>Ga0206902_10189_pt1 | contig 15867 bp, 15 predicted proteins | sample Alteio_BWOrgHeat_44_FD_153242 | JGI IMG/M metagenome (GOLD analysis project Ga0206902, IMG submission 153242) | Enriched cells from forest soil in Barre Woods Harvard Forest LTER site, Petersham, Massachusetts, United States -... | ecosystem: Environmental > Terrestrial > Soil > Temperate forest >... | reverse complement strand
AGCGTCATAAGCATAATCCGTTTGATAATGAAAATCCCCTCTAGAACGGTCGATATCAATATGTGGAACTTCTACCGCTTCATTCATACTATTTAACTTTGTAAAACAACTTCATCTTTAATCCAATCATAACCCTTCGCTTCTAACTTCTTAGCTAAATCCTTATCCCCAGAGCAAACTATTGTTCCTCCCTGCATCACATGCACAGCATCTGGGATGATATAGTCTAAAAGCCGCTGATAATGCGTAATGACTAAAATACCCCTATTCGCCCCCCTTAATAAATTCACTCCATTTGCCACAACCCTCAAAGCATCGATATCCAATCCGCTGTCAGTCTCATCCATTACTGCATAGCGCGGCTTTAGCATCATCATTTGTAAAATTTCACAGCGCTTCTTTTCTCCCCCTGAAAAACCGTCATTCACAGAACGCCCTGTAAAGTTTCTGTCCATCTTAAGAAGATCCATCTTTTCATACAATTCCTTATAATAGTCCGTCGCAGAAAATGAAACGCCTTCCGGTAACCTCGCTTGCAAAGCAGCTCGAATAAAATTAGCGATCGAAACCCCTGCAATTTCACAAGGGTACTGAAAAGCTAAAAAGAGACCAGCCCGAGCGATTTCATCGGGTTCTTTTCCTAAAATACTTTCCCCATCCAGCAAAACCTCTCCAGAAGTTACTCTATAATCAGGATGCCCTGCTAGTACTTTTGCAAGCGTCGATTTCCCTGTCCCATTAGGTCCCATCAAAGCATGGATCTCCCCGCAAGGAACACTCAAGGAAAAATTATTCAAAATAGGGGTTTCTCCAATTTGAACATTTAAATCTCTAATTTCTAGTGCATTCATAATCGCTCTCTATACCTTTAACTTTATCCTTTATAAAGCTTTAGATTGTATCATCAATTTTTCGATCGATGCAAGCCTAGAAAAGAATAGTTGCGAATCCAAATTTATATAGATTACAGTACACTATACCTTATGAAAAAAAGACACACAGTCCTTGTTACAAATGATGATGGTATCGATTCTTTCTTTCTCCACACTCTCGTGCACGCTCTTAAACATGAATTTGAAGTCTTCGTAGCCGCCCCGCTTGCTGAACAAAGCTGGATTGGTAGAGCAATTAGCCGAGATAAAACCGTTCACATGGCTAACTACGAGAAACTAGGCTGTCCAGCATGGGCTTTAGATGGTACCCCCAGCGATTGCGTTAATATTGCCCTCAGTCACTTGATGAAAGAAAAACCAGATTTCGTCGTATCTGGTATTAATATAACTCACAACACAGGTGTGCCGCTTATCTTAAGTTCAGGTACTGTCGGCGGCGCTATCGAAGGTATTCACTGGGATATCCCCTCTATCGCAACCTCTCTCTATATTGACAGAGAGAACCGCCCAAAAATCAAAGAACATCATGGCTACGTCGAAGGCAAAACCAAAGAATCCCTTGAAAATGCTGCCAAACATACAGCTAAATTTGTCCACTACTACTTACAATACCTCCCTAAACCCCTCGTCGTCTACAATATTATTACCCAAAATACACCGCAATGGACACTCTCATTCATAAAGCGCCTCCTGCGCGTTTTTGCATGGGGCCTCTTTTTGAAAAAGAGGCCGATGCCTCTTTCAAATTTTCAGGGACGCCGACGAAAGAAATAAAAATCGACGAAGGAAGCGACCTAGATCTCGTCCTAAAAGGTTTTATTACCGTTACGGAATATGACTTATCCGAATACGGAGCCGTTAAGTCCACATTTCAGTGTCCAACAAAATGGCGCTAACCAGTGGAGCCCAACCTCCATTGGCAGCAGGATTGGCAGGACTTGGGTGTGGAATTCTCGTTATTTTCATTGGATAATCTTCTAATGCTTCCGTAGCCCTTTCTTGCGCAAATATACCAACTCCCACAACCCACTCAGGTTGTAAAATATCTATCAAGACACGAAAATATTGGTCACAGCGCTCAAAGAGCATATCCTTTTCACCGCCTTTTAATTTATTCGGGGTAATATTCTGGCCCTGTGCATTATAGAAAAGCAGCGGACAATAATTCGCGACAAAATGATCCTTAAAAAAAATTTCTGCCGTATGGAATCGTTCTTTAAAAAGCCCCCACAACCGACGACCACTCACTTCCGATCGCTTACAATTAAAACCCGTTATTGGCCGATCAGGATGCAAGCGCAAAGGCTGTTCGACTTCTGCTGTGATTCCTAACCAATCGCGTACAGCGTTCACTTCACCAAAGGGAATCCCCGTTTGTGCCATTCCCCAGGGACCCGGATTCATCCCAAGAAAAACAACTTCTTTGAATGGCCGTGCATATTTTTTTAAATAAAGTTCATGAGGTTTCCACGCATAGCAAAAGGGGTTATATATATGCGTTATCGGTGGCGAAAACCTTAATGCATCTAATGCTTTAGCGAAGGCTATAGTAGATTTAATTAACTGCTGATTATTATTCTCCACCTGCTTTAAGCCTATCCCACCTAAAAACATCTGTTCGGCAAACAGGTGTACACTCAGAATCGGGCACAATATTTTCAAAAGTGACTGACGTATTCACCTTCTCAGGAAGCGCTTCAACCATAATTGCTTTTTGTGCGTCCAAAAATTTATTAGCCACTGCCTGTACATCTTCTTTCGTCATAGTTTCATAAGATTTTTTGAAAGACTTTGCCCAATCGAGAAAAATAGGATACTCTTGAGAATTGTTAATAACCATCGTCAACCAATACGTTATCTGACGCACTATTATATCGATCTCTTTCAAAATTGGCTTTATCGCTCGCTCAAATTCATCATCCGTAATACCTTCTTCAACTATCTTACGAGCAATTTCTAGAAAAGTTTCTTGAACTATTTCTACTTGAGTAGGATTAATATAAGAAAAAGCTGAAAATGTTCCATAGTGCTTATAAACTAAGCTTTCATCACTCATAGCATCTGTACTATAAGCCTTCCCTAGCGCTTCACGTAAGTCCACCCTCAAACGGTTAGCAAAAACTGTGGAAAGAACACTTAATTGCCTAGTTTGTTCGCGATCCCATCCATCATCCGTTGGCCAAACTGTCATGACTATTCCTTTTGGGATTTCACTTTTTACTGGGAAAGACACACTTAAAGGCGTGTTCATAGGAAATTGAACCTCACGCCGCTCATCCAAAGAGGGCCTGCTAGCCTCTCGCTTTGATAAAGCGCCTACTGTTTCCAGAACCGTTTGCAAACATTCTTGAACATCCAAATCCCCAACAATCGATATCTCCAGATAACTGGTACTTAGCGGCTGCTCTAAAAATAAACGAACTTCTTCTAGCGTAACAGCTTTAGCCTCGCTTTCAGATGCATAGCCAAACCTCCAATCGCCACCAGCTAAAAACCGTGCTACTTTATCTTTAAGCACTCCCTCCGGCGTCTGCTGTAACGAGAGATAAAACTGATCCAGCTCTTTGTGCTTATTTCTAAGAGACTCCTCTCTATAACCAGGCGCTGTAAAATAAGCACACGTAAGACCTAAAAGATCCCGTAAATCTTTTCTATTGCTAAATCCACTAAATGAAAAAGAATCCGCGCCAACAGAAAAATTCAAAGAAAACGCCTTGCCTGCAAATATACTATCAATGTCTTCAAGAGAGTGCTTCTTGAGGCCACCTGCCATGAATACCCTATCCGTCATAAAAGGCAACGCTGCTTGAGACTTTTTCGCTTCTAATGCACCTCGGCCAAAACTAACAGTCACAGCAATTTGATTCGCTTGATAGGGAATTGACTTCAAGTTCAACCGAACATTATTCGATAGCACATATTGGTAAACATCTAATTCAGCATCATGAAATTCTTTCATAACCGTTCCAGGAACGCCAAAATTTTCATAAGCAAATATGGGTTTCTTTTTTTCGACCGGAGCTTCCAATTTTTCTTTCTTACTTGCATTGTAAACATCTAATATCTCCTTTTCCGGATCCTCTAATTCCAAATTACCAGTAATAAAAATACGTTCTTTTCCCCTGCTCCACATATCTTTAAACGTTTCCCAAAGAAGTTCCGGCGTTATTTCAGGCATCAGTTTCTTTGCAAATTCATAATCAAATGCCGGCGTCGTAAAAACTTTGTCACGATGAGTATCATTTAATAATTCACTTGCAAGCGCCCTCGACTTTCTTGTCGACGCTTCCAATGCTGACTGTTCATAAGCAGAAAGCATCTTTGCTTTTACCTCTTCCACTTCCGATTGTGTAAAACCATATTTTAAAGCACGTCTTATTTCCTCTTCGGCTATCTGCAACGCCCTTTGCCAATTTTCGGGCTTGGTAATAAGCTGAATATCTGCAGCCTCGAAAATATCAAAACCATTGAAAAAAGAAATATCCCCACTTGAAAATGGAGCATCTTCTTTATTTTTTAAAATATCCAATCGTTTTGAAACGATAGCACCTGCAAGCCATCGCATTATTCTTAATTTCTTTAATGCTTGTGTATCCTTTTGCTTTTCAAAATTACGGACTTTCACAATATCCACTGTGAGGTCAGTAGCTTCTTTTTCACTATGCAATTTAACCTGTAACTTTTGAGATTCGTCTAATTCTCCAATAAAAGGTTCTTCTACAGACGCTCCTTGTTCCATATCTGCGAACTCCTTTTCAATCGCTGCCTCCATTGCATCCAAATCTATCTTTCCAACAACTACTAATACTATACGCTGAGGAATATACCATTTTTTATAAAAACGTTTAAAACGTTCTTGATTGGCTTCTTCAATTACCTTCCCTTCCCCAATTGGAAATCGATAGGGAAGTAATATTTCATCAAAATAAAATTGAAACTGAGCTAATGCCGTTCGATAGTCAACTGTATCCCCCTCTCGCTTCTCAGATAAAATAATCCCTCGCTCCTTTTCAATATCCTTTGGATCTAATAACATTCCATCCGAAAAACTTCTTAAGACACTTAGCCCATCTGCTATTGTCTTTGCTTCGCCATTTGGTAAATCCAATTTATAAACAGTTTCATCGAAACCTGTATGCGCATTTGTGTCCGCACCCATAGCCATCCCCATTAGCTGAAAATATTCAATTAACTCTCCAGACGAAAATAATTTTGTTCCATTAAAAGCCATATGTTCTAAAAAATGTGCTAACCCCCGCTGATCTTCCTCCTCCATTAAAGATCCCGCATTTATAAGTAGTCGCATAGAAACTTCATTCGGTGGCTCATTATTTACCAATAACGCATACCGAAATCCATTTCGCAGTTCCCCCCACCGCACATGGCTATCAACCGGTAAATCTGAGCCATCTTGAGGCCATTTCCCAGTATCAGCCTTTAAAACAATTATTCCTTGAATGAAAACCAAGGAAAAAACTAAACTACAAATTAACTTAAAATAACTTCTTTTGGAGATCATATGCTTATTCAAATAATAGGAATTTAGTTATCTTTGCTATGAATGTAAATATTCAATTTACAAGTAATTCTTTGGAAATAAAACGTAAAAAAGTTATAATCGAATAACTCGTTAAGCGCTTTTCTGCAGCACAACTTCGATCACGACTGCCTTTTGTGGATCTAAAAATTTATTAGCCACCTTTTGTACATCTTTCTTTGCCATGCTTTCATCAATCAGTTTACTAGATTTTGGCCAGCTTAAGAAAACAGGAAACTCTTGAGAAGCGGGAAATCAGGCTAATAGAATTACCCTTCAAACGATTTCCAGAAGAATTCTAAAAACCCATCACTTTTTTAGCTTCGTTTTTTATGTCTCTCCTTTTTGTCTTCGCGTAATTTTTCGCCCGCCTCTTTCCGTTTTTCTTCATCCTTATTTTCATCTTCTCTCTTTTTGAGTCGCGCTTCCTTTTTCTCCTTATCCTTTTTACGGTAAGCTTCGTCTTCTTTTTTCCGCTTCCCCTTATTTTTATTCTCCTCTTTCCGTTTTTTCAGCTGGTCTTCTTTTATCTGCTCTTTCCTTTTCAAGGACTCCTCGCGTCCTTTACATCGTTTTTCCTGCTGATCTTTATTATTTTTATTCGCTAGAAAGGTTTTTAATGCATCCTCAAATCTCGAATCATACCCATGGACAGCCACTTGCGACAGGCAAATAAGAAATAAACTCCAGTTAAATAGCCGTTTTATCCATTTCACAGAAGTATCCTCAATTTGATCGCCCAGAAAGTCGATACAAATTTTCACGTTTTCTGCTTGCCTTCTTCTAAAAATCATCTCAAGCTCTAAGGTTCAAGACCGCCGGGATAGCTCAGGGGTAGAGCGGCGCCCTCGTAATGCGCAGGTCGTGGGTTCAACTCCCATTCTCGGCTCCAAAAATAAAATACATCTAAATCTATGAAAAAAACATTAATATACTGCTCACTATTATTGAGCTTAACAGGGTGCTCCACACTCGGCCCAAACGCTATCAGAAGAGAACAACGCCCTTATAACGAATCAATCATCAGCAGCTGGAAGGAACAATTGCTCCTTAATATCGTCCGCCTACGCTACCGCGAAGAACCTTACTTTCTTGAGGTAGCTAGTATCAACACCTCTTTTACTCTCGGGGCGGAGATGAGCTTGGACGATACTCGACTCGATTTACATAAGGCTACTTCCTATCTTCAAATGTCTCCCGGCATCAAGTATGAAACAAAGCCAACAATTACTTACGCTCCTCTAATAGGTGAAAATTTTGTCAAACAAATCCTTAGCCCTATGCCTCCAGCTTACATTTTTACACTGGCTCAATCCGGTTGGAGCATCGATCGTATCTTCAATCTCTGTGTTAATCGCATTAACAACATCGATAACGCTTCAAACGCAGATGGTCCAACACCTGCAGAAGTTCCCGTTTATCGTGAATTCGATTATTTAACTGCTAACTTAGGGAAGCTTCAAAAAGCTCAGCTTATCGATATCGGCAAACTCTCAGGACAACCAACTGGTTCAGATGTCGCTATCCGATTTAATTATAACCCTAAATATAAACGTGAGTTGAACGAAATTTACGAATTATTGAATCTTGAAAGGAGCGATACTGATAAATTCCGTCTCATAGGCAATTTCTTGAGCGAGGAGAAAAACGTAATAAAAATCAGAACCCGTTCTATCCTGGGCATGATGTTCTATCTCTCCCAAGCAGTAGAAATTCCACAAGAGCACATTGACGCCGGGTTAGTTAACATTACCCGCTTCCCAGATGGCACACCCTTCAATTGGAATGCTGTTGCCGGTAGAGAAATGATTGTCCGCTGCTGCAAATACAGGCCTTGCGCTACCGTTCAAGTCTGCTATAAAGGCTACTGGTACTATATCGATGATGCTGACTTGCATTCAAAGGCCACCTTTATGATTCTCTCTACCCTTGTAGATCTACAAGCAGGCCAAAATGAAATCAGGACACCTCTTCTAACACTGCCTGTAGGTTGATAATTCACTAAAAGATATTTACTTATAAAGAAAAAGGAATAGTTTTTAACTATTCTTTTTTTGTTTTCTATTTTTTTGGAGAGTAGACCTCTTGCATAACCCGCTTGGGCGAGAGAAGTGCAAGGAGTCTAATGTATTCCTTTAGATTGACTCATGCATACCGAAAAGGTGTAATAACTTTATACCCCATGTCCGATATCTCTAAAATGAATGTACTTATTGTAGATGATACCCCTTTTTATCGCAAAGTCCTTACCGATGTTCTTAGGAAATTACCACAGATTGATAATATCCAAGTCGCTACCAATGGGGAATCTGCCCTTCAAAAATTAGAAAAAGCAAAATATAATCTCATTTTATTAGACGTCAACATGCCAGGCCTAGGAGGCTTGGAGACTTTAAAAAAAATCACCACACTCTATCCCCACACCACAGTTGTCATGCTCAGCAGCGAAAATAAGACTGCTACAGATACCACTCTAGAATCTTTAAGAGCAGGCGCCGTTGATTTTATTGAAAAACCTACATCTAATGACCTCCAAGAAAATATTCATTCTTTATCAAAGGACATTAAACGAATCATAACCTTGATACATATTCGTGAAAAAAACCCTCCTGTTAAAAAACATCCTATTATTTATCCTGCTTCTAAAATTACAACAAAACCCTCTTCACCTACTACTATTCCCGGCCCATTCGATTTAATTACTATCGGCTGTTCAACAGGAGGACCTCAAGCTCTGAGTGCCATCCTTCCCCACTTTCCCAAAAACACTAATTGCCCTATTCTAATCGTTCAACATATGTCACCTACCTTCACAACCTCCCTAGCAGAAATGCTGAATCAAGTTTCCTCCCTCCCAGTTAAAGAAGCCTCTCACAATGAATTAGCCCTCAAAAATAATATTTACATCGCCCCTGGTAACCTTCACATGAAAATTCTTTGCGACCATAAAAATCCTACTCACCCCATCCTCATTCAATTGAATGACAAACCAAAATCACATGAACCTCGACCCTCTTTTGATGTCCTTTTAGAATCCATATCCAATTTTCCAGAAATTATCACCCTTTGCATTGTCCTCACCGGCATGGGTTCAGATGGAATGAACGGTATTTCCAGAATCCCTCACGAAAAACGTTTTTGCATCGCTCAAGACCCGATAACCTGTGCTATCTACGGCATGCCTAAAGCAATCATTGAGCATAATTTAGCTGATGCCATCGTCCCCTTAAGCGACATTCCTGATCGCGTCAAAACTCTTCTCTCCTCAAAAAACAGCCCTCTTGCATAACCAGCTTGCCCATACCCAAATGATGTATTTCATTTGTGCTTTTCTACCAATTTACACACTGTTTCCCATGGGATGTTCTCTATAATGCGACTACGAGGTACAATGATTGCATCTTTGTCTGTCAAAAATAGATAAAAGTAATTGGTGTTTATTATGATTCTTTTAACCTCTTTCCATGGAATTGTTCCATTGCGGCTATTACTTTTAGCTTCAAGGCATTTGTCTTTAATTTCTAATTGATGCTTACCCCCTAAGTGAAGATCCTCTCGCTTCTTTAGGTGCTTTTTGAGTGCTCGAGCCGTTTTCCGTTCCCAAACTTGTGGATAGAAAAAATACCATAAAACAGCTAAAATAATAGCAAACCCTCCTAGGAAAGCATGGGCCGGCTGCCATAAAAAAACAATGACCCCAATCATCCCATAAATAATGGGCAGTATTAAACGATTTCTTTTTACCGTCTTCACCGATTCAGGAAGGCTTTTAATGTATTCTAAATTAAAAATAATAATATCTTCTAAAGTAAGCGTATAAGTAATTCTCATATATTACCTTCCCCTTTAGCAATTTTTTCCGCTAGTTGATATTGATCATTGAAATATTTACTGAGGCTTCCCTGCAATTTGACTCTATCAAGCCTGCCTCCATCATCCAATGTCTTTTGAATAGACCCTGTAATTTGAGCATAATCGACGGCATGTAAATCCTGCATAACCTCGAAGGCCTTAGCAGCATCCTCCCACCGATTTTCCTTTCGAGCTTGAATAATAGCTTTCCACGCCGTCACTAATTCAGGATGCGTATCAATACAACTCACTTTAATCACAAATCGCATCTGTTTTAAAAGAGGGGCTGTCCATTGTGGACGATACTCAAGTGGTGATTTATTTGCATAATAATTTAGCTCAGAATTGGTACGATACGGCAAATACTCCTCACTGTATAGTTTTTTATTGATAGACGCTCTGCCAAGTGGATACCTCTTAGGTCCTCCAGGCGCTCCTACTTTAAAATCCCATAATTCTTGTCCATCAACAGACAACACATACTCCACAAAAGCAAGGGCTAATTCAGTATGGGGAGCGCCCTTAAAAATCGCTATAGGGTCAGGAGAAACAGCCGTTCCTCCTTTTGGGATCAGCAAACCAAGGCGATCTACTCCATCTCTTTTTTTTAGGTTCTCTATTTGAATTACGCCATAAAAATCAATCGTCATTGCAATCGCACAATTACCAGAAGCAACATCCATGATTGCTTTTATCGAAGAGTCAGTAAAATAACGAGCATTAGCCGCTATATTTTGGATAAGCTGCATTCCTTTATACCATCCTTCGGCAATCGCCCTTTGCCGGCTTTCCTCTTCGCTTTCTCCACTTTCTTTTAATACATTATACACTTTTTGCATGTAATACTGAAGAATCACTTCAAAGGCCCGTGTAAACGATCCACTAACCGTTGGGTCTGCTAAAGCTATTGTGCCAAAAAATCTTTCATCCGCTAAATCAGGCCAATCTAACTGTGTTATATCTTGAATTCTCAGTTTCTTTAAAACATCTCGATTATAAATTAAATCAAAACCAGACAACGCTGTCCCTATCCATTTTTGGCCGGGGTCTCGTAATAGGCCTCCCCATTGGAGCCTTTCGGGTATAACCTCTTCTTGAAACCACTCTGGATGCATTTCAAATATATTCAATAAAGCCAACTGGCCTTTTTTAGCTTGCGCTATTAAATCAAGGTCCCCTCCCCCAAAGAAAATATCCATATCGCACCCAACATTTGAATTCACAAATGCCGTATATACTTGATTCACTAAATCACCCTCAGGGTAGCGTTCATGGTCTTCCCTCTTTGAAAACGCTTCCTGAATCGACTGTGTCCATTCTCTTTTTAATACTTTTTGCCAATAATCCTTGAAAGCAGCATTATATCGCGAATCTATAAACTTTATATTATCGGAACTCCCTGACCCCAGTGTTCGCCAATCTATCCATACTTTCTTCCCTGTTTTACGAAAATACCAATCCTTAAAACCAATTCCAAATTCATATTTAACAGCCTCATTATGAGGTGTTATAATAATTATTTTTTCCCCACTATCTCTAACAACCTCAGACTCCCCCTTTCTCACAAAAAACGGTAGTGCCACAATTGCTAATAATAAGATGCCTATTATCCAATATTTTTTCTTCATCCAATGTATGCTCTTAATCCTCCTCCAATACAACAACATCTTCCGGATCCACCCACGCATACAGGCTTCCTTTATAGGACTTACCCATATACTTAGGATTCAGTTCCGAGATCTTTAACCGATTGCTTCCCACCAAAAATCGATAATGCGCCACTTCCCCATAATACGTGGCTCTACCAATCTCCCCCTGAATACAATTGGTCTCCACAGGGTAGTCTGATAAATGAAAAGCTTCGGGCCGGATTGATAGATTCACCATACTTCCCACAGGAGGTTCTTTCTCTGGATTCGTCAACACCCCATGAAAATCACCTATCACTGTTTTAACAAAAGCCTCGCCGCCCCCTCCTCGGATGACCTCTCCTTCAATCGTGTTCGTCACCCCAATAAAATCTGCCACAAAACGATTTTTAGGACGCTTATACACTTCAAGTGGCGTTCCAATTTGCAAAATTTGCCCATTTTTCAAAACCGCCATTCTATCTGCAATTGAAAGCGCTTCCTTTTGATCATGCGTCACATAAATCGTCGTTAATCCAAATTTCTTGCAAATCTTCTGAATCTCAAGCCGCATATAATATCGCAACTGTGCATCCAAATTTGATAAAGGTTCATCCATTAATAGACAACGAGGTCTTATTACCAAAGCCCGCGCTAATGCCACCCGCTGCTGCTGTCCACCTGAAAGCTGCGCTGGCTTTCTATCAGCATAGGCCTCCATTTGAACCGATTGCAATGCCTCCATCACACGCTCCTTAATTTCCTTAGACCCAACATTCATCTGCTCAAGTCCAAACGCCACATTCTGCGCAACCGTCATATGCGGCCACAGTGCATAACTCTGGAATACCATTCCCGTCTTGCGCTTGTGAGGGGGCATTTGGCTAACATCCTCATCCCCAAATAGGATTTCCCCTCCATCCAGCTTATAAAACCCAGCTATCGACCGTAATAACGTTGTCTTGCCACACCCGCTTGGACCCAAAAGAAAGAAGATCTCTCCAGGCTCAACCGTAAAACTAATGTCGTCGAGCGCCTTTACAGCCCCGAATTTTTTCATTAATTTCTTTACTCGAATCCGAATCATCAATTGTCTTTCGTAAAATAACCCCGCTATTTTTATGGCAGTTTATATCAATTATTGCCAGTCAAAATTTTAATTAATTCAAAATAGCATTATTCCCTTAGTACTTGCAAAATACACCTTTCCCTACAATAAAAAACATATGAAAAAACTCACTCACTTGCTTATTGATGGCTATAACGTCATCCATGCTTGCCAACCCTTCCAAAGTGTGCTCAAAAAAAATTTAGACGCCGCTTGCAAACTCCTCATAGAACACATTGTTCCTCTTCACTCAAATGAAAAGCTTCGAACCACTATCGTTTTTGATGGCAAAGGCCTCGATATCCAAATCGAACATCCCACCAATGATCCTTCTTTTTCAGTCCTTTTTACTCCTTCCGGTACCACAGCCGATACCCTCATTGAGCAACTCGTTTTTAATTCTCAGCACAAAAATCCCTTTATTGTTGTGAGTGCTGATAATGCCCTTATACAAACCGTTTCCAGTATGGGCGCCCATGCCCTTACTCCGTCTGATTTTAAAGATTGGCTAGAAAGATCAAATAAGGCACAATCTTCTAAAATTCTTGACCATCAAAAAAAATCAGCCGAACAATGGAAACAAGCAAATCCTTGGAAAAACTTGAAATAAAGCCATCACAGGTTCTTAACTTTCAAGGATTCGATTATACCTTCACCATTCCAGAATCCCTCCTACAAAAAATTTGGGCTCAGCAATCTTTCTTGCAACACAACCTCTGCACCTTTTCAGAAAAAAAACTAACTATCGTCCACCCCGGACATTGGAACCATCAAGGAGGTCCTGACTTCCTCGGGGCAGAAGTTATTATTGATAATCAAATTTTAAAAGGCGATATTGAAATTCACTTCTACCAAAACGACTGGTTTTATCACAACCACCACATTAACCCTCGCTTCGCTAATGTCATCCTGCACGTTCCTCTCTTTCCCTTTAAAAATCTCCATCCCCAACCCTTTACCCTCAACGGTTTTTGCCCAGAAGTTTTCATCCTTTTTAATCATCTTTACCAAGGAATCGAAGATTATAGCTTAGAAAATGCCCTGTTAAACTTTGAAAAAAAAGACTTGATAAACATATTTGATGCTTTTCTAGCTTTGCCAGCCCAAGAAAAGAAAGCAACCCTCTTCCATAAAGCTCGCATACGCTGGCAACAAAAACTCGCCTTTTTACATAACCGTTTACAACGCCACTCTTATGAAGAATGCTGCCACCAACTTTGTTTAGAAATTCTTGGGTTACATAAAAACCGCATTCCAATGGCCACTATCAGCCTCGAGTTCCCTTATAAAACCTGGATTCAAAATGCTCATAAAATGAATGCCTTAGAATTATTCTCTACCCAAAAAACCAGTTGGAAACTCTCCGGTATCCGACCCAATAACCATCCCCTTAAACGCCTTCAGCAATATATCACCCTCATCCAATCCAATCCTAACTGGGCCGCTCATTGGATTAACTACATTCAAAAGATGCCTATTCTTGAATTTATTGACCACACCTCCATTTTCAGAAAACATTTTCAGTTATCCTCCTTTGTAAACTACGTTCAAAAAACCATCTTTTGCAATGCCATTTCTAGCACACGCTTACTAACATTATGCATTGATGCCCTTTTACCGCTCTCCTCAGCTTATTTAAAAAAAGACTTCTTCCCTCTCTGGTATCATTTCCAAGCCGGCGATTTCCCAGAATCCATTCAAACCTTTTTAAATAAGACTGAAATCCTCACTGCCAAGCAACCCCTCTGTAACGGCCTCGTTCAGGCTGCTCTTCAATTATTCTTTGAAAGCAAACCATGAAAACACTTGATACAGTAACATATACTTTTCAAGACCTTCAAAATTGGAAAAACTCTACAACCCCTAAAAGACCACTGTACAACTCGCTTGAGCGAGAGGAGTGCAAGGAGTCACGGAGCGCAAATGCTGAGCGTACACACGTACTTAAGGCATTGAGCACCGGAACGACACAGCAATCCTCCGCTCAAGTAGAGTTGTACAGCGGTCTTCCTAACCTAGCTGTTATCGGTTGCCCCATAGCCCATTCCCTCAGCCCAGTCATGCACAATGCTGCTCTATCAGAAATTAGTCGACAGAACCCCTCTTTTGCTTTCTGGCATTACTACCGCTTCCACATTACTCCCGAAGAACTTCCCCAAGCCCTTGTTCACTTTCACCAGAATAACTTCATCGGCCTTAACGTCACCATTCCTCATAAAATAGCCATCGTACCCCATCTTCAGATGGTAGAAAAAAACGCTCATGCTATTGGGTCTGTGAATACACTCCTGCGGATACCTCAAGGTTACCAAGGCTTCAATACCGATGGCTATGGACTTGAAAAAGCCCTTCAAATCACGCTCAATACTTCCCTTAAAAACGCTACCGTTATCCTCCTTGGTGCGGGCGGTGCCTCAAAAATAGCGGCCTTCTTGAGCATTCAATCCAAAGCTAAATCACTTTGGGTCGGCAACCGGGCACCTGAACATCTCCATCAACTAATGGATACTTTGCCCGCTTCTCCACACACCGAAATTCGTCCTTTTAACCTTCATGACCTTCCCAAAGAACTTCCCAAAACGGGTCTCCTAATCAATGCTACCTCTCTCGGTTTGCATACAGATGATCCTCTCCCCATCAACCTTTCTCACTTCGATTCTTCCCTTAAAGTCTTTGACATGATTTATAACCCATTCGAAACACCCCTTTTAATAGAAGCTAACAAAAGAGGTATGGCTTGTGCCAATGGTCTTTGGATGCTTATAGAGCAAGGCGCTCAAGCTCTCATGACTTGGTCCCATTTATCAGAAATTCCCATCAATACTATGTACACTGCTTTGCAAAACGCTTTAAAACCTCTTGTCACATGCTAATAATTTCAACAATTTTTTTTATTCTCATGGGTGTTATTATCGGATACTTTTTAGCTAAGTTCACTCTTCAACCCTCGGAAAGTCAAACTGCAGGGCATCGCTCAAAAATTTCTTCACGTTATCTCATCATCATAAGCGCCACCGCTATCGCCTTTACCCTTTGCTGGATTTTGCTGCCTACGCAGAAAGCCCTTTTAGGAATGATCTTTGTCAGTTACCTCATTTGCGTTGCTACAATCGACATCGAACAATTAATAATTCCCAATAGCCTAACCTTTTTCGGTTTTCTCTTTGCGCTACTTTTTTCCATACTCTTTCCTATCCTTCATAACCCTACAAACAATCTCACTGCTTTAAGGGCAACCGAGTCCATTCTTTCTGCCCTTACAGGCTCTTTTGCAGGCTCAGGTTGTTTATTATGGATCGCTATAATTGCCGAAGCCATAATTGATAAAGAACCACTAGGCATGGGCGATGTCAAACTCATGGGAGCTCTCGGCACTTTCTGCGGCTGGAAAGGAGCTCTATTTGCTATCTTTGGAGGCTCTCTCCTTGCTAGCTTGCTCATCTTGCCTTATCAATTCATTAAACGATCCTGTTCCAAAGACACAGCTACTTTCAATCAACACATACCTTTTGGATTTTGGTTAGCCTTAGCTTCTTTTTTATATTTCATTTGGTTTCAGCAGCCCTTTGAAGAACATTTACAAGGAATTATTGATATTTACTCCACTCCAAAATTCCTATAACTTAAAGTCACTGACTCAACTGTCTTCAGCGATTATGAAAAAATCAACCAAAGCCATTGGCATCTTCATCGGAGTAGTATCCATTATTGCCTTCTTGGCTTATCAACAAAGTCATCCTCAAAGCCATTACACTATTATCCCCGAAGGTCAAGAACCGACCCATGGAACAGCAAAAGAATTACAGAAAGCTCCACCATGGCGTCTTCCCGATGCTTATGGTAAAAAAA
>Ga0206902_10115_pt3 | contig 15890 bp, 22 predicted proteins | sample Alteio_BWOrgHeat_44_FD_153242 | JGI IMG/M metagenome (GOLD analysis project Ga0206902, IMG submission 153242) | Enriched cells from forest soil in Barre Woods Harvard Forest LTER site, Petersham, Massachusetts, United States -... | ecosystem: Environmental > Terrestrial > Soil > Temperate forest >... | reverse complement strand
TGGCGATGTAATCGCCCTTTGGCGAATAAAATGCCTTGTTCATGCCGTGTTTGATGTCGGGACGATTGGGCATCGCGGCAACGATTTCGTAGGGTTTGCTCATGACTGCCGAAGCTTCGCCTGCTCCTGTTTCTTGAGTTTTCAGGCACTCACATTGAGCCGCGTTGAAAACAAAGTAGAAACGCATCATGGGGATTTTCTCTTTCTCACCGTTTTCCTTGTTTTCAATTTCCAGGGGCTTCCAGAAAACGACGGGACACGCCTTTTCGCCCTTGCGGATGTAGCCGCCAAGCTCTGTCGCTTGGCGAAACGTCAGCCAGTAAGGACTTTCATAATTCATCGAATGCAAAAGGAAGGCATTAATGCCACGGTAGAGTTTTTTGGATACCAGATTGCGTGGCATGCCGCCTTGAACCGTCCATGGTTTTCGCCACGGCACCGTCCCTGCTTCCAGCAAGGTAACAATGCGGTCGGTAATTTGCTCGTAAAGGTTGGGTTTCATCGCGTCATCCTTTCAGTTGTAGAAATAACCAAGTTCGCGCAAGGAGGAGAAATTGTTGTTTCCAATGATGACGTGATCTAAAACCTCAATTTTCAGGAGTTGGCCACCACGGATTAAATCCCGAGTCACTTTAATATCGGCTTCGGATGGGCTGCTTTCCCCGCTTGGATGATTGTGCATGAGGACAATTCCGCTTGCGGCAGTCATTACCGCCAACCGGAAAACTTCGCGGGGATGTACTAAAATTGTGTCTTGCGTTCCCGTCGAAATGATGTGATGACCTTTAACCTTCTTGCGCACGTTCAACAGGACGACCGCCAGACATTCGCATTCAGGGTTAAAGTAAGGGTTTGCCGCAATGTGCAGCCGCCAGTAACCGGCGGCGTGGTCGGGCGTCTCGCAAAACGTCAAGGATTCTGGTGTCGGGCATTCGCGTAAGGGTGTGATTTTGAATTCATGCGGCGTGGCCGGAAACTTGAATGGTGTCACGATGGTATCAAAGCCGGGGAGAAAGTTTTCCGTGTTCATCGTCGCTTCTCCTTTCAGGCTTTGGCCGCAAAGTAACTGCCATAACGCTTGCGTGGGTCGTAAGTGGCGCGGTCATTAACGATAGTGCCGCAAGGGTGCTGCCATGCTTGGCGTGTGTTGTTCCAATGAAAGCCATACTCTGACAATGCGCTGGTGACGGGAACAGGTTGCTTGCCGTCGAACTGTATCCAAACCCACTTGCCGACGACTTCTGCCAAGGCAAAAAAGGTCGGGGCTTCATTCCGAAGCAAAGCCAGCAATTTTTCCGTGTTCAGGGCGCGGTTAGCGAAACGGCGCTTCAAGTCGATTTTCGGTCTGCTGTCAGTGCTAGATTGTTCGGGACGGTTCTGAGCCTCTGAATTTTGATTTTTGATTTTGTAAGTTTTCATGGTGTTTTTTTTGTGCTCTGCTTGTTCGGTTCCGGTCTTTCGCCCCTTCAACGAGAAAAGGACGCGAAGCAGGGCGGCTCGTGGGAGTAGTCTTCAGAGGGCACCACGAAAGCCCCCCGCGAAGAGGACGCGTGAGGGGCGAAAAATTGGACCGACGCAGAGGGGAGCGACGCGGAAAAGCACCTGAAAACGGAAGAGCAGTTTTACCAACTATTTCCGTGTGAGCGGGCAAATCTGGCGTGGATCATGGCAACAGCATGAGACATGAAAGATGAGCATATCCCGGCCTGTCTCCGCCAAATCCCGAAGTGGAATTGAATCGGCGGGAATTGAGGGAGTCAGGCAAATTCCGGCGATGGCAGTCTGCGATTATGCAGTGCAGGCACAGTCTCGCTCGCGCGCGTAGCCGGAGCAGCAAGGCGCAGTCTGTTATCCACTTGGTTCTCTTGACGATTTGAGATCAGCCTATGTGCAACTCGTTATTTGCCGCTATTTGTAACCTTTTTCCCATTCTTCAATTCCGCTTGTAATTTTTCGACTTCTTTCAAAAGTTTTGCAAATTTCTTGCCAAATCTTGTTAGCCTGTACTCGACGCGTGGTGGAATCTCTGGATATTGTACCCGCTCAAAAATTCCAGCATTATTGAATCGCCTCAGCCGGTCACTCAGCACTTTGGTGCTAATGCCTTTAATTTCGCGCTCTATCGCGCCGGGACGATGAATCCCGCTGGCGACTACGCGAAGCACGCTCATTGACCAGCGACAGCCAATTACGTCTTCCAGCAATACTTCCACCCGCCCGGAATCGAGTTTGGGCATCATCGCCAAAAATTTTAAATCGTTCGATTTCATAAATTTACACCAATTGGTAAGTAGCCCCCATAATTGTGCCCACTTTTGAAATTTTCCAAATCTGCCAATGTATGCCTGCACGATTCATGAGCATTTTGACAGCAAGTAAACAGAATCATCAAAAATTGAAAGAGAATATAACATTATGACGTACAAACCTTCCATATCATCCGCAACCGTGACCTATAAGACCATTTCTGTGGACGGCCTTAAGATCGCCTTTCGTGAGGCGGGGAATACATCGAATCCCAAGCTTGTTTTACTCCATGGCTGGCCAGCGTCATCACATCAATATCGCAATCTCATTCCGGCGCTTGCAAATCGCTTTCACATCATCGCTCCTGACTATCCTGGCTTTGGCAACAGCGATACCCCTGATCCTTCAACTTTCGCATATACTTTTGATAAACTTGCGGAGGTGATGGAAAAGTTTTTGGAAATGCAGGGTTTCAAGCGTTACGGTTTGTTTATACAGGATTATGGGGGACCGGTCGGCTTTCGCATAGTCACCAAAAATCCGAATGTCCTTGAATGGCTTATTATCCAAAATACGAACGCTTTCGAGATTGGTTTCAGTGAAGCTTGGGGCGGACTGCGTAATGCTTTGTGGAAGAATCGCAGCCCGGAAAATGAAACGGCAGTCAGTGGCCTCCTGGCATTGGACACGGTAAAAGCAGTTTATCTGACTGGATCAACAAATCCTGAATTGATAAGCCCGGACAATTGGAACAGTGACTACTATGTGACGCTCCAGCGTCCTCACGGTCAGAAAATTCAGATGGATTTATTTTATGATTATCGAACGAATGTTGCGCTTTACCCAAAGTGGCAAACCTACCTAAAAGAGAATCAGCCGAAGACGATTATTTTTTGGGGTCAAGATGACATTTTCTTCACCCGTCAGGGAGGCGAGGCCTATCTTGATGTATTACCGAAAGCTGAAATGCACCGGCTGAGTGCGGGCCATTTTGCCGTTGAGGATTGCCTCCCATTCATCGCAGAAAAAATGACTGCATTTTATGATAAGGTGAGAAATTAACACCTTGTCAGTCAGACAGGCTGTAAGGCGTGGGAAGACAAACGCTCTGGAGTATCTCTATGGCTCGGGCCAATTTTCCATGGCGACTTCTACCACTCCGAGCAATTCTTGCTTTGTCCCGCCGTGCTGGGCTTGCAATGCGAGCCCTTGGATCATGACCGAGTAGAATCGCGCAAGGTTTTCCGTTGAAATATTGGACGGCAATTCGCCTTCTTGGATTGCACGGTCGAATCGGTGCTGCAACGCCTTTGCCACGGCGGCTCGTTTCCGCGCAACAAGCTGTTTCGTCTTTTCAGAAGCGTCTGGCGGTCCCTGCGTTACAAAACAGACTCCCGGATTCTCGGGATTTGTCACCATTTCCACGCCGCTGTGCAGAATCTTTTCGATGGCTTCCCGCGCCGTACCGCTTCCTAAACAATTCGCCAGATGTGCGCTTGACATCTGGTCGTATTGTTCCAAGGCTTTGACGAAAAGGGCTTCCTTGTTGCCAAACGTTGCATACATACTGAACCGGTTAATACCCATCGCCTTGGTCAAATCGGCCAAGGATGCCTCTTCGTATCCTTTGGCCGCGAACACTCCGATGGCAGCATAAAGCGCTTGGCTCTCATCGAACGCGCGCGGGCGTCCTCGATGATTGCCGGTTTTTTTATGTTGTGATTTTGCGGGCATTTTTCAATTTCTAACCGAAAGTTCAGAAAGTCCCTTGACTCTTCGAGCTTCAAGACTATTATCTTACCATACGGTTAGTTAATTGTCCCGCAAAAAAGTTTCGGGAATGAATAAGACTCCAAGGTGGAGTTTTTTTTGGTCCATATTCTAACCGTTCGGTAAGAAACATGGTGAGCAAAGAATTAAAAAATGAGTGAGTTAACTAAAAAAGTAGCCATCGTGACGGGTTCCTCGCACGGCATTGGAGCGGGAATTGCCAAAGCTCTGGCAGCGGCGGGAGCCTCGGTCGTCGTGAACTACAATTCAAGCAAAGAGCGTGGCGAGGCTGTTGTGGCGGCCATCACCAAAGTTGGTGGAAAAGCCGTGCTGGTCGGTGGGGACGTTTCAAAGAAAGACAATGCAGAAGCGCTCGTGAACGCCGCCATCAAACACTTCAAGCGGCTGGACATAGTGGTGAACAACGCCGGGATTGCCGAGTTCGTCCCGCTTGAAGCCGTTACGGAGGAACATTATCGCCGTATTTACGACACGAATGTTCTTGGTCCACTTTTGGTAACACAAGCTGCGCTTAAACATTTGGGTGAAGGGGCCGTCATCATCAATATCGGCTCGATTGCAACCGAGTTCGCGCCTCCGGGCAGTTCGGTCTATACCGGCACGAAGGGCGCAATTGATGGCTTCACCAGCGTTTTAGCGAACGAACTTGGGCCACGAAAAATCCGGGTTAACTCACTCAAGCCCGGCATGATAGCCACGGAAACCTCCGTTGCCGGTGGCGTTCCTGAATCGGATTTCGGCAAAGCGGTCATCGCGAAAACGCCGCTCGGTCGCATCGGCAAGGTCGAAGAAATCGGCAACGTTGCCGTCTTCCTTGCCTCCGATAACTCGCGCTGGATTACCGGCACACACCTCAACGTCGCGGGCGGCTTCAAATGAAGACAACGGCTATCACTCTGTCTGACGCAGTAAAAACAATTAACCATTAACAAAAAAAAGGAAAAGTAGAATATGTCTAAATCAAACCTCGATCTGTCTAAAGAATTCTCCGGCCTCCGTGCATTAGTGACGGGTGGTTCCAGAGGCATAGGCGGTGCCATCGCGCAACGACTTATTGACGGCGGTGCCAAAGTCGCCGTCACGGCCCGTTCGGAACACGAGCAAACGCCAGAGGATGCGGCTTTTATTGCCGGCGACTTGCGCACCGTGGAAGGTATCAAAAAGATCGCAAAGGAAGCACTAAAGGTTCTTGGTGGCATTGACCTTCTGGTCAATAACGCGGGTGCTGCCCGTGTTCATTTGCCTGGGTCATCCGCGATTTCTGATGAAGAATGGCTGGATTCGCTCAACATCAACCTGCTTGCCGTCGTACGTATGACGAACGAATTGCTGCCGGCGCTCCTGCAATCGAAATCCGCTGCTATTGTCAACATTGGTGCCGTGCCGGGCAACGCGGCCCCGGCCCCGCTCATTCATTACTGCGCGGCCAAGGCTGCGATGAACACCTACACCCGTTCGCTCAGCGCGGAACTGGCTCCGAAGAAAATCCGCGTCAATGTCGTGACGCCGGGCGGTGTGGTAACGCCGGGCGGTGACGCGGTTCGCAAGACGATCACCGACGCCATGGGAATTCCCCCGGAAGCCTTGCTGACAAAGATTCCGCTGGGCGTCTTCGGCCAACCGGAAGACTTGTCCGAGTTTGTCGCACACGTGCTGTCTCCGACGCGTGGCCGGTGGATTACAGGGCAAAACTTCTATGTCGATGGCGGCATGAGCGGCGCGGTTTAATTGGCGGCCCGCGTGTCGTCCAACCGGCGACGCGCGGGCTTCCCCCGTGTGACACATGCAGGAAAGAGCATAACCATGAGCAAAAAATTCAAACGCGGCGACCGATTCTCGCCAATAAACACGAAAAACATCCATGGTGCACCGGTAACGGTGCCGGATGCGGAAGGCCGATGGACGCATTTACAGTTCCGGCGCTTTGCCGGTTGCCCGGTCTGTAACCTTCACCTTCAAGACTTCATCAAACGCGACGACGAACTCGTGCGGGCTGGCATCCATGAAGTTGTCGTTTTCCATTCGAGCGACAAAGAATTACTCCCGTATCAAGGCAAGTTTCCTTTTGATGTCGTGGGCGATCCTGAGAAGACGCTTTACCACCGCTACGGCGTTGAAGCCTCATTGCGGGCGATTCTCGATCCGCGCGGCTGGGGAGCGGCCATAAAGAGTAATTTGATGAAGGACAAGCCGACTGCCGGGAAGGACAAGAAGCATGGCATTTTTGGCCTGCCCGCTGACTTCCTGATTTCGCCGGACGGCATCATTAAGGACGTGAATTACGGCATCTACGGATATGACCAATGGGAGTTTGACGAAGTACTCTCCCGATATAAGGCCGTGAAGAATTAACCGCTGAACTGGCGTTTCCAAAGGATAAAAAATAATGAAAAAAACAAACACCAAAATCAAATCTGAACTCTCTGTTGATCTTTCAAAACGCCCGCCGCGCAGTCCGCGTGCGCGTTTGGGCGGATTTGTGTGGCTTCCTCGCCTTATCGACAAGGCCCGCGCATCGGCCTCCGGTACGCTTGGGGAGTACCATTTCGAAAAGGGACTGGACGTGCATTTCTTCAAATTCGTTGGCATTGCCCCGGATGCATTCAAAAAGCAGGCTGCAAAAACCCCTGGTGATGGGGAAGTGCTGGCGTGGGTCCAGGCGAATGCGAAGCACAAGCGGGAGCCGTGGGAGGTCGCCGCATGGAGCCATTATCACGAAAATCGTGTACCAGATAGCGACGCGGAAACCGTCGATTTCTTCGCAGGACTTGTGCGGAAGCTTTCAATCACGCGGGAGGATGTTCGCACATATTACGAATATCTTGATCTCGACGATTACTGTTCATTTGGAGGCAAAGCGTAATGCCCGTACAACCTCTCAGCCGTGAGTAGACTGAATACATAGGTGGCATAAAAGTAATTGAAAGACATGGTTAAACCCGAGCTAACAAAAAGGCGAATCGTCATCGCCTATTTGATTGCTGTCGTCGCTGACCTGCTTGAATTCCCCATCAGCGCCGCTGAGGTGACAGTCGTTGTAGCCCCGGCAGCAGAGGGAGTGGATGTTGTCGTAGACGCTATCGTTTTTGTTATCATGACAAAATTGCTCGGTTTTCACTGGATGCTTTTGCCTTCTGCTTTCGTCGAAGCCGTTCCGGGCCTTGATGTGTTGCCGACTTGGGCTGGCTGCGTTTTCTTTGTAGTGCGGCAACGAAGAAAAGAATTGAATCCCGAGCCACTACCAAAGGCAATTAAAGAGCAGAGCGTCATTGATGTTTAACCTCAGCGATGGAACCGGGTGAAATGAGAAAAGGGAACAATGTAACGCGGCTCAACTTTATCAAAAAGTTTTCGGCATGTGTATTTATTGCATTTCCTAATTTGCGCTCCGGCGTTGAATTCCCAAACTGCTATTTTTTAGAAGGAAGGAATACCGAAATTTATTGTGGCTGACCATAAACCAGTCGAAGCGCGACCGCTGAAACGTCCCCCGTTTCCGTACAAGTTCTATTTTTATTTCGCCGGGGTTTATTATCTTGTCATGTGGATACTCTGGTTCAGAGGCCAGTATGGCGATGACTGGTCCGCATTCCTCTCCGTTTTTGTATTTTTCGCAGCCCTTTACAACGTCCTGCGAGGCTTTTTCGCCTTTGATTTTCACCGCGATGAAGTCGCCCTGCATGATCTGGTCTTGAAACCTACTCATACGGATGGCAAAGCAAGGTTTGCAACTTATGACGAACTGAAACAGCGTGGAATGGACAAGCCGGGGCTTTTCCTTGGCTCACTGAACGGGAAGGACATTTTTTATCCAGGGGAGACGCATCTGCTCACCATCGCCCCGCCGGGGGCAGGAAAAGGCACGAGCATTGTCGTGCCGAATTTATTGCTTTACCCCGGCTCTATGATTGTCACCGATCCGAAGGGTGAACTTTTCGCCATAACTGCGAAGCATAGGGAGGAGCGCATGGGGCAAAAAATCATGGTGCTTTGTCCCTGGGCGGACAAATTAAGCCGTGAACTCGGCATTCGAATTCCCGATCACGGTTTCAATCCGTTGAGCATCATTCAACCCGGCACGGACATTAAAGACGAAGCCGAATTGATAAGCTCCCTGCTGTTGCCCGGCGGCCATAACATGAAAGCCGAAGACGAGTTCTGGATTGAAGGCGGTCAATCCATTTTGACGGCCTTCATGCTGCACCTGAAAAGCGAAGAAGAAACGCTCGGGCCGCTGACGTTACCGCTTTTGCGGCAGTATCTGCATTTGCCTCCGGAGGAATTAACTGCCGTGCTGTTTGCCATGTCGAAAAATGAGAACTTCGGCGGCTGTATAAGAGAGTATGGTGGCAAGCTTTTGGGAACGGCAGAGCGTTCGCCAAAGCAGTTTGAAGGACTGCTGGGCTCGGCGCAAAAGGCGCTGCGGATTTATGACAGTATCAGCCCGCTCGGTAATCACGTTTCCCAAGGTGAAATTGATTTCACCTCCCTCAAGCGGGAGCCAACGACAATTTACCTCATCATGCCGAGTGATCGGGGGCACACACATGCCGCATGGCTGAACCTCGTGATGTCGTTGGCAGTAGAACTTGTTGGACGAGACCGTAGCAACCGGCGCGTTTTATTCCTGCTGGATGAAATGGCGAACATGGGTTACATGCCGAACATTCTGCGTGGCATGGCGCAATATCGCGGCCAAGGGCTGCAAGTCTGGTCGATCATTCAACAACTGGCGCAGCTTGAAAAGCTTTACGGCAAAGCGGGTTCAACGCAGTTCGTCGGCACCTGCGAAATGATTAACATGTTTGGCGTGTGGGACCCGGAGACGATTGAATTCATTTCAAAATGGCTCGGACAAACGACGGTACGCAATCACAGTTTTAACGTCAGCAAAATGCCGAACCCCGGCGACGTGGCCGATGTGAACTATTCAACGGTCGATAAGGCTTTCACGCTGATGCGCCCGGAAGACATTCGGACTATGTCTGAGAATGAACAATTGATTTTTTACCGCAATCTGGCCCCGATCAAAGCGGAAAAAGTTCACTACTATCAACACCCTTTGATGAGCCAGTGGGCAGACCCCAACCCGTATCGGCGTTAATTGATTTTATGCAGGAGCATTTACATGTCGGGCGGAAAACATGGAAAAGGCAGGCTAGGGGTTATCTAATTCTGGCCTCCATCCCGGTCTTTTTCCTTATATTTGGATTTCCCTATATGCGGGCAGATATGGCAACTGTGAATGGCCAGCAAACCATACTGTACGATTGTTTTTTCGTCTCTAACAGAAAATATACTCCAGACCCGCGATACAAACCCCCTTTGTTAATCCTCGTTCCCGTCTGGATGCCGCATCGTAACGTGGATGGGATGCAATGGGTGTCCGACGGAGTCGGATCATGACCGGGGAGAGAAACTTAAAAAACCTATATGGCCGAGAAAACCAACTGGCATCGCTCATTGTTGGGGCGGGCGAAAGCGGATTTTAATGAGGTAAAAACGTCACCACCACTACCGGCCAAGCCGGTCGAGAAAGCCACCGGGCGAGCATCGGAAATGGTAATAAAAACAAAGCCCTTAATGAATGGGCCAAAACCACCCGGATTGGCGGGGGCTCAAATCCACCAAAAGGAACATGAGCGGAGAATGGCAGCCGATGACAGAGCCGCGAAAGCCGCCAACACACAGGCTGAAACTCGCAAAATTCAGCGGCCTGTGATACAATCAGAACATCTCAAAGAAGGTATGCGGCTGCATGAGCAATTCAAAAAGGCCGCCCAAAAAGACCGCGACAAAGGGAGGTAGGGCTATGAACATCTTTCAGCCAAATGCGAAGCAATTCGTTTCCACGCGCGTAATTCAGGTGCCAAACGCCCCGGATCAGGTTGTCAGCCTGCAAGACGGTTGGTGGGAATGCCTAGACTGGATGATTGGGGAAAGAAGTGTTCCGCTCAGGGAAATTGCCCGCGATTGCTGGCAGCATATTTTGATTTATCCAGAACAGGGTTTCGGGAATACGTTCGAGTATTTCCTGCATTGCTACATGCAGAACTATTTCTGCGAATCCAACGGCATTGCCAACAATAACTATCAGGAACCGCTAGCCCCAAGCCCGGATCACAGTGAGGGAATGCCGCCGATAAGAAGAATTCTCGTTTCTGGCCGGATAAAAATGATGCTCAAAACGTATCATCATTTGAATGGCATCACATCTCTCATCCGAACCTCGGCCAACGACCGCGAATGACAGGTTTTCGCGGCGAGTGGAACTCGTCATGGCGAGCGTGGACTTGCACCACACTTGCCTTTTGAACTATCTGCGCTCCTTCGCCGGCCATCACGACGCCGAAGATATTTTGCAGGAACTTTGGAAATTCGTCGTGGTTCATTTTGCCGAAGACAAAATTGATTGCCTGCCCTTGCTACGTCGCAAAGCATATCAATTATTCGTCGATCATTATCGCCGCAGCGTGGCTCGCGGAAATTTGATTGAACAGGCGAGCCAAGTCCCTCCTCCCGAAAGACAAGATTACGTCTATGACGATGCGGAAGAGCCGAAACTTCAAGCGAAGTTTTGGCAAGAGTTTCCTGTAGAGCTTACCGGGGACCAGAAAAATGTAATCTGGCACTACGCCCGCTATGGCATGACGTTTCAGGAAATCGAAAATAAATTAGGGGTCAAGGCTTCGACCGCTTGCGATTGGGTGAAACTTGGTCGCGAAAAACTGGAGTCATTTCTGAATGACAATTAACTACCAAAACTATGAAAGAAAAACTGACTGATTCGCAGCAAAAAGCACTGACCATGGAGAACACGCTCCGAGATTTTGGCGTCAAGCCTGTCGAGGGCAAGCGTGAAGAGCTATACAATCGTCTCATGGAACAGCGGGAAAAATACATGACAGTTGAACGTATCCACGGCAAGGGCGTTGACCGCGACGTCTCGCGGTAATCGCTCATCCTCATTAAGCCTATGAAAACAACATCAAGCCGGGAAACGCTGAAGGCATTACTGGAAGACAACGGGCCTTTGGATATTAACGTGATTCCGGTCCCTGAGCGCCGCGAGCAATTGTCACAATTTCTGGCACAGGAAAAGGAGAAATTCGTGACAGTTGCGCGGTTGCACGGGAGGAATAGCGAACGCGACTTCTCCCGCTGACAATCGAACCAGTCGAAAAAAGCCTCCGTTTTAGAACGGAGGCTTTCTTATTTCTCGCGTACTCACTTGTCATGTTCAAGATCACGCGCTTTGACCTTGGCGGGATTAGGAATGGATCTCATGGGCTGCATTTCGGTCGCCTTCTCAAACAGCCAGGCTTTTTCATTGGCATGGCGCTGTGCCAATACGCTCGCCGTGCGTTCACGTTCTTTTTCCCAAAATCCCATTTGCTCCGAAATGCGCCCTTCGGCCGTGCGATAACTGCGCTTCATGTCTCTAAGCTCCAAAAGGTCAGCACGAGCCTTTCCGCGTATCTTATGCCACCACGAAGGGTTGGCCGTTTTATCCGTTAGGGATTTAATCGCAGCCTGCCGTTCCTTGATTTTGTAGTGCTCATGCAAACGTTCCTGCTCATTTTCAAGGAGTGTCTGATAGTGTTCAAAGTGTTTTGCCCGCTCCTGTATGTGCCGGTTTTGGAGGCGGTTCTGTGCTTCCGGGCTAGGGAGCAATCGCTCTGCGTGTTCTTTCGCCTGCACTGCCGGCGTGGACGGCGGTGATTCTTTGACGGCGGCCTTTTGCCTCTCATCATACTTCCTCCGCGCCTTATTTTGAATTTGATCGCTTAGACTGGCGGCGTCGAATAAGGCACGAAGATTGAGGTCGCCAAGCTTCGCTCTCAGGTCCTTGGCTTTAACGCCTGGCAACTGTCTCGTGGGGTTGGAAATTTTACCATACTGATCGACCAGCACGATGCGTTTGCGTCCCTGCGCCAAATGGAAGCCTTTATTTTTGAGCGCTTGAATAAACGCTTTGCCGTCCGCTGCTTGATTCCATGCCTTAACAATGTCCTGGTCGGCATAACGCGTTTCTTTTCCTTCCTTTCGCTTTTGGACATTATCCTCGCGCTGCTTGCAATAGACTTTGCCGTCCTCGACTTCATAAGCATGCGCAAAGTCCGAAAGCTTCTGCTTGGAATTGGTTAAATCAGCAGCAATGCCGGTTATGGGATGCACCCGGTTTACAATCACATGAACGTGGCGTTGCGGTTCGTCCCTGTGGGCGACAATCAGCATTTCATGTTCGGTGAAACCCAAAACGGCGACGGACTTCCTTGCCGTTTCCAACATGTGTTCTTTGTCTGGATTTTGCTCGGGATGCCATGCCAGCGAATAGCTAAAAACTGGCTTTTGCAGTTTTCTGCCCGTTGCTTTTTGGCCGGACGCCTCCTTTAGCCTGGCCTGCTCATACACCGTATAGGCCATGACCTTCCATGCCTTGTCGGGGTCATCCGTGAGCATATTCTCGGTATGCGTCCACTCCACGCGGTTCTTCGTGGCCTGCTGCTTGTCGTGGCCAAAATAGGCGTATGCGCCCTTGAAGCTACGACCGCCGCCGGCTATGCGGGGGATCATCCCTGCACCCTCCCTTCCACTTCCGCCATGACGATGGCGCGGATTTCAGCGCAAAGGGTCGAAACTTCTGGCGGGACGTTTTTCATGTCCTGGGTAGCCTTCAACAATTCGTTGAGACGCTGGCCGATCCAGTCGAGCCGCTTTATTAGGGCCGGGTCCAGGCGATTGCTGGGGGCGATTATGATCTTGTGGTTACGCCTTGTCGTCAATAGATGGGCCAGCGCGTTGGGCTTCATTCCTGCCCTCAACGCGACCGCTTGCAAGGGCAGGTATTCATTTTCCGAGAGCCGGAAAATGATCTGCCGCGATTTGTTTACATTCGTTTGGTTACGTGGATGTGACATAGGAACACCTGCGTAAGTAACGGACATCGGGAGCATTTCATCCGGCGACCGCCAGACTTTCGGGGGGATTCAACGGGGGTGTTTACACCCCCTTGACGAGAGTTTTGTGTTTACAAAACAACATCTCGCTACCCTGCAAATCCTAGCACGAAAACACGTTTACAAAAAGCGAACAGTACGCACCCATACAACCGCGACCACCACATTTTTCCCTTGCCTTTGGCGAAGCCACTACGCGCGACATTTTGAGACTCGTCATCCCGAGTCGTGTTGTTCCTTGCATCAGGGCATGTACAATTGAGATTGCCCGCGAGCGGCTAGTTCTTAATCCTAACGAAAACTTAACGCCGTGGTCAGAGATCAGAGAGACTTGTAAGCAAAACAGGACATGAACTCGAAAGACGCAGAATGCAAATTCTTGCCGGAAACAATTTTGAACCAGAATTGGGAATTCTGGTTCACGCACAAAATACGGAATATCCGCGCCCTGACAAGCCTAAATGAAACCGCACGGTAGACTCGCGGCACAGTGTTGGAGTCGCCCAAAATCTGTCTGATTGTATGGGGTTGCGGAGCTATTAAGCGTGAAATTCGTATGTGGCGTGGTGCCAATTGCGGGACACGCTCCCTTCACAGTCGGCCAACAAACAGGCTCGCCCATCACAAAGTTGGAGGTTAAATGACTACAAAATCCAGTTGGCCCTGACGTTCGCACGGGGAATGCGAAGTTGGCAATTGATTGGGGATCATCAAAATATTGTGAAGTTTTCGTACTAAAATAGCGAACGCCATCAATTTTGGTTTCGTTCGTAATCCATTGAAGCAAAAGCTGCGGCACAATGTATTCAGGTTTGAAATGTGCGGTCCGATAGCGAACTCGAATGGAACATGCTGCCAGTAGAGGCCAGCAGAGTGCATGAGCCACGACGAGATCGGATAAATCCGATGGAGCGATAGTTGTTTGTTGTAGCGCCCACTGTCAATGAGTGCGGCCATTTGGGCTGGACGCCAACCAAAATCAAGTAGCTGCACTTGGCTACGCGGCGCGGGTTGAAATCGTGCAACGTGAATTGAATCAAACACTGGCTGCCCACATTCTTCCCAACAAACGTAAACCGACCCGCCAAAGTACAGGCAGGGCAGTCCCGGAATACTATATCGATAGGTGGCGACCGTGTGCCTCAACTCAAATGGAACGTGAAAAATATCTCCTTTGGATAATTTTGAACGACCATCACTGCGGATTCTATAAAAATGGCTGAGCACATTAGAAATATCATCAAGCGTGTTAAGCGCCTTGAAACAAGGCATGATATTTTGCAAAACTTGCGCGAGGACATTATATGCTTTTGGGGGATGACCGAGCAGGAATTCAGCTAGGCATTTTTCAATTTCCACGCACAAACATTTTGCGGTAGCAGATTCTGATAGCACTCGATTTGAAATATAATCAACCGGCGTGATCGCAGTAAGTTCGGTAAGATATTTGGCAAAAATGCCTTTGATGAATTGCTCGAAAGAACCCGGATAGGTGTCCCAGGAGCCAGGGAGTTCTAGATCGTCAGAATTGAAAAATTCAGTCAGAGTTCCCATTTGATCATTCTAAAATACTGGGTTAAAACTTTTTAATCGATTGAATGCTAATTCTATTGGTTCATTCTGCGCTCCACAAGCGTTTTGCCAAATTCCGTTCTTCGTCTCCCGACACTTCCAAGTAAATCGCCGTGGTTTCCATCCGCGCATGACCCAGCCATTTTTGCACCGTGGGCAGCGGGATTTGCTGGGCGAGACAGGCCACGGCGAAGCCGTGCCGCAGCCCTTTGGGACATGCCTGAATGCCCCGAACGCCAGCTCGCGCCATGTATGCCTTCACCAGCCGGTAGGCTGTCGGGCGCGAAAAATTCCAGACCCGCGCCGAGGGGTTAATTTCCGTTAATGATTGGCGCAGCAGGCGCACAAGAATATCGGGAATCGGCACGGCGCGGTAACAGCCGCGCCGCCGCCGTTTCAAGGTTTCAAACACCAGCAGCTTTCCGGTGAGGTCAACCCGCTCCGCTGTCAGATTTAACGCTTCGGAAATGCGACAACCCGTGTAGAACAGAGTAAGCAGGAAGGCGAGGCACTTGATGTTCTTTTCTTTGGCGATTGCCCGCCGATATTTGCGCCGCTCCGTTTTGTTCAGGTATTTCCGATTTCCTCGCCGGTCAAACACAACGCCCTCGCTTTTCGGGCGTGAACCAGAATTCCCAATTCTGGTTCACGCAAAATAAACCACACGACAATTTTTATTATGAAGGGCGTAAAAACTTTATTAACGGGGACACTGTTGTTCGTTTCCGTCGTCACCGTGCTTGCAACCAGCGTCCGCGAATTTCAAGCCATGACGCGGGACGAAAAAATTGCCCTCCTGTTGAAAGACACAAACGATTTGCTGACGAAGGTGAACGCGTATGATCCGCAACTTGCGGACAAAACGCGGTCATACATGCTCATCGAAACCAACGAGTTCGGCGGCGGTAAAGGATTGGGCGCGGTGCTGGCGGTCGTGGATGTTTCCGAACGTAAACGCCCGGAAACGATGGACAAGGTTCAAATTGAAACAATCACCAAAGTCATCATGCGGAATTACTGGAAGGCGCAGGGCATCACCGTTCCTGCCTCTGTCCTGGGGCTGAAGGACGCACCGGCCTCGGCCAGCACCAATGCCGTCCCGCCCGTCGCAATCCAGCCCTGAAATTGTCAGCGCCGGTTATCCAGCATTTTAATCAAATTTTAAGGATTAAAATATCGTTGACCCTTTCTTCATTTTCATAGTTCAAAATATCCCTATGTAATCTTTTTGGGGATATGAGGACGTGATGGACCTGTCCGTATTTGCCTTCAGCTTCGTCGTAGGTGTCCATCAATTGATGATACGCCTGCTGATAAGAC
>Ga0206902_10186_pt1 | contig 16048 bp, 7 predicted proteins | sample Alteio_BWOrgHeat_44_FD_153242 | JGI IMG/M metagenome (GOLD analysis project Ga0206902, IMG submission 153242) | Enriched cells from forest soil in Barre Woods Harvard Forest LTER site, Petersham, Massachusetts, United States -... | ecosystem: Environmental > Terrestrial > Soil > Temperate forest >... | reverse complement strand
CTCCTTTCAGAGGATATAAATGTCTAGGGATCTTTGACATCGTTAAGCACTGTTTTATTTTGCGACTAAATAATTTTTAAGGCTTGTGCTAATCATTTCTTTCAAATGTGTATTATTGCTGTCCTGGAGTATCTGTCGAAGATATAATAGCCCTTCTGGTCTGAAGTCAGCAAACTCCTTTTTTTCTAAAGAAAGGATCCCCGCTCTAAACATAGCTAGAGGATTTTTGTGTTTTGCACTTTTTAAATAGAGTTCCATCGCTTTATTTAGATTGCTTTCTGTTCCTATGCCATCTTCATAACACAATCCAAGAAGAGGCAAGGATCGGTCTATAGTCTTTACAATATTAGATAAGTAAACAAACGTATCATCAGCTGAGACTCCAAACCCACATCCTTCCCAAAATTCTTGTGCTAAACAAAACAGTGCATAATCATTTCCTTGGTTTGCCTTTTCCTGATATTTCTTCATGGCCTCCAGGCCATATTTTTGAAACAACTCGTAAGAAGGTTCAACGCCAATTCCTTTTTCGTAGGCATGCGACAATAGTCTTAAACCCTTTACGCTTTCTTGATCAGCAGACAGTTTGTAATATCGAAAAGCTTCAAAAAAAGAAAAATTCGCGCCAAGACCATCTTCATAACACATCCCAACATATGCTTGAGCCTCTTTTTCTCCAAGATCTGCTGCAGTTTTTACTTCATGAAAAACCTGACTAAAAGATGGAGCGGTCTTTAGATTATTCCAAAGATAAGATTTAAAAAATTCCGGACTATCCTCGAAAAATAGCATACATTATTCCTTCTTCCGAGATGCTTTAAAGTGCATTTTAGGTAGATTAGCTAAGTTCACATAGTATTTAGAACGAGGCACACCATTCCCTTGTAAGTGCAAAGTTTTTAGTGATGCAATTGCCTGAGAATATCCTTGATCTGCTGCCAAACTAAAATATTTGACAGCATCTTTAATTGATTTTTTTGTTCCTTGACTATCTTGATAGGCAATTCCTACATAATATTGAGCCATATCAAGACCACGATCTGCCGCTAGCTTATAATGTATAAAAGATTCTTTCTTAGAAAAAAGCGTGCCTGAAAAAGCATAAAAGGAACCAAGATCGAAAATAGCCCATGCATTTCCTTGCATGCCTGCTAGGTTATAGTATTTTAAAGCTTTCTTTATGTTAATTTGATAATTCTTATCCTTTTTCTGCTCGTAATATTTGCCTAATTTTTCTTGAGCGCGAGCCAAACCTTGTTTAGAAGCAAGACGAAAATAGTGTAAGGCCTTTTTAAGCGCTTTTGCTGTGCCGAGATCTGTATAGACTAACCCAAGTTGATACTGAGCATATGCATGACCATTTTCTGTTGCACACTTGAGCATATCCCAGAACTCTGTTTTGTCCTTTTTATAATTTTTTAAACAGAGCGCAATTTCATATGACACATCAAATTTGCCAAACTTACCAGCAAGTTTAAACTGATGCAAAGCTTCGATTTGTGATTTAATGCAATCGGTTTTTTGGAATAAAGAAAATGCCTTTTTGTACATTGTATTGTCTTTTTGTTCTCCTGATACCATGAGTTGAAAGTATTCTTCTACGTAGGAGTTATAAAAGGCAGGCAGTCCTTGTTCATTTTTTAATTTCTCGAAACGAGTGATAGCCTCAGGGTGTTCATCTTCTGCAGCAAGTTGATAATAGAACGATGCTGCCGAAGAATTTTTTTGTTGCTCGTAGTAACATCCTAAAAGATAACGGGCTTCAATTTTAACCTTTCTATCTTTGCTATATGACAATGGTTCCAAATATTTTACGGCGAGGTGCCTTTTGTCTTCTTGCAATAAAGTTGCACTGTATTTCAAACAAGCTAATATGACTTGATTATCGGCTGCTTGTCTTAGATATTCTTTAGCTTGTGCAGGATTGGCTGCAACGCCAATTCCACGCTCATAGCACAAGCTCACACAATATTGTGCAACCCTTTTTAGATTATCTAAAACAATACCGGTACTATAATTGTCTGAAGCTAATTTAAAGAATCTAAACATAAGTGCATGATCTTTTTCTAATTCTAACTGGCCTAAAGTATAGGCTACACCAAGACGATACTGTGCTTCCAGAGATCCTATTTTGGCTGCCAATTGATAATACTTTAGGGCCTTCTGAAGGCAAATAGATGTTCCATATCCATGTTCATAACATTCTGCAAGGTGGAAAAATGCTTCAGCTTTGATTTTTTTATGAATTTTTTGTAGGCAGAGTTTTTTTAGTTTTAAAAATGCACTTTGTTTGTAAGCAGAAGTTTTATCAAAAACACCTGCAATTAGTGTGCTTAAGACATTGCCTGTAGTACGACTGTTCTGGAATTTATATTTTGTTTGTTGATTACCTTCATTTCCTAATTGAAAAAATTCAAGAAGACCTTGTGCTCTTGGATTTCCTTTGGATGCGGCTCTACAAAGGTATTTAAGGGATTTTTTTCTTGAAATTGCAAAGTCACTTTGTTCCCAATATTCTTGTGCTAGGGAAACCATTGCATCAGCGCCTCCTTTATCAGCAAACTCTTTAAAAATTTTCATGGCTTTAAGACCATATTCTCGAGCCAATTCCGGAGATTTTTCTGTACCTATTCCTTCTTCATAGGCATGCGACAAAAGTCTTAAACCATCTGCACAGTTTTGCTCTGCAGACATTTTGTAATAACGGAAAGCCTCAGAATAGGATTGATTTACTCCGACTCCATCCTCATAAAATATTCCTAAGTAGGCTTGTGCAACAGCCTGACCTTGATCGGCTGCAGATTTAAAGTATTTTACAGCCTCTTGTATAGATTTTTTCACAACTATGCCAACACAATAAAATATTCCTAAAAGAGATTGTGCATCTATATTTTCAGAGTTGGAAGCAGCAATAAGATAAGAAACTCCTTTTGGATATGAAACCTTAACACCTACACCATTTAAATAATGAAGAGCAACCTTGTATTGGGCTACGGAATCTCCAGAATCTGCTTTGTGTTTCCATTCCAAATATTCTATCCCATGCCGATTAGCAGAAGAAATATCATCCTGAATCGGAATTGTAAAAACTTCTTGTTCTTGATAAGGAAAATACCACAAATAGTTTTTGTAGAATTCAGGTTGCAGTATTGTTCTTGGAGGAGAATTTTCAGGCTTCTCAAAAGTTTGTGTTTTAGAATGAAGTTGATCTTTGATAAAATCTTCGATAGAGATAGAGAAGTCGGCTTCAGATCTATCATGTTGATGCTTATTTTTATTGTTGTTTTTTTCAATCTTCAAATCTTCATTGTCTTTAATCTCCGATTTCTTGAATTGATCTACCTGAGTTAAAAGCCGATCTTCGAGATAAAAATATTCTTGAGTGTTATCATTAAGAATTTGGCTTTCATCGTTTTTTACCTCATTAATCTCAACAACACGTTGCTGATAATTTTTTATGAAGTTTGAGAATTTCTCTTCTTCTTTTTCAACAATAGTAAAACCAGGTCCTTTAAATTCATCTTTATTCTCGAAAATTGTATCTGATATTTCTTCAATCTCCGCAATTGCTTTGGCGCTAATCTTTTCATCACCCAATATCGCAGTGTAATAAAAATTAAGAAGGGAATTGCCTAATGAGACTTGAGTGCCGATGCCATTTTTGTAACATCGACCCATTTCATAAAGTGCATCCGGATAACCTTTTTTTCCTGCTTTAGAATAGAGTTCAAAAGCTTTCTCATTTGAATGAGGTAAAGAGTAAGCCACTTCATAAAGGTGTCCCAAAGCACATTGAGCTCTTACATCATCCTTTTTAGCTCCTTGCTGATAATAATAAGGAATAAAAAATGAAGCATTTGCCCACATCTCATTTTGATACAATCGTCCTAATTCATAGAAGGCTTTTGGATGATTCAAAAAAGCGGCTCTTGAATAATGCTTAAATGCCTTGATCACATCCACAGACGTACCAAAACCATGTTCATAACATACACCAAGCATGTAATGTGCTTTAGGATTATCTTGATTTGCGGATTTTGATAGATAAGTGAAAGAATTTTCTTCAGACTTTGCAACCCCTTTTCCAAAAGCATACAATTTTGCTAACTCATACTCTGCTTCATAATCGCCTGCATCAGCTGCAATTTTATAATGTTTGAACGCCTCTTCATAAGAAATCTCGTAAAAAGCTCCCGTTTCAAAGCTCTTTGCAAGCCATATCCTCGCTGACAGTACCCCTCTCTCAGCAGCGGACTTCAGATAACTTTTGAATAGGTTTGAATCTGGGATCTCTCCATGGGTTAAATGAGTGATAACAAATTCCAGCTGGGCTTGAGGCAAACCAGCTTGAGCAGCCACTTTGTAATGTGCTTTTGCTTTAATTAAATTTTTTTTGACTCCAAATCCAAATCTATAACTTTCAGCAAGAAAGTAGTGGGCATAAGAATCGCCTTCAGCAGCTCCCTTTACATAGCATTCATAAGCTTCTTTATCTTTGTCATTCCGAAAGTAATCTCTTCCTTGCTTACAAAACTGACCCATATTTTCTGGATAAGGAGGGTAACCAAAATTACTGTTCTGCTCCTCACTTACACTTGATGCATGTTTATCGTTATGTACTTTTAGTGTTTTTCCTTCTTCTATCATTTCAATAACTCGTTGCTTGGCCATTTTGCTGCCAGCCTCAGCAGATTTTACATAATATTCGTAAGCTTTAACATCTGATGGCTCTACCCCTCTACCTTCAGCATAATGTTGGGCTACTTTATACATAGCTTCTGGATCGCCGAAATATGCCTTTGCAAAACGATAGAGGAACAGTTTTTCAAAAGTGTGATAATGTTTTGAATTATAATATGAGAGATCTTCAAGCTCTGACATATCTTCAAAGATTGCTTTATTGACATTGGCACATTTTAATAGATAATCCTCTGCATGGGTCGAACTTTCAGGTGAAGCTTTTTCCATCATGAACAGCGCAACTTTTCCACATGAGAAACAATCACCATCTTCTGCAGCTATTTTATAACAGCTGAAAGCTTTTTCTTTATCTTGGGTGATGCCTAAACCATATTCATAAAAATATCCAAGCATCGCACTTGCTTTGCTAGAATAGGTTGAATGCTCTTTGCATAACTTTACAGCCTTAGCATAGGATTTAGGAATCCCCCCATAGCCTACCTCATAGTTATAAGCCATTGAAAGTCCAGCAAAAAGGTCATGTTGTTCAACGGCTAATTCTAAATAGTATCTGTAGTTTTCTTCGGATTGCGTTGTCCCGATGCCTCTTAGATAACAGTTCGCAACTTCTCTTTGTGCCTCTGCAGAACCTTCATCAGCTTTTCTTTTCAATTCCAGAAAAGCAATTTCTTGTTGATCTTCCGGATCATTTGGATCTAGTTGTTTTACAGTTTCTTTAACGGCATCTTTTGATACGGTAATGTGAAAAATATGGGTAAGGATATATTGAGCGTCACTATTTCCCTTCTCTGCTGCTTCTTGATAATGATAAATAGCCTCTTTATCCCATCTCTTAGTATCTACGCCACGATGAAAGAAGTCTCCCCGATAAAGATGCGCTTTGGGATCGTTTGGAGCTGCATAAACAATATGTTTCACTCTTAGTAATTTAGTGCTACGTACAGAGCCTTCACGAACATCTTCTACATGAAAGGAAAGTTCCAGTAACCTACTTGCTTCTGTTAACGATTTAACAAATTCCTTGCCTTGCTCATAACAATATGACAGGGCTCTTAAACCATTAGGGTCATTTTGTTCTGCAGATTGTTTGTATAATGAAACAGCCTTTTCAATGTCTTGAGGAAGCCCTAAACCATTTTCATACAAGTAACTTAAATATGCTTTTGCTGTTGGGTGGTTTTGATTGGCAGCTAACTGGTAATAGTGTGATGCTTTTGTATAATCTCTTTCGATGAAGTCATAAATATTACCAAGATTAAATTGCGCCTCATCATAACCTTGATCGGCTGACAATTTTAGATATTTTATGAAAAGCTCTTCAGAATGTTCTGTGGGGCCATATTTATATTTCGCAGCCAGGTTATACTGATGAACAGGATGCCCAAGTTCCGCTAAAACTTTTTCATAAAAGAACTCTTCTGTTTGTCCGTAATAAGGAAATTGGCCAAACTTCATGCCATCCTCGTCCCACACTCCTTCCTTAGCCTTCTGATAATATTTTAAAGCCTCTTCACTTGATTTTAGCACCCCAAGACTTCTTTCATACAAATGACCAATTAATGCGCAAGCTATAGCGTCATTTTGCTCAGCAGCTTTTAGATATAGACTCAGGGCTTTTTCATCAGATTGTTTTAGGGCAATTCCTTTTTCGTAAAAATAGCCTAGCCAACGTTGTGCAATACAATAACCTTGTTCTGATGATAACCTATAATATTTCTCAGCAAGATTTAGATCCTTTTCTATACCAAATCCAGTGCGGAAAGCATGGGCTAATGCACACTGAGCTTTACAATCACCGGTTTCGGCTTTGCTTCGAAATAAGATAAATAAATTTCGATAAGCGTGATTTAAGCCAATTCCGTTACGGTTAAATTGTTTAATGCGATTCATTTCAGCTGTGTGAAATTCAATAGCATCATCAAAACCTTCTGCACATTTTAAATAAAATTTACGAGCTTTTTCTGCAGATTTTGGAAACCCTATTCCGTATTCATGGAAAAATCCCAAAGTACCTGCAGCCAAATAAGTATTTTCCTCATCTGCTGAGCGATAAAGCTCTATGGCTTTAGCTAAAGATTTTTCAACACAAATTCCATTTTCATAAAAGTAAGCTAACAAGGTTTTGGAAAAGGGATCGTCATTTTCTGCAGCCATTTTGTAGTAATATACAGCCTTTTCAAGATCGATAGGAAATCCTGATCCTCCACCTTCAAAAGCTCTTCCTATAAGAGTTTGAGCAAGATCGTGTCCCTGCTCTGCAGATAAATAAATGTACTTTTTAAATTGATCGAATGATTGCTCAGTTCCGACACCATCATTATAACAAATGGCAGTCTGATATTGTGCCTCAGCATCACCTGCATCCGCTTTTTCTTTGAGAGCTAAAAATGCTTGTTCTCTTGCATCTTCTGGGTCATATGTTTGTGGATCTAAGGGAGAGTAGTTACCATCCATAAGACAACTCTTTATCTTTTGCTAATGAGATGTAAATCTATAAGCTTTTTAGTTGGAAGATCTGAAAAGGGATTAAATTTATGAAAAGCATATTTTGCTATCGATTCAATTCGGCCATATCCATCCAGGATTGCTGCAGCAAGTTCCAGTATGTTATAAGTCCCATTTATGGTGCTCTTTTGGCTTGCTTTTTCATATTTGTGCGTATTGTGAGATTCTTGATTTTTAGAGGTATTTTGCGTTTCAAGATCGCGTTTATCTTGATCAGCTATTAATACTTTATGACTAACAATTCTACTTTTTTCATCTAAATCTTCGGTTAGTTTCTTGTCTCTAGCTTTTTTCTCCTGACTCAACCGATCAAGTACGGTTTCAGATTCTTCAGTGTGAACAGGTGCGGGCTTTTGAGGAACATTTTGATCCCTCTTATTCTGTAGCGCTTGCTCGGCTTCCCTTTCTTTTTTCTCAGTAGCTTGATCGAGAACTTTGACGTTGTATTGCCTTAATGCATCTGCAAGTTTCTCTTCTTTTGCCTTTTTTTCTTGCTCTTGAAGTATTTTAAGGGCGATGCGTTGTTCAACAATTCTGGTATACAGTGTGAAAATAACATTAAAATCTTCTTCCTTAATCGTATTGTGCACTTTCGATAAAATGGGGTCTTTTTGATTCGGCAAGTGGACCTGGAATGGAAGAGATTTGCCATTATTTTTTTTCTTATAATTTTCATTTGCTCTATCTAAAGCACGTCCAGCAATAGCAGTTGTTTCTTTGGTTGTTTTATCATAAATAGCAATACCGAGTCTTGGATCATCTCCAGGTTCTAATGGGACTAAGTGTTCTTTATTTTTAGGATACAAACTTTTGCTACCATTCTTTAATATGGTTTTCTCTTGATCCGCTAAATTGTTGGCGAAAGAAAACTGCGTAGGACTGACAGAAGCAGAAATGGGTGCACTTACGTATAGTGGTTTAGCTACAGCATTGTCTTTTGCTGCTTCGCGAACAGTAGAGGCTGCTACTGCATTAAATGCGTCCGCGACTTTGGCTTTTGTTTCAGCAGTATAGGCATCTTCTTTTTTGTCGATTAGATCAGTTGCGTTATTACCTAGAGCGTTAAATGTCTGACTACGAGTTTGTGAAACTTCAGATTGTTTATTAGCTAATAATTTTTCTCTCGCTATCTCCGCCTCAATTTCTTTTGTTATTTCATCTGGTTCTTCGTTAGAAGGTAAGCCAGGCTGATTTTCATCTGGATTTACATATAAATCGCCATTGTCGTTACCTACAGGGTTAACCATGATACCCTCCCGAAATAGAAACAATACTAATATCTATAATTATTATTTTAAACTACAAACAGAATAATAGAAAGTAATTTTTTAAACATCTAGAGAGTCTTCTCTAGGAAAAAGCTTGAAAAACAGGAGAAAAAGTGCTAAAAAAAAGAGAAATTTTTGATTGCTTAAAAATATAACATTTGAATAAACTGTTTTTGGAACTGAAAAGCAAACAATTTATTTAAACCTAAGGAGAGGGTATGGCTTCAGCTGTTGGCAGTAAATCTTCGATTGATCATGTGGATTTAAGTGATCTTATTGGGGATTCTATTTATGATGAAAAAACGCATGAATTAACCATTAGGCAGGGAAGTAGTTTAGAAAACAGTCCAAATTTAATCCCTGGTGGCAAATTTTATGTCCACGGCATAGCCAAACCTATTTCTAAGGTTACATACGTCTCGACACAATTTTTTATAGATGTAATCAATCTCCGAAATAAGATACTTATAGATAGACGGATTAAGAAAAATGATGAAACTATCGAGCGTGGGCTGGCAAATATGAAAATCGCCCAAAAAGAAAAAAGTGAGGCTTTAAAAGTACGTGATAAGGCATTAGCTGAGGTAAAAGCTCTAGAGAATAAGCAACAAGCTCTTATGGCAAAAGCTCAAGAAGAAACTAAACAATTAGAAGCTATACAGGCTCAAAGAGCAGCGAGTCAAGCCAGAATAGAAATGCTGAAAAAGAAGCAAGCTGAAAAAAATGCTGCTAAGGCAGCAGAAGCAAAGAATTCTTCTCCAAATGGCAAAACATCATCAGCTCAAGCATTGCCTCTACATATGTCTCAACCAGGGTTGAACGTTCCGCATACACCTTCTTTAAATGCAACAACTACAGCAAAAAAATAACTTTTAGAATATCCTTGAATGGCCTTACATGCTTTTAGACATTGTGTAGGGCCTTTTTGCTATCTAGAGATAAAATAATTCTTGTGTTGCGATATTAAATTTGGTACCGTTAAGTGTTTTGTTTATCTGGATCAGTAGAGTATGACACACCTTTTGCTTTTCGATTTATACTGATGTCAAAGTCCCTTGGTTTTATTCCAAGATCAAACCCAGCAAGAATATCGATTGTATCTTTTACCGTAAATAAATATGTGCCTTGCAAGTTTTCAACTCGTGAAAAGATATCATCTCGGTATTTCCCCAATATCATGTCCAAATCACTATTTTTGTTCACTTTTTCCTTTTGACTATATGTCAAAATCGTAGAATTCTAGAACATCTAAAATTTATAGAATTTTTACCTTCCAGATTTCATAAACTGCCATGTCTTCATTGTACTCAACATCTTTCCCTTCCAGGAATAATCGATGATGGATTGAAGCATATTTTTTGGCAGTAAAAACATCAGGAAAAAGAAAATTGTTATTTAGGAGATGTCTAAGACAGACTAGATCAACAACACAACCAAATAAGATTTCATTAAAAATTGAAGAATAAATGGTTTTCTCCTTTTCACAAACTCCATAGTCATAGCCGACTTTTACTAAATCATAATCTTGAATATCATTATAGACAGGGTTGAACATAAACAGATTAAACGAACTATTTGAGTCAGAAAATTTTATTTTCTCTACAACTTCTGGAAGATCATCATATTGAATAAAATCAATAAGCTCTCCTTCAAAACCTTGATATTTATCGATCACCTGCTCCGTCGACAATTCCTTAATTTGCTTTTTTCTTTGAAGGTTATCCCATGCAAAAAATTTAAAGTTGTATTTTTTTATAAGAAGACATTGTTGCATAATTTCACTTATTTACAGGAATGTGTTTTCCACCAGCATGAATATGCTCTCCGCCAATCCAGTGATCTTTTCCTCTATCATCTCTTGATGGCAAACCATATTCTTCCGACCATTCTAAAAGAGCATCTGCTTCAGAATTAGATACTCCTTTTTTCTCAGATTCTTTCACTAAATCATTCAAAGCTTGCTGCTGAGGGGTGTGTCTTTTACTTTTTTCTTCCTGGTTTGGGCCTTGGTGTTCTTTCTGTTTTTTTTCTTTTTCTTTGATTTCAGTTTCGTATTGTGGCTCAGTTTGAGACTGAATCTGATTCATTATGTGGCGATCGTTCAGGTGGTTGAAGGCTTGGTGTGCGTAATAGGCTGCTACCCACATTGCGCCTGCTCCAGCTAAATAAGGTAGAGAGGGAGTAATCACAGCAATGGCTGCAGCGCCCCAGGCTATTTTAATTACAGGTATTGCAATTGCCCACCGTCCATCATTATCAAAATAATAATAAGGATTGTTGTGGAGGTAGTGATAGAGGTTTAAGCCATCAACAAAGCCCGCTGGATCGGTTGTGAGCCATCTGCCTAAATTTGGATCGTAATAACGTTTGCCATAGTAAATAAGATTTAATTCAGGATCATACCGTTTTGAGGCAAAACTCCAAGGATTAAAGATGCTGCTTTCATTAGAGAGTACTTCACCATAGGCTGTGAACTCTATTTTACTCTCTACTTCATTAATTTCTGCAGAAATAAGACGCCTTACGTTGCCTTGTAGATCGCAAATAGGCGCGTAAATTTTATCTTCAAGTTCTATCAATACAGGCTTATTGGAAGTATCTTTGACACAAAACTGTTTTAACTTGTTGTTTTCAAGTGCAGCAATTTCGTTGTCGCCATCGTAGAGGTATTCTTCAACAGCTTTTCCATTAGACTGCTGCACGATCTTTTGAATGCGTCTTCCAAAGGGATCATAAAGGTATTCGACTTGTAGATTTGAGCTGGAAGCCCCTGTGAGCCTATTCAGAGAGTCATATTCTAATGTAAATACTGAGTCATTAACTTGTTTTGTCTTTAGGTTTCCATTCTTATCATATTCAAACTTAAATCCATCAAAAAAAGTGATTTCATTAAACTTATTGTGTTGAATGTCCGATCCATTTTTGTGTATTCGATTTTCATTTGAATCGTATTTGTAAATATTTCCATTTTCAGATGTAAGTTGAGAAAGATCATCGTAGCTATATTTTAGGGTGCTTTCGTTGCATTTTATTTCGATTCTATTTCCAAGAGAATCATAGTGATAACTTTCCGTGAGATAAGGGGATGTGATGAGAGTGATCTGATTATTATTATCGTGCAGGTAATCAACACTACCTAAATTGTTCAATAATTTTTCAGTCAACAGATTGCCATCTAGATCGTAACTTTCATATTTGTGTGTAAAGGTCTTTTTCGTGTTTGCATCTTTTACTGTTACATTTCGAAGATATAAAGGATCATAAGTGTAATTTATTGTTCGCCCTGAAATAACAATTTGCAAGGGTCTTTGGAAATCATCATATTTTTTCTCTAGAGTTAAGCCGGCTGAGAACTGTTCTTTTGTAATATTGCCAAAACAGTTTACATCTCGCTCAATAGTGATATGATTTTTCTTGTCTTCAGCTGTTAAGACATGTCCTAGATTATCATGCTCAAAATAGTGATCGATTGTACCATTTGTGGAGCGTACTGTTTGAAGATAGCCTAATTTATCATAAGTATAAGAAATTGATGTGGAATCGGGTAATGTCTTTCTAAATAATCTTCCTCCTGGGGTGTATAGTAAGTTTGTTGTTCGCAACTCTGTGCCAGATTTTTGCGTTACATTCTCCAATCTGTTTCTATTGTTGTGAGCAAAATTGACGATTTGTACATTCTGCAACATCTCGTTACTATGTACATGTTTTTTCTGTTCCACAAGATTGCCATTAGGATCAAAAATAAACTCCTCATAACCTACACGCTTATTATTTGGGTCTAAGTACTCTTTGCTAGTAATGTGCCTGTAAGGGTCAAACACTTCTATACGTTTCTGATTTTTTGGATTTACAACTGTTCTCTTCAAAACTTTCTGAGACAGCGGATTAATGAAATTTTCGTCATAAAAGTACTTTGTAAAATATTCACAGCCATCTTTATGCTCAGTTAGACGATTGAAAGAATCGTACGTGAAAAATTCTGAAACTGGTTTATGATCAATAGATCTTTTTACTTCTTTACGATTGCCATCGTCATCATAATCATAACTGATATGGAAAAGTATATTTCCTTGTAAATCGGTCTTAGATTCCTCTAAAACTTGATTTAGAAAATCTTTCTTCCATTTGGTGACGAGCGTATTGTCTTCATTATATTTTATGATCGCAGACTCTCTTCCAAGGGAATCGTACTTAAATTCTGTGCGACTTCCACCAAACTCTTCGACACTTTTTCTTCCGAGACCATCATAAGAATAACCCGTGACATACCCACACCTATCGATTTTTTTTGATAAATGAAAACTATTGTAAACATATGTCTCAGATGGTTTTTTTTCGGAGGAGGCATACTCAATGAATGTTACTCTACCCAAAATATCATGGTCGTAGTTTACAATTTCTCCATCGGCTTTGACATGCTGTTTAAGAGTACCATTTTTACCATATTGAAAACTCTCTATGCTTTTATCAGCATAGATGACTTGAGTAGGCTTTCCATAAATATTGTAAGAGTATTTCGTACAGTTTCCATTTGCATCGGTTTTTGAAATTTCATGACCTTGTGCGTCATATTCCGATAGAGTAACAACGGGAATTCCATTTGAACTTAAAGGAGATTCCGTTCTTGAGATTTTTTTTGAAATGCAATCATAGAAATATCGATGTGTATTATTGAATTCATCTGTTTTTTGGATGACTCTATCTTGAGTGTCATACTCGAAAGAAATCTCATGGTGTAATCCATCAACTCCTTGTATTTTCTCTTTAAAGACTCGAGCTCTTTTGTCGTACTCTTTTTCAATTGTTTTTCTTCTTGAGAAGTTTGTTGAAGAGTAGCATTGTCCAAATCCATTGTACTCATATGTCTTCATTTGACCACAAGGATTGGTTTCAGAAACCCAATCTCCTCGATCATTAAATCTTTTGTAGATTGTATAGGCTAATCTCTCTTTTCCATTTAACTCTTCTGGATAATCGTGGACATCTTCCTGGCACACATTGCCTTTGTCATCATAATGATAATGAATGCGCTTGAATGGCTTTTCTTCTTTGCCATCTAAATAGTACTCTTCTCGCCACTCACACATATGCAAGAAAGGCTGTTGTTGCCTTAAAACATATCTTAAAATATGTCTTTCTGTGACATGTTGAATATCATTCTTATCTATTGAGTCTCCATCATCCAAAATCTTACAGATCAAATTGCAGCAATCATCGTAATCATAAAATTCTCGTTTTAGAATTTTTTGATTCTTTTGAATGAATTTTGCTGTGATTAAATTGGTGTTTGGAAGGTACTGGTAGACATATTTAGGACCATCTTCAAACTCTTCCTCAATAAGTAAATTAAGACCATCTAAAGAAAATTTGCGGTTAATCGTATAGCTGTCAACACTGTTAAGAGCAGTGATGTTACCCTTCAATATCTCCTGGATTGGATTTCCGAATTTATCGTAAGCATATTGTTTCGATAAAATGGTGATATGACCATCTTTTAATTCATATAAAACTAATTTTTGATTTGTGTCGTATTGAAAAACTTTTTCTTTTTTTAAGACTCCATTTTGATCGTAATACAGAATAGATGACACTAATAAGTTTTTGCTGATGAGATATTTTATTCTTGATCCATCACTGTTCACAACAGTCGTAGAGCCCTCTTTTTTTCCAGGCTCAGGCTGTTCATAATTGAAAATGTGAGCTGCTGTAAAACTTCCTGTTTTGCTTACTGGAAGCAGCAAAGACTTCACACGCAGAAAGGAATTTTCTTTTGATGATCCATAAGCAACGTCATATTCGCATTTGAATATCTCTTTACGCCCTGAAATCTCATCTAGAAGCAATCTTGGAGAGTAATGTAGTTGTTCATTTAGATGGAAAGGACTCTTGACTTCAGCTAAAAATAAAGGTGATTTGATCTTTCCTCTTTCACCGTACTTGTTTTTTTCCTTTCTGTAGTCAAAACGATAAAAAGCTTTCTGATTCGTATTCGAAGTAAATTCTTTAGTGAAGCTTTGCTGCGATTTAGGAAGATGTTTTACAGTGATTGAAGCATAAGTATGGCGATCATTGACATCTTTACTTTCAATTCTAGCGAGTTGTCCATGCTCATAAAAGTATTTAAGCATTTTGCCATTAGGCAAAATCTCTTTTTCAAGAACATAAGAATGTCTCGGAATCAAACTAGCTGAATATCGGTGATCATTTTTGTACTGTAAGATTGTTCCGTCAGGTAGAGAAACAATGACTTTTTCTTTACCTTGAACATCAATCCGAATATTTCTAAGATCATATTTTCCACTGGGTTCGTCTAAAGCAAAATTACTCATCCCAAAGTGTTTCTGGTTGAGCCTGCATTCTCCGCCCGTTACAACAAAATCTAAAGTGATCCCAGTTGGAGTAGTAAAACGAAGGTAACTTTCACCATTTTGTTGAGGCCTTATTCCAAGGTGTTGATGAGGAAAATAAGACCAACCTTTGTAATTTCCTCTGGCAAATTGATACAGAAAGTACTGATCTTTACTTTTTGATGAGTCATAAGAATTAAGCAAGAATGGAGCAAGGTAGATTCTTTTTAGAATCACATTTTGTGCTCCTTTAGCAAGCAAATCCACTTCGCACAAGCAAGGTTGACCAGAAAAAGGACTTATAATACCGTCAACCAATAAATGGTCTTGGCTATTGAGGGCGGTAATTTCGTCCGGAAGGCTTAGAACAGAGTTGTCTTCAGAATTTGCTGAAAGCAAAGATCTTATTAAAAAAAATAGTAAGAATGTTAAGTGTAAGATCTTCATTTCTAGAGCTTAGTATTGTTAAAAGCATAATATCAACTCTATAGTCGCCAGTCAAAGTATTTCGCACTTTTAGAGTGCATTCTGTACCTCGCAAAATGCAAGAATTAAAACGCTAGCAGAAATTTTACGGGTTATCCAGGTCATATAGCTTCTGTAATGATCAGTCTTGGACAATATAGCGTTTTTGTCTGTGAGCAGAGTTATCAAATTAAAGAGGCTCTTGATGAGTGTGAATACCATTACAATATGGTAGCCTATTATTTAAAAAAGAGTGAAGAGGGATAAACACTCTCGTAACTTTGATGTAACCATATCAGATAAAGTGTGTGATTCATAGACATCGTTATCTGGCATGTTAAGAAAACCTTTCATCTGTTCTTATAACAGCATAAAGAAAACTCGAAAAAATTGAAACGATGTCTATAAATCACACATATGATTTACAACCAAAGTCAGTATTTAAACATTGCAGCTAAGCCCGTCAGGGCGTCTGACTCCTATATAATAGTCTTAATCTCGATCTTGATCTTGATCTTGATCTTAATCTTTCTCTTAAACATTTTGCTCCGAACAAGATCAAAATCGTGATTTATCAATTGCGATAAAATTGCGAGTTAAAGACTCGAATTTAGAAAAATTGAAAAAAAAGATTAAGATCAAGATTAAGATTAAGATTAAGATCAAAAAACTTTCTATTGCAAGTTATTCCATGGACCTAGCGCAGTAAGCGCTTAGGAACTGTGGGCTAAAGTCAGACGCCCTGACGGGCTTAGCTACATA
>Ga0206902_10168_pt2 | contig 16241 bp, 15 predicted proteins | sample Alteio_BWOrgHeat_44_FD_153242 | JGI IMG/M metagenome (GOLD analysis project Ga0206902, IMG submission 153242) | Enriched cells from forest soil in Barre Woods Harvard Forest LTER site, Petersham, Massachusetts, United States -... | ecosystem: Environmental > Terrestrial > Soil > Temperate forest >... | reverse complement strand
ATTGCAAGAGGCGCAATTTGGATATTTTATCGATCGTTTCCGTATGAACAATCCCGCTGCCTGCTGTCATAATCTGGAAGTCGCCGGCTTTCATTTTGTGAGCTTCATCTCCAATTTCACCTTCGAGCAAGAAAGAGACGGTTTCAAATCCGGCATGAGGATGCGGCCCACCGACCGGCGTATTGTCTTTCTTATCCAGCACGTCATCCATCAGCATAATAAATGGATCCGTTTCCGAAAAACTTCCGTTGACGACAGGCCTCGCCATATGGCCTGCACCCAAAAAACCTGGTTCACCTTTAGGTGTATATATTTTTATCAGTTTTCTGTTGATTGACATAATTTATTTTTTAAGTTACTTGATTTTTAACATTAAGCAGCTACAGTCACCGTTTGCTTCACCAACTGCAATTCACTATCAATTCTTACTTCATCGCTTAACAATACACCACCTTTTTCAAGCACCCCATTAAAATTAATTCCCCATTCGCTCCGGTTGATCTTGCCGGTGATTACAAATCCGGCTCGTTCGCCACCCCATGGGTCCTTAGCTACTCTGTTGTACTCTACATGCAGGGTAACGGGTTTTGTTATCCCCTTTAAGGTTAAATCACCATATAAGGCGAATGTGTCGTTGCCTGCCTTTTCAATCTTTGTTGACCTGAATTTCAGCTCGGGATATTTCTTCACCTCAAAGAAGTCCGATTCACGAAGATGGGCGTCTCTTTGTTCATTGTTGGTGTAAACGGATTCCATTTCTGCAGTCAGGTCAATTTGAGCTGAACTGAAATCTGTCTCATTGGTCTTTACTTCCGCCCTGAAATTTTTAAATGCACCTGAAACACTTGAAATCATCAGGTGTTTAATTCTAAATCCTAAGACGCTGTGTGCGGGGTCCAGGATCCATTTTGTTGTTGCCATGTTTATTATTTTTTATTTTTATTAAATTGATAACGCAAAGTTATGTACCTTTACTTACAAATTGTAAGTACTATACAAAAGGTTAGTAGTTACCTTTGAGTAAGTGATAAAGATATACTATGACTAAGATGAAAATTGATGATGGACCCGATTCCCAATCACAATGCAAATCCAGGTTGAACGCGATCGCGGATGCACTGTATGCGATCGGCGGCAAATGGAAATTGCGAATAATCGTTGGCCTGCTCCATGGCACCAAAAGGTTCAATGAGCTGCAGCGATTGATAGATGGTATTTCGGCGAAAGTACTTTCTTCTGAATTGAAAGAATTGGAAATGAATGGTTTTGTTAAACGGAAGGTGTTGACGGGCACACCCGTTGTTGTGGAATATGAATTGACAAAATATGCTGACACGCTGGATGGGGTCTTAGATAAACTAAATGAATGGGGGGCTATGCATCGGGACAATGTAAGAAAGAGCATGAAAAAGAAAAAAACAGTTGAAGCTTCATAGGGCAGGGAACAATAATCACAAAAAGATGCAACAAATTATCTTATCCGATTAATGTCCTTTTAATTTTTGTAAGGATCTACAGGAACTACCGTTAATATGTAAACACTAATTCTTGGATTGGATTGTACGTAAGACCATACAAAGAGTTATAGATTTCGCGGCAGGAAGATTTTCTTAAGCGCTAATGTCAAGCTTATAGCCTTTCCCGCGTATAACTACAATCTTAATGTTAGGATCAATTTCAAGTTTTTTTCTAAGTTTTGATATGAACATATCAAGACTACGGCCTACTATAACACCCTCATCCTCCCATATCTCTTTTTGCAGCCGGCTCCGCTCGATAGTCTCGTTAGGAGATAACGCGAAAATACCCAGCACCCGTGTTTCAGTTTTGGTCAAGTCTATTGTCTTTCCGTTTATCATGAGCTTACGGGTTTCCATGTCGAACGACAGTGATCCTAAAGTGAACATACCTGCATGCCGACTTTCCGGTAAGATCCGCCGCGGTTTAACAAGTCTCAAAAAAATAAATCCGGCAAGTCCTAAAAATAACAGACCTCCCAAAAAATATTCATTCCATGTTATACCCGTTGGCTTAAATTTAATGTTAATCATATAACATGCTTTGGGTTGCCTTCTTCCAAAACAGGTTACAATATCATCTTTCTTATTTTTTGATATGGCATACCCATACGCTACACTGGCATTGGCACAGTTCAGTACGTTAACAACATAATCACGTGCCAGCGGATCTTTGGTCAACAGACGCTGAGTAGTACTGACGAGGGAATCGGGTCGAAAAGTAAGATCGTTCTCAAACCTGATCTGGTATTCATTTTCGGCGATCTTTTTTACCGGTAGTACCCGGGATACACTGTCGCCCGACTGCAGTAGTATTTCATGTCCGATCCGGCGGAGTAAAACTTCCCTCCTGGCAATATCAAAGTCGTCTCTGCCAGCCATACTGAAAGCCAGGCAAATTATAGAGATAAACATGAGTAGTAACAGCCCCGACAGGTACTTACGCTTTCCGGAAAGAAGATTTCGGCTATCAAACATACCATTTACCATTTATTTACAAAGGTTACATCTTTATTTACAATCCAAACCCCCAAGCCGACAAATATCAAAGTATTTTTGTTGTGTCAACTTTGACAGCATATGAAACCATCATGGTTTTTCCCGAAACCCGCAGTGTAAATCATGATCGCTGCATCACGATTAAAAAGCAATAAATAAACAAATGAAAAATAAAAGAATTGTTTGGTCCTGCCTCATTATTCTGTTAACAGGAGTAATTTATTTTGCCGTACAGGCTCTGCAAAAAAATGGCACTCATCACACTGACTTTTCTGGCGAATGGAAATCCAAAGAGCCAATAAGTATGGGCGGAAATATTGTTTGCGTGTATGCGCAGGGTGATCATATGCGCTCTAAGACAATGAAAATCGCAGAGCAGGCAGATTTTCTAACCATAGAAATACCAAACCCGTCTCCGGGCGCAGCGCTGGCTACCAGTCAGGAGAAACTGGTGTTTGACGGTAAAGAAAGAGAAAGCCAAATCAATCACGGCCGGGATTGGGGAAAGAAGTTTACCGTAAAGTTGTCGGCTGATGGACAAACTATGACGGTTAACTCAATTATACACCTGATGGTTCCCATTCCTTACCATGTGAATGTTCTGGAACAAATGGTTGTTTACGTAACAGAGGTTTGGAGGTTGAGCAATGATGGCCAGTCTATTTCTGTTCAGGCCAATGCAAAATCAACGTTCGGGGGCGTCGAGCGTTCCTGGAAGACCGTATTTGATAAAGCCAGTTAGTATTCAAAGACTTTTTTGTACAAGCCCGGCTTGAATATGGCTTAAACGAATCTGAGTTTTAATTAAAACTAAACAAATATGAAAAAAGTTATTTATGCGCTGATCTTACCGCTGGTTGTCGTAAGCGGAATAGTATTTGCCAATCGCGAAATTAAAAATGAAACTTCTAAAAAATCAACCGCAAAGCCACTCTCCGCTGATGAAAGGAAAGCCGCATTGAAACAATGGGAGGCTACCCCTGATGGAATAAACTTTAAAAAATGGGAAGCGTCGCCCGCAGGTAAAAAAGTGTATGGCGCTGAAGCTAAAATATGGGCGCAGGTAAATGCTTCTGCCAATATGGAGGCTGTGGTAACTTCCCTTTCTCTTCCGCCAGGCTCAAGATTGGGTTTCGGAGTGATGGTAAAGATCAATGACGAGGATTATATTCTTGCTTTTGGGTCGGAAGAGTCTAATGAATTTGAGCAATTGCATAGCCTGAAAGTTAACGACAAAATCATTATAAAAAGCCATAGCGTGTCGCACGCGCCCAAGTATTCCTATCCAATAGTATCGGGCGACTATGTAGAACGAGATGGTAAAATAATTTATAAACGTGCGCCTCGCAAAGGGGGTTGCTGAGCGATCTGGACCACTGGTGAAGATAAATTTAAACGTCTGGGCACTTTCACATTTGGGTCAGCTTTGAGCTGTGCCTATAATTTAAAAGTCACCATCGCGGAGTATAAGTAAAATAGGGCCCTTAGCTTACCTTACCTTAACTTGACCCAATCCTCTTTTTGCCCTTTTTGCTGGAGCCACGCATAAAGTTCTTCCGCATCCTTTCCGCCAACCTTTGCATGGTGGAGTAATGTAAATCCGTGCGGTCCTTTGGCCGTGATCAGGCTGGGGTAGGTTTCCAGGATCGGCCTGACCAGTTCGGTCTTGCCAAGCATCGTCAGCACATAGATGGTTACCCGCGAACCCGCTTCGAGTAAATAATTGGCGATCTCTTTATTGCCCACGTGACCCGCACCCTCAATGGCGGCCTCATAATCGCCGTTACCCCAGTCAAATTTGGTGTATATGAGGTTGGGATTTTCTGCAAGCATCGACTGCACTTTCGGAAAGTTTCCATGACCCGCGATCACAAAATCCTTTACCAAAGGAAGGGGCAATGGGGGTGGATCAGGTTGCTGAACCATTGTTTGGCCGGCCAGCCTGGTGCCTGAAAGTGCCAGGACTGTACCAACACCGGCGGCTTGTAAAAAAGTTTTTCTGTTCATTCCCTAAAAATAAACAGCATTAGTCCAGGTGCATAATTAATTACGGGAGAGGTCATATTTACTTGGAGAATGACAAGATGATGCTGTTCACCCTGAACAGATCACTGTTTGCGGATCGTTTTATCCTGCAATACTTTTTGGATAAATGAATTTTTAAAATTCCGGCTTACCGGGATCTGGGTATTTTGGATCCATATCTCCGATCCTTTTATCTGGTCGATATGCCTCCGGGAAACGAGATAGGATTTGTGCACGCGTACAAAAAGCGCGGGGGGCAACTGTTTTTGGATCGACTTTAAAGAATGATAGCTGATGAATTTCTTTTCGGCTACATATATATATACATAATTATTGGCAGCTTCAACATACCGAATGTCGCTAAAAAGGATCTTCTCATATTTACCATTGCATTTTATATACAAAAAATCATCTGTTTTTTGCCCAGCCTGCTGATCAACCGGTAATGCCAGCCATTTTGTTGCTTTATCGATTGCAGTCTTCAGTCTTGCCGATGAGATCGGCTTTAGCAAATAATCGACCACCCCGAGTTCAAAGCCATCAAGGGCATATTGCGGGTAAGCGGTGGTAATGATTACTACCGGTTTTATCCGGGCAAGTTTTAGAAGATCGAGACCGTTAAGTCCGGGCATATCAATATCCAAAAACAGGATGTCAATCCGTTTCGATGAATTTAAGACCTGGAGCGCGTGGAAGGCATTCTCGGCTAAAGAGATGACCCCGAGCTCTGGGAATTCTTTCAGATCCTGGGCGAGCCCGTTTCTCGCTATCGGCTCGTCGTCAACCACGAGGCAATTCAATTTCATTGCATGTGAATTTTAAGCCTCAGATCAAATATCCCGCCCTGGTCACTGGTCTCCAGCCGGTAGGAACCGGGATAGACCAGTTCCAGCCGCTTGGTAATGTTGGATAATCCTATCCCGCTGCTACCCTCTTTCCCCCTACTGCTGGTCGTATTGACGGTCTTAAAACAGAGCCATCCATCTTCCAGGGAGCCGTGTATTTTTATAAAATTATCGTGCTCCGTACATTGCGAAACATGCTTAAAACAATTTTCAACGATCGGCATTAAAATAAAAGGAGCTATAAAAAGATCTTTTATCTCTTTGCCGATGTCGTAAATAATTATCATGCTTTTACTCACCCGTTCTTTTTGCAATTCAATGTAATTCGCAATTGATCTGAGCTCTTTTTCGATTTCAACTTCGGGGCGGTCGCATTCATAGAGCTGGTAGCGAAGCAGGGATGAGAACTGTTCCACCATGGACCTGGCAGAAGGGTTATCGCGATCGATCTTGTAATAGATCGTATTTAGGGCATTGAACAGAAAATGCGGGTTGATCTGGTTTTTTAAGATCTCCAGGGTAGCCTGGCTTTTCTCCTTTTCCAGTGTTTCCATCCGGTTGGCTGTGACCAGCCGGTCAAAAGCGAGGCGAATGGCAATTCCCCCAAGGGAAATAAACGACACTAAAAAATATGACCCAAAGACCAGGTCTGACCAGAACCAATAAAAAAAATGTTCCTTGTACCGGATCATGTTCTTTCCATAATCACCAAACCCATAACCAAATAATTTGAGTTGCAAAAAGATAATCGCACTGCCGGCGATCAGGACCACCAAAAAATACAGAAAACCAAAAGTCCGATAGGCTTTTTTATATATCCCGCGGGGTACCAGTATCTCGACCGTAATGATCAAGGCCGACAAGCTAAAAAAAAGATCGATGGCCGTGGAGAGTAACGCAACGCCCGGTTTGGGTATGCCGCCCAATTTGAATAAATACCAGACCGTACCGTAAGCACCAGCAAATAACGCATAATACCAGGGGCGGCCTTGATGGAAGAAACGATTCATGATAATAAAGAACATAAAAATAATAATTTAATCATCCGGCGAAGACCTTTATTATGTGAAACGCAGCTTTCGCGTGGCAAAAGTCGAACCGCTGCAAACTCAATACCGCATCGGTTTTTTTTATTTCATGAATATTGTCAAGGAATATCATGGATTTAACCGTTGCATGCGATACCCCAAACTTTGATTGCCGGTTTTTTGACAACATTAATTTTTAAATTCGTGATATAATTTTAAATAAACCGAATGATGAGAAAAATTATCCTGACAACCAACATTACTTTGGATGGCGTATTACAAGCCCCCATGGGATCTGAGGAAGATACGTCAGGGGGATTTAGATATGGAGGTTGGACTGCACTCCATGCTGATGCAACAAGTGGTAAAGCGGTTCAAAAAGAGGCGAACCACACCGCAGATTATCTTTTGGGCAGAAAAACATTTGAGATTTTTGCTTCCTTTTGGCCTACTCATGCAAGCATGTGGCCGGGCATTGAGCAAGGCACCAAATACGTATTGTCCAAAACCCTCAAAAAATCAGATTGGAAAAACACGATATTCCTGGAAAGTGTGGAAGAGATCAAAGAGGTAAAAAATTCGGAAGGTGCTGACATCCAGGTTTGGGGCAGCAGCGAGCTTATTCACCTTCTGCTGGAACATGGATTGGTGGACGAACTCCATCTCAGAATTTTTCCCATAATTCTTGGCAAAGGAAAAAAATTGTTTGACGCTGATGCGGTTCCAACAGCATTTGTCCTAACCGAAAGTGTTGTGACAACAAAGGGAGTTTTTATTGCATGCTATGAAAAAACCGGAGAAGTCCCTCCAACCAACACATCTAAAAGTTTAATTGATAATTATCTTAAAAGCTAAAAATGAGATAAATATAAAAAAGGGGATCCGTTCTTTATCCGATACACAAGGATTCCGGAACTAACGGTGATGAACATTGGAACCCTGATTGGAGGGTAGGGTTCTTCCGGTTATTTTATAAACCCGGGAATAATCCTAATTTTAATAAACTTTAATTATGAAAACGTCTGCCCTTTTAGCGCTGGTTTTGGTGTGCCTTGTATTTTTTTCCTGCAAAAAAAACACTTCTGCACCATCTCATCCGTCACCTGGTAAAACCATGAGGATACAGTCTTCGGGTACTAATCTAAGTTCCAAGATCCTACTGGTTATCTATTCGCCTGCGGGGAATATCCTTTCGGTTAATGATTCAGCAAATGGCGTGATTTATACCGCCAGCTATGATCCCGCCGGCAACCTCACGCACATTGTCCAAATGAACGGGACGACACTTCTTGATTCAGCGAGCTATTCCTATAATGCACAAGATCAGATGATCGGGCGCGTGACCAGCTACATCAATACCACGCAGGTGACCACTTTTTATTATGCGGCGGGCGTGCTGGCAGCAGACAGCACCTACTACTTCGATTCCGGAAATGTCTTTGACAGTTCATACACTACCTACCAGGTTTCCAACGGAGATATTGCTTCTTTTCAACTGACGGAACCCGGGAATCCGATCGATTCAGTGACCCTGACCCATTCCTCTTCCCTCAACCCATTCAGACAACTTTCGCTGTTTAACTGGACACAAGGGTTGGAGAATATAGACGTTGCCTCACCGTATACCTGGTTTGATCAGCACGCTCTGGCTGGGTACACGAATACTTCGCAATTGGTGCCGGTGACCGAAACAGCAACCTACACGTTCAACACGGCCGGGGAGCCCATCGAAGCGAAATCTGTGGAATCTTTTGGCGCCACTAGTACGGTTATCTTTGATTGGGTAATCACTTACCCCTAGAAACCGGTATGGGTTTTTTATTAGAGCATGGGCGGCCGGGAAAGTGGAGTCAATTGAATAGAGCAGTAGCTTATGCCAAAGTGCTGTCGGGAAAGGAACTAACAGCAATGAATAAGTAAAACGAATTGTGCGCTCAATTCGTGTCCCATCCCAACCTTTTGCCTTTACTTTGCGTAAGTCATCTTAAAAACAAATCCACATGAAAAAAGCAAAACTCTTCATCGTTTTTTTGATCCCGCTGCTCGCGGCCGCCCAAACACCCGAAGACTCTGTCAAATATTTCCAAAAAGAACAGAAAAAATTGTGGGATGAAAATTACCATCAGTATACTCATTCCGATCAGTACACGACCTTGCAGGAAGGACTTGACCGCTCGCTGGCCCGTTCAGCCAACTATTCCGCGTTCATTATTTTTGGTGAGCTTGTTCACAACAATTACACGGGGTTTAACAATAGTATCGCCCAAAATGGGTTTACGCCGCTCTCAGCCCTGTCATTTCGGGTAGGTATGGGCTTTAGCGCAAAAAGCGGCAGGTTAATATTCGATTACTATTTTTTTACGCTGGGGTTTAATAATTCCACGAACTCCGGCAATCAAAAGATCAAAACCTCCTTGTCAAACATTACCCAGCTTAACCTGGGTTTCGATTTACTCCAATCAAGATGGATCAGCCTTTATCCCTATGCCGGTGTAGGCGCCAGGATTTCTTCCCTGTCGTATTCCAAACCACCGCAGACCAACGCAGGATACACCAATATATCCAATATCGTGGTCAATGACCAGTCTTCCATAACGTCTTCCTTACGCATCGGCTATCAGGCAGGCATAGGTCTAGATATTCTTCTCTTGCAAACCAACAAAAACCGGGGAGGGATTATGCTGTTTGCCAAATTCGGAACAGATGGGCCAATCTGGGCTGATAAATATAAAATTGACGGCATCAACTATGAGCCTGGTTTCCACCAGGGAGATTGGCTGGCCAGCTTCGGTATCAAATTCATTTCGCGGCAGTGAACCTGATAACTAAGATTTTTGCACAATTCAGCATCCATATGCTTCGGGCCGGGAATTTTTTTACACAAATAAGGGTAATGAGTAACGATACACCGATTCATAATTATCGCGCTGGCCCCTTATAAGGATTTGATCCATTTCACCAGTTCGTCCCTGGCCTTACCCAGTTTTTTCTCCAACCTTCCCAGTAATTCATCATCTTTTCCTTCTTCATATTTAAGATCATCATCCGTAAGGTGTGCATGTGCCTGTTTGATTTTTCCTTTTATTTTATCCCATTCCCCCTGAAATTCTAATTTATCCATAAAGATCATTTTAAGGATAAAAACAACTTTCATGCCGCGTCGCGGTTAATGCCGAGGCCTAGTATTGGGACGTTGCACTCATGGCTTATTTTATTATCTTTTTTTGGTCCTTTTCGTTTTGTCAGAAAGCCGGCATCGACCAATTGCTTTCAAGGTGGTCTCCGCCTTCTCATTTAAACGTGCATAAAGCCATCTTTCTGGCCTTGGTCGGGACTTCCTTTTCAATTCTTCGGCTGCGTTTCTGGAAATCATGAATATTTCATAAATTAAACCAATGAAGTTTATTGCCAAAACAAACGCCGCTCTTATATTTATTTTGTTATCCCTGCTGCCATGTATTTGCTTCACTTCCTGTCAGCGTTATGCTGCTGAAAACAATAACCTGGAAAATAAACTAAGCGCTGAGCACGGCTCCGCAGACTCTGGTATCGCTGAATTCATTTCCCTGTTGGAAGGCAAAGACTCCACCCAGGCTGTTGCCATAATGGACGAACTTCTGAAGAAAGCTGATTCGTCCAATGATTATTTCAACGCCCGGTTTTTTTTATCCAAAGCGGTGTGGCTCTCCCAGCTCGGGCACAACGGCGTACTGGTAAGGCAGCTGCTGAATCAATCCTTGCATGCTGCATTTGAAACAGAAAACGATTCCCTGATTTCACTAGTCAGTTGGAAATACGGGTCGCTCATGTATGACGCCACCGAATACGGGCTTTCTTCGGTCTATTGTCTTTTTGGTCTGGAAACCGATGAAAAAACAGGTAGGCGGGCAACTGCCACAGAGTATAGTCTGCTGGGAGATCTTTTTTTCAGAACCCAGGAATATCCCATCAGTGCATTTTATACAAACCAGGCTATCCATGAGGCGCCCAACGACATTCAGGGGGTAATGAGCTGGTACAATACACTGGGTTTGTGCTGGGAGAAATTAAAAAACTATGATTCTGCATTTGTTTATTTTGATCTCGCGGCATCACTGTCCAGAAAAGCAAATGACACGATCTGGCAAAGTATCATTTCCGGGAATATCGGCCAGGTCTATTTTCATCAGAAAAAGTACGCGCTGGCAAAGCCCCTGCTGGAAGCTGACTACCGGAGATCCAAATCCTATGGTGAAATTAACAGCGCTGCCAACTCCCTGCAATGGGTAGCAAGGATAAACCTTGCCGAAGGCAAGCGGGACAGCGCGCTCATGCAAAGCAGGCTTGCTTTGGAGCTATTGCTAAAAAAAAGAACCAATGATTATTACCTGGAAAACGCTTATTATGCAACAGCAGCTGTTTATCGTGCACTCGGAAATTGGGACAGTGCTTATGCGTACCAGCAATGCTATGAAACCCTCCATGAAAATATGGAAGAAAAACTCGCTGACAGCCGTCTTGGCATCGCCCGCGTCAGACTCGACAACCTGAAAAATGAACTGCTTATAAAAAATCTGAACAAAGAAAAAAAGTCCGAAGAATTTAAACGCAATGCGATCATTGCCGGGCTGATCATGCTTTCCATCATCACGATTTTATACGTTAACAGCCTCCGGGTGAAACTGCGGCACAAAATGGAAATTGCCGCCGAACAAAGCAAAATGGCCGCAGTAGAAGTTCAGGCCGCCAAAGAAAAACTGGATTTATTTACCAGCAATATCATTGAAAAATCAAACCTTATAGAAATCCTGCAACAGCGCGTCAAGGATAGGGATTTTGATTCCACGCAGCAGCAGTTGGTCGACCAACTGCTCCAGCAAAGCATCCTTACCGAAGATGACTGGGAACGGTTTAAAAAGCTCTTCGATAAAATCCATCCCGGCTTTTTCAGGAAACTAAAGGAAAAAGCGAGCGATATCACGGTTGCCGAACAACGTATGGCCGCCCTGACAAGGCTCCAACTGGAGACCAGGCAGATTGCCTCAATGCTTGGCATTTCCGTGGACAGCGTTCATAAGTCAAGACAGCGGCTCCGCCAGCGTTTTAATTTCTCCGCCGAGACAGACCTAAAAGAATTTCTTGCCCGATTATAAAATAAATTTCGCTTTTTACAATTCACTGATTCCGAAAACATTTTCTCCTTCATCGTTTTATTGTCAGTTTTTTGTCCAGTGCCTGTCAGCCAATTGTCAGCCTGATTTTTTGCAAACCGCCTGCGCTCCATCATAACTTACTGATTGCTGAAAGCACTCGTTATGCTCCACGATGCCCGTTATCAAAAAACATATCGCCATAATCCTGATCGTGCTGATGACCCTGATGATGATCTGCATTGTCGTCTGGTTATTTCATAAAAGGATTGAAAGAATCGAAAGAAAAATGAAACCCGTGGAGACGATGATAAGAATACCTGCGAAAGCCTTGACAGGAATAAATTTAATCCAAATCCCGATGAAACTATCCATCAATTCTTATCGCAGGTGCCGCAAAACTGTTATCGAAAAATGGGAGACTCTCCCGGTAAAATGGCCAAACTAAATTGTATATGAAAAAATTTCTACTTTCAACATCAGCGAATTGTATTGTCTGCAAGCGCCCCTTTCTCCTGTTGATCTGCTCCTGGTTAATGAGTCTGCCAGATTTATCCGCACAGCGCACCATGGCAAATCAGGCTGTTCTAATCAGGCATCTCTCTTTTTCCGCTGCCGATCCGGACAACCAGGTCCGGGAATGGCAGGTACCGCAGGGGGGTCCCTTTATGGTCAAGATTACAGCCAAAGGGGCAAAAGGAAAAGATGCACCTGGGGCGAGTGGTGCATTAGGTGACGTAGTAACCGGGGAGTTTTTGCTGCATTCCGGAGAGACGCTCGTTTTTATTGCGGGGGAACTCTCCCGGGATAAAGATTCAAGCAACCCTGTCGGTGGAGCTTCGCGCGTTTACATCAAAGGCGGACCGGATTTGATGTACGCCAGAGGAGGAGAAAACGCCGGAAATGTAAATCATCCGGATGCGATAATAAATAGGTCAATTGTCAAGCCCATTCGCCGGAGTTCAAAGGATCTGAAAATAGGTGATGTATCCGGAAGACATCTTAAGATTTTTAAAGGAACTAACGATGGAGGTGCGGAAATCATTGTAGATGTTGTCCCCGGTGATGGCGGTGGGGGAACGCCCACCTACGTAGGCCATGCAGCACTGAGCATCGTGGGTGGCGGCACTTCCACCTCGGTAGGTTGCGCCGGTTCAACAAGCTTAAGCATTGCCATTGAAGAAGTCAATTCACTCCTGCAGCAACAGACCAATCTGAACGCTCCCTATACGGTTACCTACCAGGACAACAATGGCAATCAGTATACCGTAACCGGGTACAATTCCGGTGATGCCATTGCAGTATCACCCAGCCAGACCAGCACCTATTCCCTGGTAAGCGTCACGGATGACAAGGATGGATCGGAAGAACCCAGTGGCACCCCGACCGTGACAGTCAATTGTGGACCAGCATTGGCAACTGTAATGATAAGCGCCGACGGTAATACCACAGTATGCAGCGGATCATCCACCAAACTGAGTGTAGTGATTTCAGGAGGGGTTTCACCCTATACGGTAATATACACCGATGGCACAAAAAATTATGAGGTAGGCAATTATATCAGTGGCACCGATATTTCGGTTACCCCGGTCGCAAGCCCCACCGCCTATACCCTGGTCTCCGTAACCGATGCGAACAATGTCACGAGTGCAGCGCTGGCCGGCAATGTTGCTGTGTCCTGGCACCCGGTACCCCATGTAGTAGTGGTAAATCCCGCTGCCATTTGCCCTACGGGTACAGCTGACCTCACGGCGGGCGCGGTCACGGCAGGTTCAGATGCGGGCTTGACATACAGTTACTTTGCGGATGTCCTGGAAACGAGCCCAATTCAAACGCCGGCTGCCGTTGGAGTAGGCACCTATTATATCGTGGGAACAAGCCAGGCAGGATGTTCCTCCCTGCCCCAGTTGGTAACCATTTCGGCGGCGGCTGCGCCCACGGTCACCGTTGCGGGGACAAAGGTCTGCGCCGGCAGTACGGCCTCTTTAATGGCTTCTGCTGCCGGGGCAAGTAACCCCACCTTTACCTGGTATGCACTTTTGCCCATCAATATTGGTCAGCAGACTTCCGGCAATCCTCAGCTTAACTATTTTCCGATATTTGAAGGCGCAAATTACACCTCTCCCGTCCTCAACGGAGATATCACTTTTTATGTCACTGTCACTGACGCAACATCGGGATGTACTTCAGGATATACACCAGTGAGCATAATGGTGGCAATGGCTCCGACTGTTTCTGTTATCCCGCCAATTGTCTGTTCGGGCAGCACTGCAACCGTAACGGCAAGTTCTCCGGACGCCAGCAGTCCGGCATTTACGTGGTATTCAGTGGCCACCAATCCTTCGGATGGCAGCAATTCCTATACCCCGGTTTATACAGGAACCTCATTCACCACGCCGGCGCTGACGAGTCCTTCTTCTTATGGCGTATCCGTTTCCGATGGTCTTACCACCTGCACTTCTGATATCTCCGAGTTTACGGTGGCCGTTGCGCCCATTCCCAAGGAAGTGATCACCAATCCCCAGGCTGTATGCTCCCCGGCGACCATAGACCTCACCAGTCTAGCCGTAACTGCAGGTTCTGACGCAGGCATGACCTTTACCTATTTTAGCGATATCCAGGCGACCGTCCCTGTCCAGAATCCTGCTGCAGTGGGAGCAGGTATCTACTATATTGTCGGATCAGAAAAATTCCAGGCTGCATCCGAAACCCAAGGCAATGGATTAGGTACCGGTGGTTCGGGAACAGGGCCGCAGGTGGTATGTTCGACCAGTCCCGAGCCGGTGACTGCAATCATCAATCCCCTGCCAGAGATCTCTTCATCGGGTACAACGACCACATGCGCAGGAAGCAGTGCCACGCTCAGCGCCAGCTCTTCGGACGCTTCCAGCCCAACCTTCCTGTGGTATGCCCTGGATGGTCCGCTGTCAATCGGCGGACAGACGAAAGGAAGCGGCGGGCTCACCCTGATCTATACCGGTACGCCATTCACCAGCCAGGCCCTGACAGCAGATACTGCTTTTTATGCCTCAGTTACCGATGGGGTCACCGGGTGCACTGCTTTTGACGGTCCCATGGCCGTGAGTGTCAATCCGACGCCAACCCTTGCCTCGGTGTCCCAGGCTACCGCCGTCTGCGATGGCGTAATGGCCACCATTAACCTGACCGGATTGCTGCCAGGCACTACACAAAGCCTGAATTACTCAATCGGCTCGGGGGCCACGATCACTACCGTTTCGGTTTCATCGGATCAAAACGGAAATGGCAGCTTTTCGTTACCGCTGTCCTACACCGCGGACAATGGGCAGGTGCTGACTGTGACAGCCATCTCGATTGCGGCAGGTGGAATTACATGCACGGAAGCCTTTACCATCAACAATTCAACACCACTGATGGTCAATCCGCTGACGACAGCCAATATTTCAACAGCTTCGGAAGTCACTGCCGTTTCAACGGGCAATATTGCATCCGTGGACAATGCCGGGACGGGGGCAGTATATTCCTGGAGCATCAGCGGCGGTACCATCACTGCCGGGGCGGGTACAAACACCATCATGTATACAGCAGGCCCTTCGGGAAACATTTCGCTTTCTGTTTCGGTAACAGGTCCGAACGGTTGCAAGCCGGTCGCCAGCGGCGTTCTGCTCATCGCCATTACGGCATTACCCTGTCCAAACCCCGCAATCAGTACACCATGGGTTGTATGTTCTAATTCTAGCGGGAACATAGCCTCGGTGAAATCAGTTGCCGGTAACACCTATGTCTGGAAAATAAATAACGGAACCATCACCAGCGGTGCAGGTTCCAGCAGCATCAGTTATGCTGCCGGTACAACTGGCTTTGTGACGATTTCCGTCACTGTAACCAATGCCAGCAAGGCATGTACGGTCTCTTCCGGCAATTACCTGATCCTGCTAAGCCCTTTGCCTAATGCAAACATCTGTGCATCGCCATCCGTGTGCGCATCATCAACTGGGAATATAGCCTATGTACCTTATGCAGGACCAGGGGCAACCTACGCATGGACTATACAGAACGGAACCATCACGGCAGGAAGCAAGGGCAATATCATTGCCTTTACCGCGACTTCGGCAGGAACAGTAACGCTGGGGGTTACGGTCAGTAATTTTGCGGGATGCAAATCTTCTTCCAGTAATAAATCAATTGCCATTGTATCAATCCCCGTTGCGACCATCACGGCGCCTGCTTCGGTATGTTCAGGATCTTCAGGCAATAAAGCTTCTGTCGGAAACGCCGGCACGAACGCCCATTACGCATGGAACATCAAAAACGGAATCCTCACCGCAGGAACCAACACGAGCAGTATCACCTATACAGCCGGGAATTCCGGATCAGTGACCCTTGCCGTCACGGTCACAAACGGCAGCGGATGCAAAGCTACATCGGGCAACAAGTCTGTTGCCATAACCAGCAGTGTCAAACCAATCTTCGCTGCGATCGCTGCCCAATGCCAGAATGCAAAACCCCCGGCGCTGCCAGCGACTTCCACCAATGGCATTTCCGGAACCTGGAACCCTTCGGCAATCAGTACGACTGCAATCGGTACAAAGACGTATACATTTACCCCGGTCAGCGGAACCTGCGCAACGACGATTTCAATGGCTGTTTAATGGTTCGGAAAGCGACCGGGGAAATATTCAAGTGGGCATTGGCATTAAATTTCCGACGGGTAATTAT
>Ga0206902_10064_pt2 | contig 16361 bp, 13 predicted proteins | sample Alteio_BWOrgHeat_44_FD_153242 | JGI IMG/M metagenome (GOLD analysis project Ga0206902, IMG submission 153242) | Enriched cells from forest soil in Barre Woods Harvard Forest LTER site, Petersham, Massachusetts, United States -... | ecosystem: Environmental > Terrestrial > Soil > Temperate forest >... | reverse complement strand
GAAGCGGTAACTATCTTTTTACTGTCTGGACTAAATTCAGCTGACTTTAATAAATCAGTATGTCCTTTTAAATCAGCTATCAATTTTCCCGAAGCAACGTCCCAGATTTTTGCCGTGCTATCCTCTGAAGAAGTTACAATCATTTTTCCATCAGGGCTGAATGAGGCAGTATTAACACTTTTATTATGCCCTCTTAAATCAACTATAAGTATTCCTGAAAGGGCATCCCATATTTTTGCCGTATTATCGGAAGAGGCCGTGACAACCATTTTGCCATCAGGGCTGAATGAGGCAGTATGTACACTAGAAGTATGTCCGATAGGGAGTATTAATTTTGGTTGCTGACTATAAACAAAAATGCCGTGGAAAAATATTATGAAAAAAAGTATATAGTATTTCATACAAGACCCATATTTAGATTCAATCTTCTATTATGTAGGTTTGGGGAGTTAAAAATAACTATTTTCAAGTGTAGATTCAAAGTTAACTGTAAACTAATACAATTCGCACGAACTTTTTTTCGAATGTAACGGTAATCAATAACCGAATTAGTGAAACAATTATATAGCGGAGAACATTTTGAAAAAATATTTTCTCATTTGTAGCTTACAAGCCCTGCAAAATATATAGGATACCTAAAATCATTTCTAATCCATACATCATGCATGTGTTTATTCAGAGGTTTTGCGCTTATAAAAAAACCTAGTACAGTTAAATCCAACTTTCTTCCATCATCGATAAATATCGATTCTCAAAAACAATCAAATGATCAAGCAGTGGTACATCAATTAAATTAAATGCTTGTTGGATTTGTGTTGTAACTTTTCTATCACTATTGTTTACTTACAAATTTCCAAAAGGGTCATTGTGAGCAATAATGTCTTGTGATGCACCCATTTATGTCTGCAAATATGATGACATTTTTTTTGATTGGGACAATCATTTAATAATAATCACTCCAAAAATGATTATGTACGCTTTTGATACAAAGCAGTTTTTAATGCAATCAGAATTAATTGAGCGAAATATCATTCCAATCCATTCACGAAAGTGCCTCTCTACGACGAATTCAACCATAAAAAAGCCCTGCCAGGAATGCTTTGTGGCAGGGCGTACAACCGCACATTTTCACAACCAAAATCCAAATTTTTTCCGCGCCAATGTACAACAGGAAGACATACAGGACTCATCATCCAAATGGCCTTAGCGCCGGAAGGCCATCTCGGTACTCTCCATTTGCCATTGATCCCTGATCAAGTCAGGAAAATAAACAGCCATCAAAGAAATGCCCTGCGCTTTGTTCATGATCAGAAAGTAATGATCGCCTTTGCTGTCAATGCGATATTTTTCCTGTGTTTTTGGTTTTATCACAATATCTCCAACTCGTAAATGTTCAATAACACTGTATGAATCAATCTTCATGGTCATGTTCAATAATTTAACCAATAAAAAAATATTTTTCTGAAGCTTTACGTGATGGTGTTATTATTTTCTGTTGCCCGACAAAACATGGAAGAACAAGGCAATAATAAAAGAATCAGGTAGTGAGGCAAAAGTAATCGACTGTCAGGAGCCGCTGTAATGTTGTAATAATTCATGAAATTTTGCAATCATCAACTCATCCATTGCTTTTTTGGCAGCGTTCAATAAGCGGGTAGTATGGATATATTGCGCAGATACCCAACAGGCCTTATTTTATTTTATCCGGCAGTGAAAGAAGCAAAGCCATTGTTGCCCAATTGGAAGCAGTGGCTGAAATAACCTGGTTCTCATCATAAGGGGGAAATTCAGAACTCACAAAAGGTTGAAAAGGATATGATCGTGATTCGACGACCCAGGCCCCGTCCGCGTCCTGTGTTTTCAACAGGTAACTCATTCCTCGCTGGTAAACTTCGTCTTCCGGTTTTACCATGCCGCTTTCAAACAGGGCGTATAGCGCCTGGCCGGTGGCATAAGCATCGCTGGGTAACGTGGGAAGTTGTGACCATCCGCCGTCCGGATGCTGCAGGCTCTTTAACCTGTCCGCTACCTTTGTTTTTTGTTCGTGGTTGCTGCCGCACCATTGCATGCCAAGCAATTGAAAAGCGATCTCCTGCTGCAGATCCGAATTTGACTTTTCCAGCCAGGACTTTGTACTCGCTACAATATCCCCGACGTGCTTCTTCTTTGCCGGGGAAGCATACCATTGCAACGCGCGAACAGACATGGCCGCCAGGTGGATTTCTCCCGTTTGCAGAGGGGGTCTTCCGGATTCGGTCAGGAATCCACCCCCTGCTCTTGCCTGACCCAGGATAACATCCACCGAAATGTCCGTATCAAAATCGGCCGGATATTTCTCCGCAGCCAACCCCAGTAAAATATAAGGTGCCACAAAATTGATGGGCAGAAAGTGTTGTACATCGTTTGGATTGCAGCCCAGTTCCAGGGTATGGGTCATGGATTTTACCCGATCGGCGGCTAAAGAATCTGTTACCGGTACGCCTTTCAATCGAGCCAGTTCCGCCGTCATGGAGGTTAGGGTATTGTGATGGCAGGACGCACATTTTAAAAAAGAACGATTGGTGAACAGGTAACCACTTCTTTCAAGAAGCTTAAAACTTTTCGAAACAGATTTTTCAATCGTTTCTGCAGGTATGGTCGATAATTTATTCTTCCAGGAGAGGCTTGTGGAACACAGCAATATGCCAGTGCCAAGCAGGAAGACAATCCCCGTTATTTTATTTTTTCTCAGCATGGTATGGAACATGGTTATTGGTTTGCATATTTTTCTAATAATGCTACAGTTTGCGTCTTTCCTTTTCTCCCGGCATAATACCGGGCATCAGTCCCATCAGGGGCTTTTTCATTCACTACAGCACCGTGATCAATCAGTGCTTTGGTCATTTCAAAATCATCCGGCGCTTCCGACTGCTCCAGGAGCATCATTGCCGTATAGCCTTTTTTGTTTTTCAGATTTGGATCCGCTCCATGGTCGAGTAAATAAAAAAAAGGCTCTTTCACACGATTCAGTGCGGCGATCATCAATGGAGTAAGTCCCACCAGTGCTGGAAAGCTGATCAGTGTGGAAGGTTGGGTATTTACGTTTGCCCCGTTTTCCACCAGCATTTTAAGCGTTGCAAATTGGCAAAAGGTCAGGGCGTTACAAATGGGATAATCCCCGAATGCCGTCGTATCATTGGCAAGGAGCCCATGACTGAGAAAAAATCCAAGCAGCGCGGTATCGCCGGTAGCAGCGGCATTATAAACAAGGGTATTGTCCGGTGCACTTTTTTTCATGTCCGCCCCTTTGCTGACCAGCATTTGGATCACAGGCAATGTCCCGGGAATGCCGGCGAGTTTCGCCAGTATGCCATAGCCTCCTATCAGGTGTCCTGCATCAGCGCCGTTGTCCAGTAACAATTTTATTTTGGATATGTCCGGCGCCGCAAGCCACAGCGCCGTGAGACCATTTCTATTTTGATAATTGACTGTAGCGCCGTGATCGATTAATATTTTCATTTCATCCGCCGATCCGTTCAAAGCTGCCGCCATCAGGGCGGAATAATCATGGAGACTGTCATTGGGATCCGCGGCAGCGCCCAACAGCTTGTTCAGGGCATCGGCATCCCCTGAGCGAATGGTTTGAAATAGCGCATCCTTCTTGGCAAGGTTTTGAGCAGTCAATTGAACCTGCAGGCAAAAGGAAAAGAAAAGCATACAAACGAAAAAAATGATTTTTCTTCTGAAGCACTGTTCGCAGGCAATGAGAAAAAGCATCAGCGATGGTTTTGAAAGTGAAGGAACAAAAATGAACTTTTTTTGACAAACCAAATAAAGATAAACGACCAAAGGATGGCGAAAATCGTCAAAAGGCCTAGGTGGGAGCAATCCTGGGTGAGGGTTCGTCTAAATGTCCCGGGAAATGGCATACGGACACGTAAATCCTTTTTGCCTTCCTCATATTTATTTGGATTCTTTTTACCTTCAAATGAAATTTCGTTTATTTCCTCAACGATAAGGCTGTCTTTTCCTAGCCTTCAAAAGACAATTTTATGAACAGACGATTATTTCTTCAATTTCCCCTCCTTGCAGGGTCCCTGAGTTATATAGCTCAAAACAAGGGTTCAGATCGACCCAATAAAGGATTCAAAGTAGAAGCGGGGAAAGACCGGTTCAATGAAGAGATTCACTTTTTGGCTAACCGGATGCAATGCAAGATTTCTGCGAAGGACACGGATGGCGATGTTTGCATTTTCTACAATACAATTGCCGGAGGACCCTATCTTCATTATCATTACGCACAAGATGAATGGTTCTATGTGCTAAAGGGTAAATTCCAGTTCAAAGTTGGCGATGAAACATTCATGGCGCAGGAAGGAGACTCCATATTTGGGCCAAGGATGGTGCCGCATGGCTTTGCCAACATCGGAGATGCAGGTCAATTGTTGGCCATGTACCAGCCAGCCGGCACTATAGAAGAATTTTTCAAAGAGGGCAGCAAGATGAAATCTCCCACACCTCAGGAACTAAAAGAAATGTCCAGGAGGCACGGCATTGAGATAGTCGGACCGCCCATCAAAATAGACGGATGAGGTTTCGAATCGGTTTAACCAAAAGAGACAGCCTAGACAACTCCCATTTCCGGCCGCACTGACGATGGAACTTACCACGCGTTTTACAAATCCTCCATATTATGAACTGAGCATCATCAGGGTCGTCAACGGCGTTTTACCATTCAATTCAGTCCAATCATGATGCTTGTTTCTTGAATGCGACAATTTCCCAAATGCCAGAAAACTGTCCCATAATTGGAAATAACTAATTGAGATCGTCGTCATAACAAGTTGATAATTAAACAGCTCTATTTTGGCAGGCGGTTGGTAATGGGGTACCGTACTCAAAATACAAATTATGAAAACAGTGTTACCCGGTGCTAAATTCAATTTCTCTCTTTTAGTTCTACTTTTTGTCTTGGCTGCAGTTTGTGGAAGAGCACAAACGTATACGACCATAGCCAATGGCCCATGGAGTAGCGCTTCTACCTGGCAGGGTGGAAATATTCCTGTCGCAACCAATATCCCTTTAACAGCAGTCGTTAATATTGAACATGTGGTTACCTATTCTGGTGGTAATATTGTCAATAACGGCACCATCAATATTTACAATCCATCTGGTATTACACCTCTCCTTTTTGTGGCAAGTGGAGTAAACTTTACCAACAACCTAACGGGGAAAATTAATATCACCCAAGGGCAATTTCAACAGTACCGGTTCGCAGGTGGCGGACAGTCCGGCACCAGTCAGAACGGAAGTTTCAGCAATAACGGGGGATCTGTTATCGTGAACAGCAGTTATGTGGAAATAGCACAAAGTTGGACAAACAATGGCGGTACCGTAGTTTTTAAAAATAGCTCATTGGTCATTGGACAAAGCTTTCAAACCAGCGGCCTTGCATCGGATACCCTTTATCTTAGTTCTGTATCGCTTGGCTGGCAGGGTAGCGGGGATTTTCAGGAAGGTGGCCTTAACGTATATTTTCAATCCTTCCGTGCTGAACTGGCAGGTAATAGCGGCAACTTCACCATCAACAATATTATTGCCAATGGCGAAATAGATTATATCACCCTGAAAAATGATTTTACCGGAGTTTCTGGAAACGGAAGCATTACGTTTTCCGGAGGTATATTGGGTACGGGTCTGGCACTTAATGCTTATTGTATTTCCAACGGCTCAAATTTTAAAGCAAATCATAAGATTACAGGTCCACAAACGCAAAGCTGCACTTCAACTTATTTTCCGGCTACGCTCAATGGAGCCAAGGCATCAAAGAGAATGAATTTTAGTTCGAATCCTTTATTGACTTCAGGGACAAACCTGCAGGCAGGAGCTCAATACATTTATAAAGGCGTTGCCCCAGGCATTGACGCAGTGATAAAAATCGACAGCATCATCGGTGGAGCAGTTATTAATACGATTGATGACAACACCGGAGCAAACGGTGGTTATCTTGAAGCTTTTCAGCCCATCATTACTTCTGATTCCGTAAAAGGCAAATCTTATGTTGTGTTTGGATTTACATTTAATATCACCGGAACATCTGTTCCCTATAAATTAGATACATTTAACCTGACAGCCTTAGATATTGACGGGCAAGGCGGACTGGAGGAATTCGACCAGATTGCTGCAGGTGCGGGCGCCACAGCAAGCTATGTTGCCGCCAACCCGAACATCTCATTGACCACGGTAGCTCCCGGTTCCTTTATGGGCATGGATATCGATCAGACTTCTCAAACCGGAGTAGACACTTCAGCGAGAGAGAATATGTTTACCGTAACCAACACCGGGATATCCTCATTCACAGCAACTTTAGGAATAAAAACCACGCAGGCACAGACAACCCAGCGGTTATTCAGTCTTTATACGCAGGGATTTAGTTATCTGGTTGCACCGGTTTCCCTTCCGGTGACGCTCGAATCTTTTACCGCAGCATTGAACAGCAACAACCAAAAAGTTAACCTGAACTGGACAACGGTAAACGAAATCAATTTTAGCCACTTTGTGGTTGAAAGAAGTACAGATGGAACAGATTTCAATGATGTGGGTACCGTGTTCACGGCAGAGAACACCACGCAAAAGGCAAATTATAGTTTAATTGATAATATCAGCGCTGTACATACCAGTATGCTGTATTACAGGTTGCGTTTGGTGGATATGAATGGTACGGCAAGATATTCAGATATACAAACGATCAATCTTTCAGAACAAAATCAAAACGATATGACCATCGTAACCTATCCCAATCCGGCAACCACCCAAATTAATGTTACGTTGCCAGCCAATTGGCAAAACAAACAGGTTTCCTTTGAACTTTTCAATGCGATAGGCCAACTTTCAAAAATAGCTGAAAACGAAAACAGTGGTCAAACAGAAACAATCAACATCAGCAGTTTACCACGAGGGTTATATTTCGTCCGTGTTGCTTGTGATGGTCAGACCTCTATGCAAAAAATTGTAAAAAATTAATTTTTAATAACATAATTCCTGCTGACGTTCGATATAGGTTTAATTGGCAAGGTCCTCCCGGTTTGGGAGGACCTTTTTTATTCGAACGCTATTTCGTACCGAATAATTTTAAAAATGATCTGAAACAGATGCCGTATTGAACATTATTTATTTCTTCCCGCCATGCGCTGCATACCCTCAGTTAACCAACATATGGGATACCAGCGCTGATTGTTATTTTGTGAACAATTCCTTTTGCACAATCACTACACGTTCAGGGCTTCAATCCTTTTTTTTCAGATAGCCGAATAAGCTATGACTCTCCTTGTCCGGTCCCGCGGTAAAATAAATACGGGTGGAATCTGTATTGGGAAGATTGGTGTCAATTCCCCATAATCCGTCGATGGTGATAGGATGACCGTGATCTTCCAGTTGACCATGAAATCCGCCTTCCATGTCAAAGACATTGATGCGCCCGTCTCCAAAATTTCCAACGAGGATGACATGAAAAGGCACATTGTTAAATCCTGCTGAAGATTCAGCGATTCCCCAGGGCGAATTTAGTGCTCCCCTGGTAGCCAACCGCTTTACCCAACTGCCATCGGGTTTATACACATCAACAAATCCATTCCCTGGGCCTGCTTCATCATCATGATTGTCCGGGGTTAAATGCTTGGCATAAGTTACATAGAGTAAGCCACCGATATTCCGGATATTAAACGGGCCAAAATCTGAAAATATGCCGGGATCGTGAAAAGCTTTACCCGAAACCGGATTAAACGCATTGTCAAAAACATCGATCCTGCTTTGTTTAAAATTAGTAACATACAGGAAATTTCCAGTTCCGTCGTTCGCAATGGCGAGACCTTTATACACTGCATTGGCTGCAGAATTGTCTACAACTTTAGTTGCATTATTTCCACCTCCCCATGCGGCAATGATTCCATCCTCTGTGGCAAAAATGAATTTGCTGGCAACGGTTGACTCACCGGACATGAAGGAAAAGTCAGTCGTAGCATTAAAGATTACGCCAGAAGGCGTCCCGCCGCCCGTACTATCAGGTGAAGGAATCAATACAGGTTGACGAAGCGTTACTCCGTTGTCGTCGTAAATGGTACTCAAGCCGGGGCCGTTGGAAGAAATCCAAATCGGTCCGGAAGGAGCTTCAGCAATACCCCACGCATTGACCAGACTCGGATCTATAATCGATGCTCCGAAACCCATCGTATCGGAAACAAGATTTACCTGCTGGTACCCATTCAGGATATTATTTATACGAATCTCGTTTTTTCTGCAACCGATTACTACCAGCAAAATAATAATAAGTGCAAAAGCGGCATTCACAACTTTCTTCAGTGAACTTGGTGTCATGATAATTGTTTTAAAGTGATGATTGAATAAAATTCCATGGTACGGAAGCTTGATTGCCCTTCAAGAGAAATTGGAGTGTCAATAAAATAGCAGGATGTGAATAGCAAAAAAATTGGCCTCATTTCCAGCAACGGGAATTGCGTGAAATGCAGTTGGGTTTTGGATTATTTTTATGTAAAGTCCGGGGGGTTACAGCATAGAGATTTTACCTCCCTTGCAGGGAAATATCATGCTATGTCAAAGTCTCTGGCTGTATAAGTATAAACTCCACTTCTCAGAAATGGTTGCCTTAGCAGAAAAAATTATTTTAAAAAAAATATTCGGTATTGATGATTCGGAAGTCATGTTGAATTATGCTACCCGATGATGGTTGAAAATACCATGTGGTAATGGAAACAGTATCCGGAAGGATTGCGAAGTGCGCAGAAACACAACCGGATTTTTCATCTTTTTGGCTGTAAATAATCCATAACATTAATTTGGAGTTGGTGGGGAGAATTCCATCATAAAAAAAGCAAAGAGAAATCAGTATGATTTTTCAGTATTTTCGCTTATGAACCCTCTCATATGAAGATCTCACTGCACCTTTTTGCCTTCTTTCTCAATATTTGCGTTGCCTTTCCCCAGATATATAATAGCGGAGCTTTTGCCAATGAAAATTATGTAGACAGCGTCTTAAAGCAGCTAAAGATTAGTAGCAATGATGTTTCCAAAGTAGACTGTTTAAATTCCCTGGGCGAATATTATTTGTTTATTCGCCAGGACAGTGCCGTGTATTATTTAGAGAGAGCCATTGAGCTTTCTCAAAAAATAAATTATCCGGACGGAAGCTATGCAGGATATCTCCGGATGGCCCATGCCTTAAATTACTCCAGCAACTATGCAGAGGCCTTGACCGATGGGCTAAAAAGTCTGAAAATTGCGGAACAATTAAAACTTCGAAGACTGCAATGCATGTCGATGAGCTATGGCATGATGGCACTAATAAATTTCAGAAACCATTTTGATTCACTGTCCCTTCAACAAGACCGGGAATCAATAGTGTTATTTGAGCAGGCCAACCTGCCTAAGAAAGAAGCGTTCTGGGGCCCATACGGGCAAATATCCCTTATTTACACACAACAAAACCACCTGGATTCTGCGTTGCTATATGCTAAAAAGGCTTATGATATTTCATTAAACGCTCCTCCCCGCGGTCAGTCACAAGTTTCCGTTACATCGACATTCGTCGCAAATGTGTATGCCCGAATGGGCAATGATCAACTTGCGAGATATTATTTTATGCGGGGGATAGAGGTAGATAAAAAATTCAATGCCCCGCTATTGCGCGTGCGCATCTATAATAATTTTGCACGGTTTTATAAAAATATCGGAAAATTAGATTCCTGTATCTATTATGCAGAGATTGCTTATCAGTCTTGCCAAAACCACCAGTTTGGAGAGCACGCCGTAGATGCAGCAGGACTCGTTGCTCAATCTTATGAACAACTGGGGAAACCAGACAGCGCATTAAAATACATGAAAATCTTTGTAGCCGCAAAAGATACAATCTTTAATCAGTCAAAACTCCTCGGGATCCAGGTATTAAATTTTGACGAGGGACAAAGACAAAAAGATATTCAACGGGAAATTCAAGAAGCCAAAGAAAGATATCTGAACAAGATCCGATTTTACTCTTTGCTCGCAACAGTTGGAATTTTCGTGCTGATCACCTTCATTCTGTATAGAAATAACCGGCAAAAGTTGCTCGCAAACAGGACGCTTGAGACCCAAAAAAAAGAAATAGATCACCAGCGCGTCAAGGCGGAGTCCGCCCTGTATGAACTACGAAGTGCACAGGCTCAGCTGGTTCAGTCGGAGAAAATGGCTTCTCTGGGGGAGCTCACCGCCGGAATTGCGCATGAGATACAAAATCCCTTGAACTTCATGAATAACTTCTCCGAGGTAAACCTTGAGCTGATTGAAGAGATGAGGCTGGAAATGAAAAAAGGAAATATACGCGACGCGGATTCCATTGTCGCAAACATCATAGAGAATGAAGTAAAAATAAATCATCATGGCAAAAGGGCTGATGGCATTGTAAAAGGAATGTTATTGCATTCACGGACAAGCGCAGGGATAAAAGAACCAACAGACATAAATGCCCTGGCTGATGAATATCTTCGCCTCGCCTACCACGGTTTAAGAGCAAAGAATAAGGAATTCAATGCCATTATGAACACCGATTTTGATCAAAGCATTGGAAAAATAAATATGATTCCCCAGGATGTGGGAAGGGTATTGTTGAATCTTTATAACAATGCCTTTTACGCAATTTCTGAAAAAATGAAAATATCCCCACCTGGTTATGAGCCAATTTTATCAGTCAGCACAAAAAAGAAAAAAGACAGGGTTGAAATTCGGGTAAAAGATAATGGAAATGGCATCTCTCAAAAAATAATCGATAAAATTTTTCAGCCATTCTTCACCACAAAGCCAACAGGTCAGGGAACCGGCTTAGGATTGAGCCTGAGTTACGACATTATCAAAGCCCATGGCGGAGAAATAAAAGTGGAGACCAAAGAGGGAGAAGGAACTGAATTTATGATTGATTTACCATTATGATCTCAATTTTTTTTATGTGCGATCCCTTAGATCCTTTTTCAAAAACCGCACGCCCTTGGTGTAAATTATCTATATAAAATATCTGGCAGTTTCATTTTGCCCATGCCTGGAATTCTAAGGTTTGGATAGAATTTGTTTTTATCATCAACTCCGGACGCCTGTAATATTAAAGCCAAAAGTATCCTCGGTGGTTATTTCAACGGAGGTATAATCCAACGAACGAAACCAGCTTCTTGCTTCGTCATGGGTATGCTCCCACCTGAATTCGGGGGTGAACCAATCCAGGATGTCAATTATCATTTCCCTTTTGTTTTGCTTATTCCCTTTCAGCCTCTTCACGATATAACTTAAAGGAAAGATAGTACTCATCAACAGGTAGTACTGAAATCGCAGCGGAAATTTAGAGGTGTATTTTCTTATCCTGTTAAAAAAATTATGGATAAGATCTTTTCTTGGATGATACAGCCATGCGCTCAACTTTCCTCCTTTTTTTACGGTTGGCGCTATGCAGGTTAAAGAGAATTCCGTGTTGTTGGTGTGCATCAGAATCCCGCTGCATTGCACAATATCAAAATAAGACGCCAAAACCGGGGGAAACTGAATATCTCCCTGGATAAACAGGATGTTGCCTTCAACATTATTATGATAAGCCCGCTCAATACTATTGCTGAAATCCATCGCCACGACAAATTCGGCGTGGGTGGCTATTATCTGGCTTAAGTACCCGTTCCCGCAACCCGCATCAAATATGGTTTTAGTTAACAAGGATGCTTCGGTCTCTTTCGTCTCCTTCAAAAACCGGCTGAACATGGCCGGGCCATCTGCATCCCAGGTTTTATCAGCATCATAATGGTAAATGCTCCATTCCAGGGAGAAACTTTCTTTGGTCTTTTTGTTTTTCTTCGTCACTTTGGCAATAACCTCTGGAAATTGCTCTTCCAGCGCTTGCCGCCTCACTGAATAGTCCGGGCAGTGCTTCAGCAAAAACTCCTGGTAGTCTATAAAAGCCTCCACCGTTAGCCTCGGGATTCCGTTAATTACCGGATAAAACCAATGCTGTGCAGCATACAGGATTCCGTCCTGGATAATTTCAACATCAGAATTTCTGAACTTTTTTATTTCGGTGGATATTTTATGCAGGGTCAGGGCGCTTTTGGAAACGGGGCACCTGAGTAAAGAAAGATTTGCTTCCTGCATGAATGAATGAACATTGATTAAGTAAATATCGAAAAATTCAAAGATAGCGGTTTAGGCAGAATGTATTGGGTTGTTCAAGTCTTCGAAAAACTTCGGTTTCCTTTTCAAGCTGTACGGATTGTGTTGTCAACGTCTCATTTTACAAATAACTTCACAAGAACTGACCTGAACGGAAGCAAAGATTTTCAAAAAATCCTCATAGGAAATAAAGGCAGGCAACTGCAGTTTTTCATCGACGGCGTAATTAAACCGGGCGTCTTCGTCGAGATGCCTGAGCCAGCTAAGGCATTCAAGCGTTTCCGGATAAAAATAAGGCAGGTTTGCTTCCATGGATAAACAGGGCACCCGCCGTGACAATCCCTGTAAAACATTTTTTTCATGGCCCTCCACATCAATTTTAATAAAATCAGGTTCTCCAAATTCATCCATCAAGGCATCAAGGGTTGTAACAAAGGACTTAACACCATGCTCTGTCGAAAATTTGAAATCCCTGTCAAATATTTTGTGGCCTTCCTTTTCCAAAATGGATTTCCATTTTGGATTAAGGGTATTGAAGGCCGATCCGGGTTGATCGACGAAAAACCTTTCCACTCCCTCCTGATCGCTGACTGCCGTTTGCCGTAGCGCTACTTTTTTCGAATGCCCAAACCGTTTGGACAAAAAAAAGAAACTGTGGGGATCCGGTTCGCAACAAACTACTTTTTGGGCAAAATGCAAGAAGGCCGCAGCCTTGTGCCCGTCATAGGCGCCAATATCAAAAATCAAATCACATTTTTCCAGGAAGGAATTATAAAAAGCGATTTCCTTATTTTCCGCCATGACAAGGTCTCCCCTGAACAATCCCTTGTATAGATTATAAAGGAAAGAGTATTTTAAAGAATAATACAGGTTCCCATTTCCCAGTAATTTTCTTAATAATGAATCCACGCAATAATTAAAATTCGACCCTAATTATCCAATGGCAGCGACAACCATCAGGGAAGGGTCCATGAATGCAAAAAATTTGCTGAGCGCAAATTACCTGAATATTATGGTGGGAAACAAATGAGAAAACAGAGAACTGTAAACCTGGGATCCTTTCAATCTATTGGCCAGATTGGGTAAGCTGCAGGTACGGTCCGACAAGCCGTACCTGCAAAAAATCTATACCCTTGAACTTTCTTAATGATTTTGAATTACTCCGATGCCAAGGCTGTCGGTTCCATTGACGCCATTGACAAATCCCTTAGCATAAATGGTATAAAACCTCCCGCTACTGAGCGTAACTGAATCATTCGTAAATAGATTGGTCGCCCCGGAATTCAGCAATACTTTGTACGTCCCTGCTACTACAGGTTTAAAGGCAGAGAGGGAATCGGTTGTCATGCTCGTAGTGCCTACGTAGCCAATGTTGCTGTACGAAGTAGTGTCTGTGTTGACCGATCCCGTACCAATGAGCTGCACCGTCAGTACTGGCGAATTGGATGAGAAATTCAGGAAGCGAACTTCTGCATCACCTTCAGGCGGCGTGGTAGAGAAGTTATCTCTCAATGCTAGCGTTTTAAGGTTTGCGGTATCATAGATGAAAAGCGAATAATAGCCGCTGTCCTGGAAAGCGAAATTACTGTCAATGTTTGTCCTTGTTCCATTGTTGGAGATATAAATGGAATGCATAGAATCAGAAATGCTTTCATACGGGCTTCCGTTTACAATCCCTGTAGAGCTACCATAGGCAATCGTTCCTGCAGGATAAATATTGGTGTTGTCCGAATATACCCCATACGTTGAATTGGTCGGAGACACGTTGGTGACCGAGACAAATGATGTTCCAGAGGTTGTCGTTACCGGGGGCGCCGGATTGCTTTTATGGCACGAAAAGAAAATGAATAGCGCACTCAATCCAATGAACGCCATTTTCACTTTTCCCGAAATAATTTGGATCTTTTTCATAACACACATTTTTTTTAAAATTTCTTGAATAATTGTTTCATTAAGGGTGAATACAATTAAGAGGCCATATCGGTCATAAAAAAAATTGACCGGTAAAACCACCATTTTTGATCATTTTTGTAGAATTGATTTCGCAATTGTTAACGAAGTAGGAATTTTAAGTAACAAATTCTGCCGCTGCAATCAAGATTGCCCCTCAAAATTTAAAGATGTGTTAAACAATAAAAAATCCACTTTTAGTAGGGTAGGTAACAAATCGGGCAGAGTGTGAAATATTCTCCTTACTCCAGATTTAAAAGTCGCTCAAATTAATTTACGCATCTTGTTTGAAAAATAAACCGACGCCACGCCCTGAGTTTCCATTTTAGAAAACTGTCCATTTCGCTTGAAGAGATATATAGAACCTTGGATGAATTTGCATCATGCATTTGAATTGTTCAATTAAATTGTTCAGTCAACTTATTAATAAATTGGGTAAAATTGGGCAACCATATGCGTGGTCAAGCGGCTAAATCAAAAATTTATAAATACCCGGTAGCCCTAAAATAATGTAAATAATACCGCGAGTGATCCAAACGTAACTCTTCCCATTATTTAAGATTGGTTCGTCGCTATAAGAAAATTGGAAGGTTCATCTTTATCATAGAAAACTTTGACATGCTCGCCTGCTTTAAACTTTCGGAAGTTAAAATAAAAAATGCCGCCATTGCATTGGCCGGTTATCCATTTATTTTCTTTTGTCAGAAATCTAAGAACCGTTTTTTCTACAAAAGTCATCCTGCCAAATGTGCTTGGGTTTTTGAAAGTAACTTCAGATCCTTCTTCGTAAATAATGCCTTCCACTTCAATACCTGTATTTCTTAAATCACCGTTTTTAGGTTTATATAATATAGACACGGCAATGGCGATCAAACCAACCCCGAAAAAAATAATTTTCTAATGACAACCGGTAAAATTTGCCTGGGATCTGTTTCAAGAAACGTTTTCTTTATTCATTATCAAATGGAATTCTTTTATTAAGCAGGGCAATCAAATCCCTGGCGTAGTCCAATTGTTCTTGCAGGAGCCGAACATATTTTTGCGTGCTGATTGACAGTCGAGTGAACTTCCAGTGATAATGCGCACCCAAGTGGCAAATCATTTTTTTAAGTCAAATTCCTTGCGGAGCGCCTCCATCAGCTGGTGATTGGCTTCGATGTAAGGATTGTAGTCCAATAATACCGTAACCCTAATCAACATGAGAAAGTTCGTAGCGAGCGCTTCCGCATTGTCTCTGTCGAATTCCTTTACATTTCTAATCCTGGGCATTTGTGCTCCATGAAAGGTGGGTGATTGGAATATACCCTGCAGCCCTGATATTTTTCCATGTTGCGACAATTCGTCTTCCCAGTCAAAGTCATAATATTTCTGAATAAAAGGACGTGAAAAATCTTCGACAAATGCATCTTCCTGGCTGTTCCTCGTTCTCAGGTTCAAAATCACCACATTCATCCTGCTAATAGCCCGCTGCACGTCAATGTTTTTAAAATAACGAAGAGAGCCGGAGTTCCTCAGCTGATTTAAAATACCATCGTTGGGGACGAATTGTATTGCGCTGCTGACAACAGATGTCCAGAAAAAGCTGGGATAAAATCTGACGGAAAGATTTATAAGGTCGCTATCCATCACATATTTTCTGAAATAATCCATCTGATTTTCCTTTATGTTTCGTAGCGACAGACGGTATTGCATGTTCAGCGAATCTGCATATGTCTCCTGGTACAATGATTTTGCCAGCGCCCTGGCCTGGGCGTCTTCCGAAATATTCTCCCGATCCAGGTCAGGATGATGATGTACTTCCAAGTTTTATTTTTTTCCCGTGCTTTTTAATGGTGTTGCCGAGAACAATGTTCCAATCAAAATCTCACTCGCGCTGTCTGGTTAATTTGGATGCTAAAAGATATGAAAAAGTATCAACAACTATAAAATCTATCTTACGGGTAATTTTATGAAGATCTCACCAGAGCAATCATTCAAACGCGATGCGAAATGTTAAGGCAACATGGAAGAATGGGAATATGAAAAAAGGAAGACAGTGAGATACTGTCTTCCCAGGTGGATCGCCTTGTCCCTTCATTGGGACATTGTCCATGAATACGGATGTTGCCAACTATTTTTTAGCCGATTTTTTTGCAGCTTTCTTTTTGGGCACTTTGGCCCCTTCCTGTCTGGCTTCAGACAAACCGATGGCGATTGCTTGCTTACGGTCTTTTACCGTTTTTTCACTTCTGCCACTTTTT
>Ga0206902_10059_pt2 | contig 16421 bp, 9 predicted proteins | sample Alteio_BWOrgHeat_44_FD_153242 | JGI IMG/M metagenome (GOLD analysis project Ga0206902, IMG submission 153242) | Enriched cells from forest soil in Barre Woods Harvard Forest LTER site, Petersham, Massachusetts, United States -... | ecosystem: Environmental > Terrestrial > Soil > Temperate forest >... | reverse complement strand
CATGATTGTTGAAGGAGCGGCATTCGCTTCTGATCTCCAGGATCAAATACTCCCTATGGCAAGCTTGCATCTGACTAAATATGAGTTGCCGGAGGAACTTAAATTTGTCAACACGTTTGTTGAGACAGCTTCGGGGAAAATCAACCGATTTGCGACTTTGTCGATGCTCGGTTAGGCTTCATCTTCTGCGAATGTGAGCACATATCCGTTGTTATCAACGATGGAGAATTCAGTTGATCCATAAAAGGTCTTGTTCAATTCAACCACTACTTTAGCGTGGGTCTTTATCTTTTCATGAAAAGCGCGAATTCCTTTTAATTTAATATAAAATAGCAGCGAGCCTCCGTCTTTTCTACTCACTTCGGGAAGGACGTTGCCTAAACTATTGAAAGTTTGAAACATAACCGTGACACTTCCATTGGCAAGCATAGCCCAGTCATAGTTTCCCGTTTCCGGTACGGACATAATTTTCTCAAAGCCAAGTTGATTGTAGAATGCAATTGTGGCATTCATGTCCTTTACAAAAATATTGGGTGATAAACTTTCCATACTTATTCGTGTTTTTGATTGATCTATTAGTCAAATAATGATTTGTAGAAATCACCTCACCCTTGCCCCTTTCAATAATGAAAGGAGCGTTGGGATCGGCTAACCGCTAAGTTATTTCTTTAAATTTTTGTCGGATTTCAACTGAAACAGTTCTTTCTGTAAATCTAAAACCACACTTGCCAATTGATCTACAGAAACTTCGGGCTTGGTCTCCACATCGGGGAACTGCACACTGATGTAAGCCTTTGCTGACCATGCTTCCATTACATCATCGCCATCGATCTGGTAAGGAGCATACTGGCGGTTGTCGGAGACCAGAAACAGTTTCCCATTTTCATCGAGGTAATTAAACACACGCTTATAAACTATGCCTTCGTGTTGCGTTACTAATATGTAAGTCTTGCCGCTTTTGATATCGTTAAGTTTTTCAACGTATTCGCCAACGATAATTGAGCCTGGCATAAGTGGCAGCATTGAGTCGCCCTTTATTTCGAAGGCGCGGAAGGTACCTTGCCTGAGCATGGGTAGATTAAAGCGAGGTAACTCTTTCACATACTCTGCATCAGCATAGCCATTGAGATATCCGGCTGAAGCCTTTGCTGGAACAAACTCTATATTTTCTTTTCGTTGGCTATCAACCGTTACTACCAGCACTTCTTTTCCGCGGTTATAAACTCCTGGCTTTTTCGGTTCAGATTTGGTCAGGTCTATGCCTACCAGTGAATCTACCGACAAACCAAATACTGCTGCCATCTTTTGCAGGAGCTCCACACGTGGTTCGGCGCGACCTTCTTCATAAGCACCCACCAGTGAGCGCTTGATGCCCAGTTTTTGTGCAAATTCATCTTGTGTCAATTGCAGTTTTTTGCGCAATGCACGAATGTTTTCGTTGAGGCTTACCATAGGTTTACTTTTTAAATATTAAAATCTTCCCGGAGTTATTTTGCCGGTTGCCAAATGAAAAAAGATTGCGCTGGAAATAATGTTCAGTGTTGGCCATAGCTTTGATATGGCGATCGATTTTTGCGATTACATCGCTAACGGACGTCTTTGGTTCTGCTAAGAGATAACCATAGAAACCGCTGGCTTGTCCTTCAGTTGAAAAGTCGATTTGGAACCGGCCAGAGCTCAGCTTCTTACTTTTCAATTTTAATTTTAGCGCACTCATTAACTAAAAATTTTAGCTAAATAAGTACCGATTTGGAATAAAAGCAAGTAAATAACTAAATAATTTAGTTTTTCATGACTGGAATAGCAAACGTAGTGCTCGGTTCTTTAGAATAGTGGCTTGCTTCCTTGAAAATATGGTCTAAAGCGCTTCCAACAGCTCGCTCTGCTCTCCCTCATGGGTCAGCGTGAGCCTGTGCATCGCTCGTGTACAAGCGATATATAGCATGCGCCGATCCATGTCTGATTGATAGTGGATAGTTGAAGCGAATGGTACAATGACCTCGTCGAACTCCAGGCCTTTGGCCAAATGCGCGCTTACAATGATCACGCCCTGTGAAAATGACGTACTGGCCGGGTTGAGCAGGTGAGCTTTCTCCCACTTGATTTCCTCAAACATCGAATTTGCCTGTTGCTGGGTCTTGCAAATAATGCCCAGAGAATGATGGCCTGATTTCTCGAATTCAACTATCCTCTCACGGATGGCCTCGATCTCCTTGTCATGAGTGGCAAAGCCAAGTACTTGCGGCTTTTCGCCGTGGCGTTCCATTGCAATAAGGCCGGGAGTAGGCAGGATGCCCGAAGCAAACTGACTGATTTCCCAAGTGCAACGGTAGCTGCGATACATCTTCACCAGTTCGCCTTGCGGAAAGACTTCTTCAATATCTTCAGCGGCAGAGGCGCCGTACGGGTTTACCGACTGGTTGATATCGCCCAGGATTGTTTTCCTGCATTTGAAGACACGCGCGAGCACTGCGTATTGCACAGGCGTGTAGTCTTGCATCTCGTCAATTAGCAAATGCTTGACATGATCGTAGGTGTCCATGCCCTCAAGCCGGATCTTGCAGTATATCAGTGGATACACATCGGCATATTCCAGCTGTGTACCCGGCATCACTCTAAACATTTCTGGTTTGCCTATCCACGAGTAGAAGTCTCTGTATATCTCAAAAGGGCTGCGAATGTTGAACATGCGTGGTACTGCTTCGTGCACACGTGCTTTCTCACTACCTGTGAGCTTGCGTCTCACTTCTTTCCTGATGTATTGCAACACTTCCTGTACCACCTCTGGTATCCGCCTGTGCATAGGCATCCGTTGCCAGGCCTTAAATTTTTCGACGACAAAAGGAAAGGGCACCACTATGCCGGCCACCTTTAGCTCCACGTGTGTAAGTGAAGTGTTTTCCAAGTGAATCAAATACTTATTGAGCAGCTTCACGAATTCAAAGGTCGACTTGTATTTTAACCGTTCGATAAACTGCGGGTGGGGCCGCTCCAGTAATGTGGTTACTTGCTGAAAGAATGTCTGAAAAGGATATCTTTTCTCGAGTATCTCAGACGCCAATTCTTCTATTTCCATTTCAGGAATTTGCTCCTCTCCAAGCTCCGGCAAGACATTGCTGATGTAATCGGCAAATACCTTGTTGGGAGACAAGATCAAAACATCTTTAGCACGGATCGAGTCACGGAAGCGATACAGCATGAAGGCGATCCGGTGAAGGGCGATAGATGTTTTTCCTGAGCCGGCCACTCCCTGAATGATCATCACCTGTGCATGCTCGTTGCGGATTACTTGATTTTGGTCGCGCTGAATGGTAGCCGCGATATTTTTCATGTGGTCGTCGGCAGACTTACTCAGTTCCCGCTGAAGGACTTCATCATGAATGCTCACCGCACTTTCGATCATAAACTCCATCACACCATCGCGGATCTTATACTGGCGCTTCAAGCTGATGTCCCCTGTCACCACGCCTGATGGAGTCTTGTATTGTGCTTCTCCCAATTCAAAATCATAGAACATCGAGGAAATGGGGGCACGCCAATCGTAGATGAGGTTGAGGCGCTGCGCTCCATCGATAAAAGTTGTGAGACCTACGTATACAGACAACTCTTTATCGTTCGCATTCGCGCGAAAATCTATCCTGCCAAAATATGGAGACGATACCAGTTTCATCAGCCGGCGCCTTTGCTCCACAGTCTCTTCTCCGGTGTTGGCCATGCGGTTGATGGACTGCCACGCCGCCACCATGTCGGCCTCATCAAGGCCCGATTGGTGTTCATGAAGGTATTCCTTGGTTTGCCTTAGTTCATCCGAAAATTCGTTGACGCGGGAGGCCGTACGTTGCAGTGCAAAGGAAATACGCTCCTTGATCTCTTCCAGGTAATTGCGTTCGTCTTGTTCGGTTGGGTTGACCATTCTTTTGATTAGAGAATGCGAATATAAGTGCTCTTCGTGTTTCAAATAAAGATTTGAGTACTCGAGCTATTACCCAATGCCTAATATACCAGATGACTTGCTTAAGTACGTGCAATGCTTGCCCTGGTTATTTAAATGAGTTACAGATAAGTTGAGTTTCAAATAAAGCACTACCCCAGAAATGTGCCTACTGCCTCAAACATTCTCACTGTCATTAGTAAAACGCAGCACTGAATTTAGCTTTGAGGTCATCGCAGAAAAGAAATAGATAGCTGTAGCCAACATTATCTCCCAAAAGAACAGGGTTAATATGATAAAGAACCTGATTGCTATTTCAATGGTATTCACTGCTGTGGAAGGTTAATCATCCTTTCTACTTCTTACTTTTACTTTAAACTTCTACCCTCACTTTTCCCTCACCCATTTTCTAATCGCCCACCTTGAAGCCCAAATGCTTAATGCCACTATTGCCACCAGGGCCACACTCGCGCCCAATGCGAATAAGGTGACTTCGGTATCAGTTGAAAGGTCTAAATGCATTTTTACGGATTTGCTAATGTAAGTGGTATTTCACTACTCATCTAGGGGAAAAAACCCCGTGATACCCCGTATTTTTCCCGTTGTTGTGCTGAGATGGTGAGAGGATTATATTGGTTTAGGGCTTTTATTAGTCGGAAAGCGGCTTTTATACCGTTGAGATTAGTATTCATTGACGGCCAGGCAATTGAATATAACTTAGCTTTTCTTTTGTAGTAAATGCTTTTCGAGATATGACAGACTCATCAGCGATTACCTCGCAATCATCGTCAATCCATTCATCCCGCATTTATTCGGTTGATATGCTTCGTGGAGTTGTGATGATTATCATGGCACTTGACCATGTGCGCGAGTATTGGAGCCAAACACCCTTTCGGCCCGAAGACCTTACTCAAACCGACGTACCACTCTTCTTCACGCGCTGGATCACTTACTTCTGTGCGCCAATCTTTGTTTTCCTTTCGGGGATAGGTGTGTATTTGTACGGCCGCAAAGTGAACAACCTTCGGGCAGTGAGCAAGTACTTACTTACGCGTGGCTTGTGGCTGGTGGTGCTCGAAGTAATTGTTGTTAGTTTTCTATTACAGTTCGGCTACAACTTTATTATCATCCAGGTGATCTGGGTGATCGGGTGGGGGATGATCCTGCTTGCAGGACTCATCTGGTTGCCGCGGTGGGCGCTGATCGCATTTGTCGCGCTTCTGATTTGCGGCCATAATCTTTTTTTGGATGTACCCGCAGCCGACAACTTCTTTCTCGCATTGCTTCACAATAGTCCGTTTGTATTCTTCACGTCTTCACTGCCTCCTCTTTTATTTTCTTATGTGCTGATTCCATGGGTAGCGGTGCTGGCGCTGGGCTACCTGATAGGGGCCTGGTATGATAAGCCGGTTGAACAGCAGAGAACCCTTTTCAGGATATCCGGAATCTCTCTTCTTATCTTTTTTGTAGTGCTTCGTGCACTCAATGTTTATGGCGATCCCGTGCCATGGAGTGTGCAGCCGCGTGGCTTAGCGTATACTTTTCTCTCATTCGTAAGTGTACTTAAATATCCCCCGTCGCTGCTGTTTCTGTCGCTCACGCTTGGATCAGGAATGTTCATGCTATCTTTCTTTTATAAGAATCCAGGACGGATCGGGAAGTTCGTGTTGACCTTTGGCAAAGTTCCCATGTTCTATTACCTGCTTCACATACCGCTTATTGTAGGAAGCGCAGTTATTTGGGCCCGGATTGCCTTTGATAAGTTTACGATCGTTGCGTTCAGCTCATCAATGAAAGAGTTTCCGCCGGATTACGCGCCTAGCTTACTTCGGGCGTACGTGGTCTGGGTGATTGTCGTGCTCATCCTTTATTTCCCGTGTCGTTGGTATGCGCGGTATAAAAGCTCACATCGTTATTGGTGGCTAACCTACCTGTAATGAAATAAATGACAATAGTAGTGCAGACTGCTTCTCTTGCAGTTGCAATTGTATAGTAATAGTTATCGATTTCTTAACACTTGATGCAGCCTCAACTCACTGCAATAACTTTGCTAAAGAAAGCATTGGTGACCGGTGGAGCGTAGTTAACTATTCTGTTCCTTTCTCGATGCCAATAGATTGAGTGTGAGGCGTCTTCCCTGAGGGCTACTCCGCCTGACATCGCACCTTAATAAATTTCCCGCTTCATTTTATCCCTATGTTAACAACTGTAAGGTTATGATCACTTATCCCTTCCATTTTCTATAAATTCAGAATTTATCCAAACCAACGTAATAAAAAGGTAACGCCCCGAAAATTCAGACGTAACACTATTGACGTAGTGTTGCGCATCGAATCAAAAAAATCGTTGACTACGGATGTTGCTCTCTTATAAACTACTGAAGCATGCTTGCTTACTTATTCTGTTTCTGTCCTTATCTCATCTTGCCAACTCCACAGTAATCCGCGGAACCGTACTTGATCTAAAAACAAGGGAACCGCTTATCGGGGCCACTGTTTTTATCAAAGAGATTAATGTCGGTGCTTCCGTCAGCCTCTCAGGTACTTTTAAGTTCACCATTTCCGATCCGCGTCAGTACACACTCGTCTGCAGTTTTATAGGATATAAATCCTTAGAGAAAGTAGTTACCGTCACTTCTGAGGAGAAGCTTCAGGTTGACTTTGATTTGGAAGAAAACAGCAATCAGTTGAATGAAATAGTTGTCGTTGGAGTGTTGGACAAGACCTCAGATCAGTTTGCACTGCACACGGAAAAGAATTCTGAAAGCATTATAAATGTAATGTCGGCCAAAACGATCCAGCTGATGCCCGACATAACTGTGGCGAATATTCTACAGCGGTTTTCCGGAGTATCGGTTGACCGCAACAGCAGTGGCGATGCACAGTATGCAATCATTCGTGGTATGCCGCAACGCTATAACTACACATTGGTAAACGGTGTAAAGCTGCCCAGCCCCGACAACAAAAACAGGTACGTGCCCATGGATCTTTTCCCATCCGATTTGCTCGACAGGCTCGAAGTAATTAAAGCATTGACTCCCGCCATGGAAGGCGATGCTGCCGGTGGCGGAATGAATCTGATCATGAAAGATGCGCCGTCTGAATTTACTGTTAGCGCCAATGTAGCCACCGGTATCAACACAATCGCTGCCCAAAAAGGCTTCAGCACTTTTTCCGGGTGGCAATCGCACGCACCCATTCAAACGCACACCCCCGAGTATGTGGCAACGTCTAACGACTTCTCGTATAAAAATTTCGATTACCACAACGTAGCTCCTATAAATCAGATCTATGGGTTTTCAATTGGCGACCGATTGACGAAGAACAAAAAGCTCGGAGCAATTTTGGCTGGCAGTATGCAAGACGTGTACCGGTCTACAAGCAGTACCTTCTTTGTGCCCGACAACCAGCCGGGTCCCAACAACCTCCCCACGTTTGACGATATCTACACCCGTCAGTACTCAAATCATCAGAAGCGTTATGGTGTTCACGTGAAGGCCGATTACCGCCTCAACAGTAAGAACCAATTGAAATTGTACGGCATGTTTGTTGAGTTGGATGAAGTACAGCGAAGACACACAATTGACACTTCGCTCTCCATTGGTCGCAACGGCCCCGGCACAGGCAACACTTATCTATTAGACAGATCAAGGACACAGCAACAAAGTATTTTTAATTCCACTTTACAAGGAGACCATGTAATCAGCAACGCACTACGCATGAACTGGTCTGCTGTGTACTCCAAGGCGAACAACGCAGTACCCGACTGGTCGGAATATCAAACTTCACAGCAAGTTGGCTATGGCAAAGTCATTCTAACGCCACAATCGCTTTATTCATTCAAGAGAATATGGCTTGCTAATTCAGACGAGGACCATACCGGCTATCTGAATTTCATTTATAATAAAAGCATCGGAGACCACAACGTCGAAATTTCAACAGGCGGACTGTACCGCGAGAAGACGAGGAACAATACTTATTTTTCGTACGATCTGATTCCAACTACTATTGCGGGAAGGCCTCCGCAATTCCTTAATGGGACAAGCATACTTAGTGCAGATCAATGGCAATTCAACGGTGCCAATGCGGCGATGGGAAACGCGACTAACCCCAACACCTATGTTGCTCACGAAAAGATCGCTGCGGGATACCTGCAAGCCAAGCTCTCGCTCTCCAGAAAGTTTGAAGTGCTTGGTGGCGTAAGGGCCGAGCATACCGCTCAGGATTATCTTACCAACATGCCTTTGGTTTTTCCTGCGCGGTATGGCAGCAAGTCGTACCTGGATATTTTGCCCAGCATTCACTTCAAATACCGGCTTACTGAGAACAGAAATCTTCGTGTTTCTTATTTCAAGTCAATCAACAGGCCGGGGTTCTTTGAGATCATCCCTACCAACATGCCCGGCGATTACTTCACGGAGTCGGGCAACCCATATTTGAATCACGCAAAGATCGACAACGTTGATGTGCGCTACGAATGGTTTACAAAGACACTCGATCAGCTTCTGGTAGGTGCATTTTATAAGCACTTGACTGACCCGATTGAAACGATTTGGCATAAAGACTCGGTCTCTACTTCAGGGTCAGTTGTCGGTCCGGCCAATCTTGGCTCAGCGCGCAACTTTGGTGTTGAGATGGCCTTCACGAAATACTGGGGAAGTTTTGGCGTAGCCGGAAACTATACTTACACCAACTCGCAAATTACAACTCCCAAGCTGTTCATCACAGCTTCAAACACCAATACAGTAGTTAACCAAACGCGCCCCTTGCAAGGTCAGTCACCGCACATTGCCAACTTATCCTTTCTCTATAAAGATGTAGATGATGGCCTCAATCTTCAACTCGCAATGGTGTACACAGGCAAACGGATTTCGCTCGTGTCTCCTTATCAGAACATTGACTACTGGCAGCAGCCACTTTTCACTATGGACTTTTCGCTGGAGAAGAAGTTTATGAACTATTTCTCCTTCTATCTCAAAATTCAAAACATACTTAATACTCCGTTCCTCGTCTACCTGCCGCATACGAACCTCTATCAAAAAGGCCCGAATGCATTGCCCGACCAGAGTGATGCATCAAGGATACTGGTGCAGCGCGAATACTACGGTCAGAATTTTATTGCAGGCATACGCTACAAGTTTTCAAAATAGAATCGCGTAACGATAAACACTTTAAACCACAAAATAAACCAAATGAAAATCAGAAATCTTTTTGCAGCATCTACAGTATTTGCCGCAATGGTAGTTCTCGCCTCGTGTTCGAAAGAGAGCTCAACAGTGTCCACCCCGCAATTTAAAACGGCTGTCACGCTGAAGAAAGACACATTGTCCGGCTCTGTAAAAGGAACCATGACATCAGGTAAGACCTATTACTTTGCATCTCCTGTTACGATTAATTCAGGCGACACTCTCGTGATGCAAAGCGGAGTTAAATTGCTTTCGCTCGATCCTTCAGCGATGCTTATCGTGAATGGAGTTTTTATTTCTTTAGGAACAAAAGCGCAGCCCAACTGGATCACAGGTGTTGACGCTGATAAAAACCCTTCAACGTATAAACAAACTACGTACCTGGACCCTAACACGGACAAAGGTTTGTGCCTCACTTGTCTGAATGGTACGGGTAAACTCTGGGGCGGTATTCAATGCAGCGTGACTGCAACCTTGCTGGATATCAAATGGACGCACCTTGATTTCGCGGGTGGTACTGTAGCAACCGGAAGCCCGCTGACAAGCGGATTTTATGCTGCCGGCGCTGCCTTGTTTGTTACTTACTTTCAAAATCCTAACGGAGTTTATATTCTGGAAGACTCATGGGTTTACGGATCAACTACCGATGCAGCCCGCGTTAATGCAGGCAAAATTCACTTCATGAGAAATACCATAGAGAAGCTTGCTTATAATGACGGTGACGCACTCAATGTAAAAGGAGGAACTGTGGGCGACATGGCTTACAATTTAATCATCGGTAGTGCCAAGGGAGGTACCAAAGCTTCAAATAAAGGTATTGCTGTTGGATCACCACAGTGTAATATCAACATGTATAACAACACCTATCTCAATGGAGGATGGAGAAGTGTTGACCCCGACCGTGGTGCAAACGTAGATTATGAGCAAGGTGCCAAGGGATTAGCTTTCAACAACATCATGGTTAATTGCAAAACTGGTCTTCGCTATCTCGAAAACCCGGTTGCTGATACCGTGGGAAACGACTCTGGTTACGGTAACAATCTTTATTATGGAGACTCAGTAAAAGTTACCGATCAGTTCTTACCAACAACTCACCTGGGTAAGTTAAATACTACTGACATCCCCGCACCCGGTACCTATTACACGGCCTACAAAGGAATACATTGGTTTATCGTTGCCACCTATGACGGCACTGCTTTAGTGAGCCAGAACGATCCGAAGTTTGTGCACTATCCGCTTCCAATCACCGGGCAAGCATTGCGCAATATCACATGGGCCGATGGTTTTGATTTTCATTTGGCCACGGGTTCGCCTGCTATCGGAAAAGGAACGACAGCAGTTACTCCTATCAACGCGACTATTTCAGTTTCCAATAAATATCTGGCGGCAACAGTAACGCCTCCTAATAAAGACTTGGGTGCATATCCAACTGATGGCACCGGCAATCAACACTAGCAGTTACTACTAAATCACAGAAGCGGATAGTAAAAACTATTCGCTTCTTTTTTTTAGAAATGATGATGCCTTGAGATTACACTTGTTTGATATCTGCCTCCACTATGAATTCTAACGTTCTTAAAGTCTTTGTCACGGCCTTCTTCGTTTTGAAATGCTCGCCTTGCACTTCGCAAGACACGCTCAGAGTAATGACTTACAATGTCCTTCACTATGGCGATGGCTGTCAGGGAACGAATTCTTTTCTTCATTCGAATCTCAAGACTATTGTTCAATACAAAAGCCCCGATGTTTTGGGAATGGTTAAAGTACAGACGATCAAACTTTCGTCTACCGATTTTGCAGGCGTTTCTCCAGTAGGCTTTGCCGACTCCATTCTGGTTAACGGCTTTAATACTGCTTACCCGAATAGATATGATCACTGTCCTGTAGTAAACATCTCTAATGATGCCGACGGAGATATGGACCTGCTGTTCTTTGACAAGAAGAAACTTGGCTTCGTCTCAGTCACCAGCCTTTGCGGTTTAGAGGAAGACTTTAATCTTTATAAACTGTATTACAAAGACCCTGATCTGGCGACTACCAAAGACTCAACTTTTTTATACTTCATATTAAATCATACCGTATCTGGATCAAGTTCCAATGAAAGGGATACACAGGATACTCTGGTGATTAAAAGTCTAAAGAAAAGATTTTCTCATTTGCCTAACGTGATCTCCATGGGCGACTTCAACACGCACAGCAGTTATGAGCCCGGCTATCAATTACTCACTGCCTCAGCTGATACCAGCTTCGTCTTTAGCGACCCTCCTTACTTTCCTGATAAGAAATTAAGTTACCCGTCGGACTGGCAAACCGATGCCGGTACTTATTCATCGTATCTGAATACCTCCACGCGCGAAACGACTTTACCGAATGCCTGCGGTACTACTGACGGTGCAAAGGGTTGGTATCTTCATATCCTCATATCATCGTGGCTTACCAAGAACAAAGATTATATCAAGTATGTGCCTAACTCCTATACCACGATTGGAAATGATGGCAGACGCGAGGGTATTTCAATTAACGACAGCATCAACGCTATAAAAAATACGTCAGTGCCAGCGGCTGTACTCAATGCACTCTTTCAACTGTCGGATAAATATCCTGTCATGGTCAAGCTGGCCGTTACTCACAATACTTCCGGCATCAGCCCGCCAGACCCGGTGCTGAATACCGTTACTGAAGTTCACTCAACTGACGTCACCATCTCCATTAATAATCCTGTTGACACTAACGCAGTTCTTCACTTTCCTCCGGCTCTCTTGGGGGATCAGGCGTTCGTCGAATGGCGCGACCTTACGGGAAGGTTGCTAAAGAAAGACGATTTCACAGTCAACCAAAGTCAAATGACTACCAGCGCTGACTTGATGCCAGGCGTTTATATATTGATGTTGCAGATAAACGGTGCCCAGTATAATTACCGTCTTGTCAAATACTGATGTCAGCGCTCCTCATTAGAAGGTAGAGACGGCTAACGTGGTTAACGGATTGTCGCACATCACCCGCAAGAATTGCATAATTACACCGCCCAATAGTTGCTCGAAGGTTTTATGTTTGCTTAGGAACGAATCTAAGGCGATCTTTTACATCGATCTTTAAAACTCTGAAAAGTATGAGACGACTGTCGGTATTTAACTTCATGACGCTAAACGGCTTCTTCAAAGGGCCGGGGGAAGATATCAGTTGGAATAAGCATGGTGCAGAAGAGGCTTCATTTTCTGCCGAGGGCCTCCAAACGGGGAACGTACTACTGTTTGGAAGAACGACCTATCACTTGATGGAGAGTTTCTGGCAAACACCTGCCGCCTTTGAGATGTTTCCTGTAGTGGCGGAAGGAATGAATAAGGCTGAGAAAATTGTTTTCTCATCATCTCTGGAAAAAGTGGAATGGAATAATACCAGGTTGATAAAGGACAATATCGTTGAAGAAGTAAAGAAGATAAAGAAAACTCCCGGCAAGGATTTGACGCTGCTGGGCAGTGGAAATATTCTGACTCAATTTGCAGAGCATGGGTTGATTGATGAATACCAGATCATGATATATCCGGTGGCAATAGGGGAAGGTACGCCAATGTTTAAGGGCATCGGGTCTGCCTTGACACTGCAACTTGTGGCAACGCGAACATTCAAGAGCGGCTCAGTCCTGCTTACTTACCATCCGAAGTAGAATGGGTCACCTTCTGACATACAGGTGAAGGATACACGCGTACCGCGAAAGGAGTCATCAATGCCGGGAAGACAGCGATAAGTATTGATCAACCCTTACTTAGAGATAATCACTTTGAATACAGACGAATTTGTGCCACCGGATATCCTTACAAGAAAAAGTCCGACCGGTAAGTATTGCGAGCCTTCAACGGTAATGGTCTGAGCTGTGTAGGGAAGTTCGCTAACCGATCTGCTATAAATAACAACACCCATCATATTCATGATCTCAACAACTGATGTTTTATCGATTGACGAAGTATGGATTTGTACAGGCTGCCCGTTGGTAGGATTTGGAAAGACAACAACGTTATCAGTCGTTGCGGATTGAATATAGATCACTTCAGATAACGAACTGTTTCCGTCAAGATCAACTTGCCGCAGTCTGTAATAGCTTGAGCGAGTTGGCAGTGTAGCATCAACAACTTCGTAATACGACGCACTATTTTTTGTTCCGGCACCTTTTACACGGCTGATACTTTGAAACTCGGCACCGTCAGAAGACTTTTCAACATCGAAGTAATCGTTGTTATGTTCGGAAGCGGTAACCCATGTCAATTCAACTCCTTCAGCAGTGTTGCGGCCTTCGAAGCTGACTAACTCAATGGGGAGACTGTTGCTGCCTGCCGATAAGTTTGCTAACGTAAAAGTGCCGAATGAACTATTGAACGCGCCGGATACGATGTTGCCGGGCTCGGCAGTGTCAGATACTTTTCCGATGTCAACCCACGTTGTTCCTGCACCAAGAGTTTTTACTACCGTTAAGTTGGGCAGGTCGGTAACTCCGTCGGTAGTGGTGTATCCATAGTAAAGCGTGACAGTAGCTGTAGAAAGATTGGATAGATCAGAACTCCCTACGGTCCAGTAGCGTACCTGTGACACTTTGTTGGTGCTCGCTGCCAGCGTGTATCCCAGGGCGGCAGCAGATGACATGAAGTGTTGTACCGTATATATTATAGAGCTTGAGTTAGTATGAGTGACTTTAAGTATTAATGGCCTGTAGAAGCCATTGTTGCCTACTGGAAAATTCCTGATGGTATTTGCCGTGTTTGTGGCGACTTCATACGTCATCGGGCCGTCGATGTAGCTGGAGATGTTTCCAATCGTTGTTGCTGAGGCATTCTTTAAGTTAAGAATGTTTGTGGCTGTTGAGCTGATCACGCCCGAAGTCATAGTAAGGTTTCCATTTACCGTAGCAGGGCCGCCCATGGTTATTTGAGGTGTGAATGCACGTGTGTTGTTGATAATAACATTCTGATACGTAAATGCATCCGCGCCCGAACCTGTGCTCGATGCAAAAGTTTGTGTATAAACGGATCCGTTATAGCTGACGGTTGAAGTGTTGTTACATGTCAAAGCACCGTAAGGCGTTGCTCCCCGTACAAAAGAGCGCCCGATGTTCAGCTGAGCGGTATTGTTAAGTTCGATTGCTTCCTGACCCGCAGCAGACGCTGTGAAGTTAATGTCTCTGCTTACATTTAAAACGGATGTATTGTTGAATTGAAGTTTGATCAATTGACCACCGGTAGACGTAAGGTTGATGTCTTCATTTACAATCACGTTCGCATTCCCGTTCACAGTAAGCAAACTATTTGAAACAGTGCCGGCGGAACTTGTCCAGTTCAGATCTTTATTAATGGTAAGCGTATTTCCTCCGGCCAGCGTCATGCCAAAAGCTGCGCTACCACCTGCTCTTGCGAAAATTAACTTGTCGTTTATTGAGAGAGTACTGTTGCTGGCCAATGCCAATGCGCCACTGAAAGCGGATCCTGATTGATTAAGGGTTACTTTCCCGTTTACTGTAAGTCCGATACCTGCGTTGATGGTGAGCGAGGTGTTGGCAACAGCAGCGTCAAGGTAAACTTCAGCAGCTTGCTGATTGACAGGAACTGTAATATCGTATCCCTGTATGTTTGCTACGTCTCCGTTATTCGGATAACTGGCAGCTGCTACTCCGCCATATCCTGCCGTAGACCATGTTGAGCTCGAGTTCCATACATTGCTTGCGCGGGAATAGTAGGTAGTGCCGATATTGTTTACACAGAGCGTGAAAGTACCTCGCTGACCGTTATTCAAAACATCGACGGAGATGTAGTACCAGTTACCAACAACAAGAGCACTGCTCGTAAGCGAAACGTTTGTCGTACTTGCAACATACTTGTTGCAGGCTACTTGTGTAGTACCATTCGCTTGCCACAACGCAAGTTCCGTATATCGTTGAGTTCCCTGAGCTCCTGCAATATTTACAATAACGGTAACGTTGGCTGTGATCGCCTGAAACTTGAACCAGCGATTGTAAAGCGGCCCGCTGTTATCCCAACAAGAGCCCTTGGATTTATCAGCTGTCGCTCCGACTGTAGTGTAAGCGGCATTCGCCGAACACCAGTTATTTAAATCGGTTAGTACAGCAGCGCCTTCATAAAAGTCGTAATCAACCGTGGAGCTGAGACAGAGTGTGAATGTTCCACGTTGCCCGTTGTTGAGTACATCGACAGAGATGTAGTAAGTGGAACCGGGAGTGAGTGTCGATGAACCAACCGTGACATTGTCAGTAGAGTTCACATACCTGTTGCAGGCAATCTGAGTAGTACCGTTCGCCTGCCAGAGGGCGAGTTCAGTGTAGAGTTGCGTCCCCAGTGCGCCGGTGATCTCAACAGTGACATTGATCATACCCGAAGCAGGAGCGGTGAACTTGAACCAGCGGTTGTAAAGCGGTCCGCTGTTATCCCAACAAGAGCCGATGTTCTTATCAGCGGTGGCACCAATTGTAGTGTAGGCAGCATTGGCAGAGCATGAGTTGATGAGTGCGGTCACATCGGTAGCACCTTCATAAAAGTCGTAGTCAACCGTTGAACTTAGGCAGAGTGTAAATGTTCCGCGTTGCCCGTTGTTGAGCACATCGACAGAGATGTAATAGGTGGAACCCGGAGTGAGTGTAGTAGAACCGACCACAACGTTATCGGTAGAGTTTACATACCGGTTACAGGCAATCTGAGTAGTACCGTTCGCCTGCCACAACGCAAGTTCCGTGTAGCGTTGCGTCCCTTGTGCACCAGTGATCTGAATGGTAGCATTGATCATACCCGAAGCAGGAGCAGTGAACTTGAACCACCGGTTGTAAAGCGGTCCGCTGTTGTCCCAACAAGAGCCCTTGGATTTATCGGCCGTGGCACCAATAGTTGTGTAAGCAGCATTGGCAGAGCACGAGTTGATGAGTGCGGTCACATCGGTAGCACCTTCATAGAAGTCGTAATCAACCGTTGAGCTTAGACAAAGTGTAAAGGTTCCCCGTTGTCCATTGTTGAGTACATCGACAGAGATGTAATAAGTGGAACCCGGAGTGAGTGTAGTAGCGCCAACCACAACGTTATCGGTAGAGTTTACATACCGGTTGCAGGCAATCTGAGTAGTACCGTTCGCCTGCCAGAGGGCGAGTTCCGTGTAGCGTTGCGTTCCTTGTGCGCCGGTGATCTGGATGGTAGCATTGATCATACCCGAAGCAGGAGCAGTGAACTTGAACCAGCGGTTGTAAAGCGGCCCGCTGTTGTCCCAGCACGATCCGCTGCTCTTATCAGCCGTGGCACCAATAGTAGTGTAGGCAGC
>Ga0206902_10140_pt2 | contig 16646 bp, 14 predicted proteins | sample Alteio_BWOrgHeat_44_FD_153242 | JGI IMG/M metagenome (GOLD analysis project Ga0206902, IMG submission 153242) | Enriched cells from forest soil in Barre Woods Harvard Forest LTER site, Petersham, Massachusetts, United States -... | ecosystem: Environmental > Terrestrial > Soil > Temperate forest >... | reverse complement strand
TCACGGCGGCGCGGAATTCAGATATCAGATTTTTCATAAATCAAATCAGTTTGAGTGAGGTGATGATGACATCAATGACTTTGATGCCGATGAACGGGATGATGACGCCACCCAAGCCATAGATGAGCAGGTTGCGTTGCAGGATGGCCAGGGCGCCAATGGGTTTGAATTTCACGCCGCGCAACGCGAGAGGAATCAAGGCGATGATGACGAGTGCGTTGAAGATGATGGCGCTCAGGATGGCGCTGTTCGGGCTGTGCAGGCGCATGATGTTGAGCGGCGCGATGACGGGGAAGGTGGCCATCAACATCGCGGGGATGATGGCGAAATACTTGGCCACATCGTTGGCGATGCTGAACGTGGTCAGTGAACCGCGCGTGATGAGCAATTGTTTGCCGATCTCGATGATCTCGATGAGCTTGGTCGGGTTGGAGTCAAGATCCACCATGTTGCCAGCTTCCTTGGCGGCCTGGGTGCCGGTGTTCATGGCCACGCCGACGTCTGCCTGCGCGAGGGCAGGGGCGTCATTGGTGCCGTCGCCGATCATGGCCACCATGCGTCCACCCGACTGTTCGCGTCGGATCAGGGCCAGTTTGTCCTCGGGTTTGGCTTCGGCGAGGAAATCGTCCACGCCGGCTTCGGCCGCGATGGCGGTGGCGGTGAGCTTGTTGTCGCCGGTGATCATCACCGTGCGGATCCCCATTTTGCGGAGTTGCGCAAAGCGTTCCTTGATACCGCCTTTGACAATGTCCTTGAGATGGATCACGCCCAGCACCTCCTTGTTGTCGGCCACCACAAGCGGTGTGCCGCCGGAGCGGGAAACCCGGTCCACAGCATCCATGACCGCCTGGGGAAAAGTGCCGCCTTGGCGGTCAATCAGCACCCGCATGGCTTCGGCCGCGCCTTTGCGAATGGAACGGGCAGGTTGATTGCCGCTGGCGCGGAAATCCACCCCGCTCATGCGCGTTTGCGCGGTGAAGGGCACGAACTCCGCGTTTTGCGCGGCCACTTCGCGTCCGCGCAGATTAAATTTCTCCTTGGCGAGCACCACGATGCTGCGGCCTTCGGGGGTTTCATCGGCCAGGGACGCGAGTTGCGCGGCATCGGCCAGTTTTTGCACGTCCACCCCGGGCGCGGGAATGAACTCCGTGGCCTGCCGGTTGCCCAGTGTGATGGTGCCGGTCTTGTCGAGCAGGAGAACGTCCACGTCGCCCGAAGCCTCCACGGCGCGGCCGCTCATGGCCAGGACGTTGTGTTGCAGAAGACGATCCATGCCGGCGATGCCAATGGCGCTCAACAGTCCCCCAATGGTGGTGGGAATAAGACAAACCAGCAGGGCAATCAATACCGGTATGGAGAACATCGTGGCCGAATAAACACCGAATGGTTTCAGCGTGATGCAGACGAGCAAAAAGATGAGTGTCAGCGCCGAGAGGAGAATGGTGAGCGCGATCTCATTGGGGGTTTTCTGGCGTTTGGCGCCTTCCACCAGCGAAATCATGCGGTCGAGGAAGCCCTCGCCGGGATTGATGGAAACGCGGATCCTGATCTCGTCCGAAAGCACGCGCGTGCCGCCGGTGACGGCGCTGCGATCGCCGCCGCTTTCGCGGATGACCGGCGCGGATTCGCCGGTGATGGCGGATTCATCCACCGTGGCCGCGCCTTCGATGACATCGCCATCGGCGGGAATGATTTCGCCCGCGCGCACAACCACGACATCGCTCTTATGCAGGTCATTGGCACTGACATCTTCGGTCTGGCCATTTTTGCCGAGGCGATGCGCGGTGGTTTTCACGCGGGTTCCGCGCAGCGCCTTGGCCTGCGCCTTGCCGCGGCCTTCAGCTACGGCTTCGGCGAAGTTGGCAAAGAGTACTGTGAACCAGAGCCAGATGGCGAGCTGGGCGATGAATACCCGATCGGCGGCCGGCGCGTGGAAGATTCCAATGGTGGTCAGGATGGCGCCGACCATGGTGACGAACATGACCGGGTTCTTGATCATCAGGCGCGGGTCGAGCTTTTTAAAGGCGTCGCCCACGGCGGGACCGGCAATGTTCCAATCAAAAAGAGATGGCGTTTTATGAGTCATAATTTTTTTCAGGCGATCAAAACAACGTCCCCTGGTTCATGAGAAAGTGTTCGACAATCGGTCCCAAAGTCAGCACGGGCAGAAAGTTCAGCGCGCCGACCAGCAGAATGGTGCCGAGCAGCAGGATGATGAACGTGCCACCGGAGACAGGGAACGTGCCGGTGCTGGCTGGGACGAGTTTCTTTTTGGCGAGCGAACCGGCCATGGCCATGATCGGCACGATCATCAGGAATCGGCCGATGAACATCGAGATACCCAGCGTGGTGTTATACCAGGGCGTGTTGGCGCTGAGGCCGGCGAAGGCGCTGCCGTTGTTGCCGGTGCAGGAACTGTAGGCGTAAAGGATTTCGCTCAGGCCGTGCGGACCGCTGTTGTTCAATCCCGCCCGACCCCACTGGCTCACGCAGGCCCAGGCGGAAAAACCCAGGATGTCAATGGCGAGGACCAGCAGCGCGAGCATGGCCATCTTCACCTCGAAGGACTGGATCTTTTTGCCGAGATATTCCGGGGTGCGCCCGACCATCAGGCCGGCGATGAACACCGCCAGCACCACGAACACCAGCATGCCGTAAAGGCCAGCGCCCACGCCGCCGATGATGATCTCACCGAGTTGGATATTGAACAGCGGCACGAAACCGCCGAGCGGCGTGAACGAATCATGCATCGCATTGACCGCGCCACAAGAGGCGTCGGTGGTGACGGTGGCAAACAGGGCGGAATTGAAGATGCCGAAGCGCACTTCCTTGCCCTCCATGTTGCCGTCCGCAGCGGCTACGCCAAGATGTTGATGAATAGGGTTGCCGTGTGATTCCGCCCACCAGCATAGAAGCACGCCGCCGAGGAACAGCGCCATCATCGCGCTCCAGACCGACCAGCCATGCATCTGGTTCTTGGTCATCCGGCCAAGGTAATAGGTCAGGCCGCTGCCAATGACGAAAATAGACAACATCTGGACGAAATTGGAGAGCGGTGTGGGATTCTCGAAGGGATGCGCGGCGTTGGCATTCATGTAACCGCCACCATTGGTGCCGAGCATCTTGATCGCGATCTGCGAGGCGACCGGTCCTTGCGCGATGGACTGTGTGTCCACGGTTTGACTCACCATGACGGGTACGTTGGTCGTGATAGGCTGGCCTTTGGCGTCCAGTTGCGGCACGTCCACCATCACCGCCACGCCGTTGGTCATCACCGGCTGACCTTTGGCATCGAGCTTGGGCGATGACACGGTGACTGGCATGTTCGTGGTAACCGGCTGGCCTTTGGCATCGGTTTGTTGGACCTGGATGGTATAGGTTTCCAGGAGCTTGGCCTGCGTATAGGGTTTGAAATTCTGGATGATTCCCTGTGAGACCAGGAACACGGCAAACACCAGGCAAATGGGGAGCAGCAGATAATAAGTGGTGCGGACGAAATCCACCCAGAAATTGCCGAGCAGTTCGGTGGAATGCCGGGCGATGCCGCGTACCACGGCGGCGGCGATGGCAATGCCGGTGGCGGCGGAGGCAAAATTATGAATCACCAGCGCCACCATCTGCGAGAGATAGGACATGGTGGATTCGCCGCCATAGCTCTGCCAGTTGGTGTTGGTGGTGAAACTGATGGCGGTGTTGAACGCGAGGTCGGGCGACAAGGCGCCCAGGCCCTGCGGGTTCAATGGCAGATGGTTTTGCAGGCGCAGGATGACGTAGGTGAACACGCAACTCACCAGGCTGAACAACAGCAACGCCCAGGTATATTCCCGCCAATTTTGTTCACGGTCGGCGCGCACCCCCATGGCCTTGTAGGTGACCTTTTCAAGCGGTTTGAGGACGGGGTCGAGCCAGGTGCGGCCTTTGGCGTCGAGCACCTGCATGAGGTAAAGACCCATGGGTTTGGTGATCGCCGCGAGGGCAATGACAAAGAGAGCGAGCTGGAGCCAGCCGGAGGTTTGCATAGGCGGATATTAAAATTTTTCGGGATAGAGCATCGCGATGAGCAGATAAGCGAACAGCGCGAGAGAGATCAGGCCAACGACAATGATTTCCATAAAGTTCAGAGTTTTTTACACCAGAAGGCGTATAGTTCGGCGGATATAAAGACCGCCAACATGACCGCCACATAAATCGCATCAATCATAGGATTAGTATCAGCAGGAAGCCGTTATCGGGCTAATTAAGACCGGCAGGGTTTGTGTTAAGAAAGTATTAAGGACCTGACGGCCAGCTATCGTAATGATACGAAACGTGCGTGGTGCGTGAAAAACGCAGGGACGCAAAGAAACTGCCCGGCGAAGCAGCCGCTATCCCTCTTTTCTCGAAACGGCTGCGGAAGGGGCTGGGGGAGAAGCGGCTGCGGGGGTATCGTTGTCGGAGACCAGATTCACGAAGCGGTGGGCGCGCACGGCGACGGCATGATGGGGATGATTGATCTGCGCCGGGGCGTTCCAGAGGACGTAGAATTCAAAATCGCTTGGCTCACGGCCATGGCTTTGCTGAAAACTGGCGATGCGTTTGGTCATGATGCGCTGGGCGATAGCCAGAGCGGCTTGGGCGTCCCGTGGGTTGCCGCCCGGCCAGAGTTCAGGCCGGATCTGAAAACGCGTGATCTCACCGACATTGCCCACGGCGGTATCGCAATTTGCACTCTCGATCATGGACAAAGCACTCCAGCGGTCCATTCCCATGGCGTTTACCGTTAAAAATAATAATGTGAACAAGATTTTCACAACTTCCCTCCTCGTTGCACAGGCACATCGCGGTCTTAATCATGGGCCGATTTTCGGCTAAAACCCGATGTTATTGCATTTATGGCATTTATTCCTTGTTTATTCAAGTACGGAGAACCCATTAAGCTTGAAAAATGCCAGAAAAAACCGAGGTTTTGGCGCGGTGAACAAGTTGTAAATATCGGAAAGCCAATTATTTAGGCAGTTACTCATGGGGAATAATTCAGGCGAAATGCATATTTTTGGAGAAAATGCGTTGCAAAATGCATGGGGTTGATGCGTGATACGTGAGTATTTGCGTGGGCGATGGGTGGGTTGGATAAAACCAGGTTTATGGAAATTTAGATACTAAATTATTTTCTTTACAATCTGTGAAGAGGATGGCAAGGTTCCGGGTGTGCCTGGCCGATGGTCGGCTTTCGCCAAAGCTTCGGCGCGACAAGCAGCCAATAGCTCTTTGACAATTTATATCTACAAAGCCGCAGAGCAGTGAGTGTGTTGTGAATAAATCCAGCCTGAAAAACATGCAAAAATGCCAGCAAAAATGCGAAAATCCAGGTAAATCCAACCAAATCCAACCTGAATAAAAAAGAGTCTGGGAGGGACTGGAAGAAGCTATAAGAAGATAAATTGGAGATTTAATCCTTGAACCCCACCGCCTCAAACCACGCCTGCGCAAATTGTGCCTCCGGATGATGCGACCACTCACGGAAGATAGTCGCCGCGCCCATTAGACCCTTGGCATCGAGTTGCTGCGCGAGGTAATCAGCGATGAGCGTGGCCCTCGGGTAAATCTCATAAGAAGCGCTGGCTTGAATCCTGACGAATCCAGCCTGACGCAACCATGCCGAGAGTTTGCGTCCGGCAAAGACATCGCCCCCATTGGAGCGCTGGAGATTCTGGTAATCGGCCAGCGCGGAAGCGATCGGGTTGTTCCATGGATGAAGCACAAAGCCGCCCCAATCCGGGCTGCGAAAACCGAAACAGCCGCCGGATTTCAACACGTGCTGGATTTCGCGGAGTGCCTTCATCGGTTCTGCGAGGTGCTCGAACAAGGCGTGCGAGAAAATCGCGTCGAAGTGATTGTCCGGAAAAGGTAACGCATAAACGCTCGCTTCGCGGAAGGTGGCGTTGATGTGTGCACTGGCTGCGCGTTCGCGAGCGCGCTCCAGTTGTGCGCCACCGACATCGATGCCGATGACTTCGCCGGGGCTGACGCGTTGGGCCAGCCCGACGGTGATGCCGCCGGGACCACAACCGCAATCGAGCAGGCGCATGCCCGGTTTCAGGTATGGCAGGAAAAAGGCCGCGTGGGTTTCCGCCGTGCGCCGGGACATGAAATCCACGGCACTGAGCGTGTAGCCCGGCGTATATGTCTCGCGCAACTCACTCATGGCTTGCGCAGCAGATTGTCCATGCGCGTCCTGACGGCTTCATCCATCTTGATGAGCGGCGGCCAGTTGCGTTTGAAACCTTCGCCGGGAAGTTTGCGCGTGGCGTCGATGCCCTGTTTGCCGCCGATGGCGATGTCGCTAGTGGCATGGTCGAGCACATCGGCCGGGCCCTTGGTGAAGATGCTGTCGCGCTGCGGATCGGTGTTCGCTGTGAGATGAAAGAGCACTTCGCTGGTATTGTGCACATTCACATGCGCATCCACCACCACGATGTACTTGGTGAACATCATCTGTCCCATGCCCCAGAGACCGTGCATGATCTTATACGCCTGCATTGGGTAGGTCTTCTTGATGCTAACGAAGACAAGATTGTGAAACACGCCTTCCGCCGGCAGCGCGATGTCCACGATCTCCGGGAAGTTCATCTTGAAGATCGGCAGAAATAATTTCACGCTCGCGCCGCCGATATAGAAATCCTCCATCGGCGGGATACCCACGATAGTCGCGGGATAAACGGCATCCTTGCGGTGCGTGATGGCGGTGATGTGAAACACCGGATACGGCTCGGGCAAGGTGTAATAGCCGGTGTGATCACCGAACGGCCCTTCATCGCGAAGCGGTTCGGTGGGGTCGATGTAACCTTCGATGACGAAATCGGCGTTCGCAGGAACTTCCAGGTCGTTTGTCTCGCACTTCACGAGCTCGATGGACTTCTTGCGGAGATAACCGGCCAGGAGCAGTTCATCAAGGCCGTCCGGCAACGGCGTGGTGGCTGCGAAAGGAAACATCGGATCGCCACCGATAAAAATGCTCACCGGCATGCGTTCCTTGCGCTCGTAATAACGGCGGCCATGGCGCGCGGCGACCTTCTGCAACTGCCAGTGCATGCCCGTGGTTTTGTCGTCGTAAATCTGGATGCGGTACATGCCGAGGTTGCGCTCGCCGGTGTCCGGGTCGCGCGTGACTACGCAGGGCAGCGTGATGAAACGTCCGCCATCCAGTGGCCAGCAACGCAGGATCGGAAGGTTCAACAGCGTTGGTGGTTGCAGGTTAAAAGTTGAAAGTTGATTGACGTCCGGCGCGGCAGGCCAGTTCGTGGTGGTGGCCGGGGAATCAAACTTATGGATGATTTCCTTGCACGCGCCGTTTTTCACGACTTTCGGTTTGGCATGACGCAGGTCGAGCGCCAGTCCCAGCAGCTTGATCGCCTCCTTGAAACTGGTCGGTGGCTTGGCTTTCATCAGCGCGCCAAGTTCGGCGGCCACGGCATCCACTGATTCGGCGCCCATGCTCATGGCCATGCGCTTGTGCGAACCAAGCGTGTTGATGGCCACGGGGAAGGGTGAGACCACGCCATTGACGGTGGGCTTCTCGAAGAGCAGCGCCTTGCCGCCGCCGGGCAGCTTCATTTCGCGGTCGGCGATCTCGGTGATCTCGAGTTCGGTGGCGACGGGCTGGGAAAAGCGCTTGAGTTCGCCCGCCTTGTCCAAGGCGTTGACGAAATCGCGAAAGGAATCAAAAGCCATACGTCCGCGAGGTTAGCGGAAAAGGCGGGGAAGGACAATCTTCGCGAACGGCGGACTTACTTGCTCTTTTCCTGAACCCGCTTGCTGAAACTGTCTGTCCGGATGATGGCGCGTTTGTGCAGGCCGCGCACGATGACTTCGCGGTCATCACGGGCTTCGATCTGAAACTGAATCTTGGTGCCTTCCACAGCGATGATACGTGCGGTGCAATGGATCGTCTGGCCGACTGGTGTCGGTGCGAGATGTTTGATGTCGATCTCCAGACCCACCGAACGTTCATCGGCTTCCAGATGCGGCGTGAGTGTGTGACGCGCGGTGCGTTCCAGGAACTGGATGATGTTCGGCGTGGAAACTACGGCCGGCATGCCATCGCCAACAAATTCAATGGCGTGCCTCATGTCCGTGGGGACGCGAAGTTCACCGACTTCACCGATTCTGGGGCGGGATTTCATTGCATAAAAAAGCGGCAACCTGCAGGACGAGGTTGCCGCCGTGATCCTAAATCATTTCGCCAGCAAATCACCCACGAGCGATTTCTCTTCCTTGAGCTCGTTCTCGGTGGCAGCGATCTTCGCCTTGCTGAAATCATTCAGCGGCACGCCCTGGACGATCTCAAAGTTCGAGCCGTTGCTGCGGATGGGATAGCTAAAGATGAGGCCCTTCTCGATGCCATAGCTGCCATCAGAATGGACAGCCACGCTGAACCAGTCGCCGGCTGGCGTGGGATGCGTGAGCTTGTAAACGGTGTTCACGGCGGCGTTGGCGGCGCTGGCGGCGCTGCTCAATCCGCGGGCCTTGATGATAGCTGCGCCGCGCTGCTGCACAGTGGCGATGAAATCCTTCTCCAGCCATTCGCGGTGGCTGATGACTTCCGGCACCGGACGGCCCTGGATCTTCGTGTTATAGAAATCGGGATACATCGTGGCGCTGTGGTTGCCCCAGATGGCCAGATTGGTCACGGCGGTGACATCCACGCTGGCCTTCTGCGCGAGTTGTGACTTGGCGCGGTTTTCGTCCAGCGCTGTCATGGCGAAGAAACGTTCCTTCGGGACGCCCGGCGCGTTGTTCGCGGCGATGAGGGCGTTGGTGTTGCAAGGATTGCCCACCACAAGCACGCGCACATCAGACGCAGCATTTTTGGCGATGGCATTGCCCTGGCCGGTGAAGATCTTGCCGTTGATGCCGAGGAGGTCCTTGCGTTCCATGCCCTGTTTGCGTGGCACCGCACCGACGAGCAGCGCCCAGTTCACACCCTTGAAACCGGTGGCGAGGTCCGAGGTGGGCACGATGCCCTTGAGCAACGGGAACGCGCAGTCGTCGAGTTCCATGCAGACACCTTGCAGGGCGGCCATGGCCTTTTCATCGGGCACTTCGATGAGGTGGAGAATGACCGGCTGGTCCGGTCCGAAGGCTGCACCGGAGGCGATGCGGAAGAGGAGGGAATATCCGATCTGGCCGGCCGCGCCGGTGATGGCTACGCGAATAGGATTCTTGTTCATAAAAATTTGAGGGGATATTATGTAAATGCTGGCATTTGGGCGCAAGTTTTCCGCGCAGTTAAAATTTTGCTTGGAATCTTTTGGAGTTCAGCGTAGAAAAGAACAGTTCTTTGAAACCGGCGGAACGTTTCCGCCAAATATCACAGTTAAATGTCAGGGAACCCGGTGTGAATCCGGGACGGTTGCGCCACTGTAACGGCTACAAATTCCCAATGCCACTGATCGCAAGGTCGGGAAGGCGGGAAAGAGGTTTGAAGCCGAAGTCAGGATACCGGTTTGATTGTGCTCGTCGGCCCCGCGTAGGGGCGCTTCTCCGCAAAGAGAAGGATGAGACCAGACCCTCCGGACTGTTTTCCGGGCGGCTCGTCGAATTTTTACCTCCATTCCTCGTTTGCGAAGACTGGAGGTTTTTTATTTTCCAAATCTCCCGGCTTCGCACTGGTCTCTCAACCAAAACCGTCCCGTGACCTCACGGGACAAAATGAAAGACCTGTCGAATGAAAAGCCGTCTCCTGGCCCTGGCCAGCCTGTCTGTATTGTCCGTTCTGTCTGCCCGCGCACAATTTGCCACCAGCGTGGTGGATTATAACTCCGGCGCCGGATTCGCCGCCGGATTCACCAATGCCTCCGCCGCGCTCGGCGCGCCGGCATCCGGAGCTGCGGTGACCCCGTTTGCGCCGCCGTTCAGCAAAAGCCAGATCGTGTCCATCGGCGCCGGTGGCGACATCACGTTGCAGATGTCCGCGCCGATCGTGAACGATCCATTGGATCCGTACGGGATCGATTTCAGCATTTTTGCGAACGAGTTTTTCGTGAACAGCAGTTCCGGTGTGAGCGGGTTGTTCTTTCACAGTGCCTCGTTGCTGGTGCAGGTGAGCCAGGATGATTCGACTTGGTACACGCTTAATCCGTCGCTGGCACCGCAGGCGGGGGAGTTGTTTCCGACCTCTGGCAGCGGCAATCCGCTGGTACCCGTCAACCCGTCACTGACAACCGCGAGTTTCATTGGTCAGAATCTCGCGGGGATCCAGTCGCTATACGGCGGTTCGGCCGGTGGCACTGGTTACGATCTGTCCTGGGCACTGGACGGCGGTGGCAACAACGCAAACCTGACCAGCGCGGATTTTGTGCGCATCGAGGTGCAGACCGGTGTGCTGGACCTGGACGGCGTGAGCATCGTGAGTCCTGTGCCGGAGCCGGCGACCTGGGCATTGATTTTGACGGGAACTGCACTGGCCGCCTTTCGCGTGCGCAAGCAATAAGGAACTGACAATTTTAAAACTGAGAAAAACATGAGATTCTATACATTATTACTAATTACTCTGCTGGCTGCTTTGGTTGGCAGGGCTTCCACAATCGTTGAGCGATTCACCAACGATCCAGCGATGGACGGCTGGCAGATTTATGGCGACACGAATTTGTTTCAGTGGGATTCCACCAACGAGGTGCTGGATGTGACCTGGGATTCATCACAGACGAACAGTTATTTCTTCCATCCGCTGGGCGGGTTTTATTCCAAGACGAACGATTTTCTCGTCACGTTCGACGTGAACCTGAAGGACATCGCCATCGGAACCACCCCGGGCAAGCCTTTTACGTTTGAACTGGCATTTGGACTGGTCAATACTAGCACCGCCACCAACGGCGCTTATCTTCGTGGCTTCGGCTATTTCCCCGACATTGTCGAGTTCGATTATTTTCCAAACGACGCCAATGATTTCGGTGCCACCGTTTCGATGCTGATGATATCGTCGCAGACGAATTATTCCGGCGGCGGCTTTACGGATCCGTTGGAGATGGAGCCGGGAACGCTTTATCACGTGATCATGATCTATACGGCCGCGAACCAAACGTTGCACACCACAATGGCAGCCGACGGCGCCCCGTTTGGACCGATAGAAGATTCCTTTCTTGGTTCCGGTTTTGATGATTTTCAGGAGGATGCTATTTCCATCAGCAGTTACAATGACGATGGGCAGAATCCTTTCGGAATTGTACCAGACTATAGCGGGTCCATTTTGGCGCATGGCACAGTGAGCAAGATTGCCTTCGCCTCGCCCTTGCCTGTTGGGCTGATTAATACTATCGCCGCCGGCCGGGTTCAGTTCGGCAGCGACACGAACTGGCTGTACACCCTGGAGCAGGCGCCGGATCTGCAAACGTGGTCGGCGGCCGCGCCGCCGGTGATGGGCAACGGAACAAACCTGGTGATCCAGGCATCCAACCCACCGGGTGACCATTCGCTTTATCGGGTGCGTGCCGACCTGCCATGACGATATTTCAGCAATTCAGTCCGGAACTTTGCCCCTTGTGCGGGGAGGCGAACGCTTGTCAGCTCTGTTCGCCCGCCACGCACAAGGGCCCTTGCTGGTGTGCGAAGGTGGAAGTGCCGGACGAACTGTTGCTGCGGGTACCGGAAGCTTGTCGCAATCGCGCGTGCATCTGCCGGAAATGTATCGAGGCCTTCCACGCGAAACGACAGTTTTCAGAATTACCACCGCATGCCACGCGTCGTGCGGCAGGATTTACACTGATTGAACTGCTGGTGGTTATCGCCATCATCGCCATTCTGGCGGCGATGCTGCTGCCGGTGCTGGCAAAAGGCAGGCTGTCCGCGCAACGCGCCGTGTGCGAGAGCAATCTGCGGCAACTCGCGACGGCGGCCCAGATCTACTGGGACGACAATCACGGCAATTGTTTTTATTACGGTTCCTCGGTGGTGAGCCGTGCCGGCCAGAGTGGCAATCTTTGGTGGTTCGGCTGGTTGCAGGGAACGACCGTGCCGGAAGGGCAGCGCAATTTTGACCTCTCCGCCGGCGTGCTCTATCCGTACCTGCATGGCAGTGATGTGCGGCTGTGTCCTTCGCCGTTATGGAATTCGCCGCTGTTCCAACCCAAGGGTACCAACGTGATCTTCAGTTACGGCTACAATGAATATCTCGGGCCGACAGCAAACCAGACTTATTCATACAACCGGGTAAGGACTCCGGCGGAGAAGGCCTTGTTTGCCGATGCGGCCGTGGTGGATACGTTTCAAAATGCCTCACCCAGCAATCCGAAGTTTCAGGAATTTTATTATCTGGATTTGAACGATTTGCCCAATGGCCATTTCCGACACAGCCTGAAAGCGAACGTGGCATTTTGTGACGGGCATATCAGCCAGGAAAAGATGGCGCCGGGCACGCTGGATTTGCGATTGCCTTCGGTGAATATCGCCCAATTTCAGCCGCAGATATTGAACATCCCCTGACCGGCGATCACAGCAGTTCCACGACGCGCTGCAACTCCGCATCCGTGTTATAAAAATGCGGCGAAAAGCGGATGTAATTCTGTCCCTTGCGATCCGTGCGCAACGATGCGATCACGCCGGCATCCGCCAATTTTTTGTGGAGTGGTGCAAGGTCTTTGCCGGGATGAAAGATGGAAGTGATGCTGCCGGCATGCTCGGGTTTTTGCGCAGGGTTCAAGATGGTGTAGCCTTTGGCGGTACAGGCAGAAACCAACCATGACCGTTTGCGCGCAAGTTCGGTGGCGATATTTTCCACGCCGATCTCCAGCGCCAGTTCCATCGAGGCCAGCAGGCCGATGAGGCCCACCAGATTGTGTGTGCCGGCTTCATACTTCGCCGCGCCGGAGCGATATTCGATGCTATCCTGCGCCACGAAATTCGGGCAGCGCACATTGTGCCAGCCATAAACCGGCGGCGTGAAGGTCTCGTGCAGGTCGTGATTTACATAAAAGATGCCCGCCCCGCAGGGGCCGAGCAGCCACTTGTGGGCATCAGCCGCCAGAAAGTCCACGTGCTCAACCGTGGTCGGAAATGCACCCACGGTCTGGATGGCATCGAGACAGAAGAGGATATTCCGCTCGCGCAGAAATTTGCCGATGGCATCGTGTTCCAGCCGCTGGCCGCTGATGAAATGACAGGACGCCAGCGCTACGAGCTTGGTGTTCTCATCCACCTGGCCCATCACATCTACCGGGCGGATATTGCCAAGGTTGCGGATATTCAGCAGCCGCACCTGGACGCCTTGATTGGCGAGCGCCATCCACGGATAAACATTGGAAGGATAATCATCGTGGTAGATCAGCACGTTATCTCCCCGGCGAAATTTCAATCCGGAGGCGACAAAGCTAAGAGCCAGCGAAGTTGGTCCCACAAAAGCGACTTCATTCGGCTGGCAGTTCAGTAATTTTGCGCCCGTCTTCCTGGCCTCGTCGAGCCGGTGCATCACAAACGCCTCCTGATCACCCAACGTGCCGCCGTTGGTGCAATCATTCATCGCCTGCGCGACGCGGCGGGGCAGGGGACAGACCCCCGCGTGAGCCAGAAAAATTTTGTCCTTGGTGACGGGGAATTCGTGCTGGCGCAATTCCTCGTTGCTTAAAATTTCGACCAACGTCATGCGATTTCAGGCATTATTGATAGTGTTGATCATATTCTGGTAATATCCAATCCAGAAACGGATGATATTCCCGGCGATCAAAAGAACGATGATGAAATAGATGGTCCAGTTCATCATGCGGGTGAACATCTGAAGGGTTCGAAAACCTTCCCCACTGTAATAATCACGCAACCGGACCAGCGTGTCGTCAATTTTCCCGCTGACCTCGCCGGTAGCATACAGATTGGCGAACGTTTCCGGGAAATAGCTGATCTGGTTCACCATGTCCGCTGGTGTCATGCCCGTTTCCAGTCGCGGGCTCCAGGCCTGGACCTCACGATTCAGGCGGGGCGATCCACTGGTGGCGGCAGCCAGTTCCCAGCTTCTTACCACCGGTACCCCGGCATTGACCAGGGATTCAAGCGAGGTGGTGAACCGGGCCAGGGAAAGGTTTTTCCAGGCCACACCCAGTACGGGCACGCGCAGAGCGATACCTTCCACCAGGTAACGCGTGCTGTCGCTCCGCGTTCCCGAGCACAGAAAGATCAGCAGATAAATGCCGCCGTAGAGCGAACCAAAAGCCACGAGCTTTTCGATGATAAAAGGGAGGCAACGCCGGTAGTCACCATCAAAAAATCCCCAGAAACCAGACACCAGTAAAGCGACTGGAAAAACGAGCAGGAAAACATTCAAAGTAAGGAATGTTGTGATCATGTCAGAGATCGTCTTCGAAATGATCTCTGCTTTGACCTTGTAATATTCCCCCAGTTGTTTGAAGACCTGATCGAGCCTGCCTGTTTCTTCGCCGACACCCAACAAGGCGAGGTCAAATACGGGGACGTCGAATTTTGTTTTTTTGTGGCTCAGCGCCACCTCTACGCCGGGATTGGCATCGGTCTGCACCAGGTGGATGGAATCCCGCAACGTGTGACCCTGTCCCAGGTAGTCAACCAGGCGGAGCATGGTACGGTGGGAAGTGTTGAACGCCAGATGAGATCTGCCCATCTGCAATGCTTTGACCAATGGGAGTCCGGCCTGGATGGATGTGCCTATTTGATGGTAGACTTCGGCGCGACGTTTGAGGTTTCCGGGCGTGACCATAAAGGACGTGCGCCCGAGCCAGTCACGCAGCAGCGCGGTCGAGGCTGGCCTTCAAATCACGCTTGCTCTTGGCGCCGCGGGTCTGTTCCACTACCTCGCCGTTTTTGATGAGCAGCAGAGTGGGGATGGCGCTCACTTTATACTGGGCTGCCAGCGCCTGTTGTTCGTCCACGTTGACCTTGCCGATCTTGATCTTGCCCTGGTATTCAGTGGCCAGTTCATCAAGGACGGGCGCTATCATTTTGCACGGGCCACACCATTCGGCCCAAAAATCCACCAGCACCGGAGAGGTGGACTTCAGCGCTTCGCTTTCAAAATTGTCCTGGGTGAGCGTGACGATCAAGGGCGAGGCCATAAAATCAGCTTACAAAACTTTCCACGGTGTTTTTAATGGTCAAAAAAACCCACACCGTACCACCTACGGCCAGAAGGCTGGCCACTACGGCGGTGTAGATCAAAATCTTGTCGAGCGGCTTGATTGTGGGAACGATCGGAGCGGCGGGACGTTGGGCGATGGGCGCGGGGCGTTGCCCGGCGGCCGGCGGGGCACCTTTGACCGGCGCCGGGGCGGCGGTGGATGCAGCCGGCTTTGGAGCGGCAATGGCGGCAGGAGCCGGAGCGGCAGCAGGCGCCATGCTGGGCGCGCCAGTGGGTCCGCCTGGAGGCAAAGTCGGAAGTTTAATGGTCGGCGCCGCAGTCGGCTTGGGCGGCAGATTGATGCGGACAGTTTCTTTCTTGGGTTGCACCTTGCCGGTCTCTTTTTTCGGCGGCATCACTGCACCGGTGGGAGGCACCGGTGACGGGTTGGGCGGAGGAACATCTGCCATAGTCGTATAGATTTCTTGTTTCAAGATAAACGGCAGCACGGGAGTGTCAAATTTAATTCTAGGAAGCAGAGCAGAAAAAAGGGGTGGAAAAACCGGGCCAACCGAGGCTGGTCCGGTCTCCAATTCCATGGCGTTCCCGACGTTCTCTACGCATCAGTTTGGGTGCTCTATAACCATTTCGGTTCCAAAAATGCAATTTCCACTTTCGGTTGGTAAATTTAATACGTATGGCTTAGAGATGATGGTCAATCAGGGTTAGGGAGGTAGCGTGTCCTGAACCGAAGGAGTATTCATGAATAAAACAGCTAAAGTCTCATATCATACGACCAATGTTGGTGGTTTCAATATTTTCTACCGTCAGGCGGGGGATGCGGCGGCGCCCGCCATCCTTCTGCTGCACGGATTTCCGACCTCGAGCCATATGTTTCGCGATCTGATTCCGGAACTGGCCGGGAATTATCATGTCATCGCGCCGGATTTACCCGGATATGGGTTGTCCGATGCGCCGGACCACCGGAGCTTTCAATATACATTTGATAATCTGGCCAAAATCATCGGCGATTTCGTGGAACAGCTCGGCCTGAAAAAATTTGCCATCTATATCTTCGACTATGGCGCGCCGGTGGGCCTCCGGGTGGCGTTGCGCTTTCCGGATCGGATTGCCGCATTGATCACGCAGAATGGCAATGCCTATGTGGAGGGATTCAGCACAGCCTGGGAACCGTGGCAGGCCTATTGGCGAAATCCCACGCCGGAAAACCGCGCCGCCTGCCGCGATGCCTTGAGCCCCGAGGTGATTCGCGACATTCAATACCTGCATGGCACCAAACCTGAACTGGTCTCGCCTGATGGATATCGACTGGATATCGCTTCCATGTCCAGACCAGGCGTGGATGAGATGCAACTTGATTTGATCCTGGACTATCGGAGCAACGTGGCGTTATATCCCAAATTCCAGGAATTCTTTCGCTCGTATAAGCCACCGACCCTGGCCGTCTGGGGGAAAAATGACCCCTTTTTTCTACCTCCCGGGGCGGAGGCATATCGACGCGACAACCCTGGAGCGAAAGTCGTGTTCTATGACACCGGCCCGGGAGGTAGAAAAAAGGGGTCATTTTTCCCCC
>Ga0206902_10171_pt2 | contig 16647 bp, 17 predicted proteins | sample Alteio_BWOrgHeat_44_FD_153242 | JGI IMG/M metagenome (GOLD analysis project Ga0206902, IMG submission 153242) | Enriched cells from forest soil in Barre Woods Harvard Forest LTER site, Petersham, Massachusetts, United States -... | ecosystem: Environmental > Terrestrial > Soil > Temperate forest >... | reverse complement strand
CGTGATTGCGATTCGAGATTCTTAAACACATGCGCGGCGGCCCGACCCAGTTTCAGGGCTGTTTCCGCCGTCACCGGTTCCACGTTCGCCGTTCCGCGAACGCCATCCGTACCGAAGATTTTCTTTTGCGAACTCATTTTCAAAATAGAACCATAACTATGAAGGGTGGACACGAACAAAGAATCAAGGTTTGGCCGGTTGGGGAATCACCTGGACACTGGGCGGATCCACTCCGATAAGGGTGATCCGTGCCGGGGGCGCCACCTGGACATCACGGGTGATTTCATGGGTCAGATTGCTGCGCCCGGTCATATCCACCACCGCATGGATCTGACTCGCCTGCAGATCCGCCATCAGATCCGCCGGCCCGGTAAGCGTCACCGTTACCTCGGCCGGAGCCACCTGGTATGAATGCACATCGGTGTTGGCAGAAACGATTCTCACCGGCTGATTGCTGTAAATATTGGTCCGTTTCGTATCAGGCTTCTCGGGAGATCCTGTTTCCGTCAAAATATTGTGAACGGTCAGCCAGATGCCGATGGCCAGGCAAAGCGAAAACAGTTTCCAGCCAAAATCTTTCAAAAACAGGTCGCGCATGATGATCGTGTTTTATTTGGCTTTTGGCAGCGGACGCGGCTCACGCTTGATAATGACCGCCGGACCGGACGAAGGATTGTATTCCCGGAAACGGGCACGCAGCCACCTGATAATGCCGTGGGCCTTGGCCGGCCGCACCGTTACCGACGTCTGAAAAGCTCGCAATTCTTCCAGGGTGCCTCCGCGTGTAAGCTGCCCTTTGTACGCATAGGAAATCATGCCGTTTTCCTCGGACACCGCAATGATGGCCGCGTCGGTCTCCTCGCTCAAACCGATCGCCGCGCGATGCCGCGTGCCAAGCGATTTGTTCAGGTCAGACCGCTGGGTGAGTGGAAAGATACACGCCGCATAGGCAATCCGGTCGCCCTTGAGAATCACCCCGCCATCATGGATCGCATTGTTCGGAAAAAAAATAGTCTCCAGCATTTCCGGAGTCGCATCGCAATCCACCTTGATGCCGGATTCCACCGCTTCCTGCAATTGGATGGACTGTTCCACCGCGATAAGCGCGCCGATCCGCACATCCGCCAGACGTTCAACCGTCTGGATGATCACCTCAATGGCCTCACGCTGTTCGCTGGCGCTGGCAAAGAGCGGCATATTGCCCAACTCGGCCAGCATGCGCCGGAGTTCCGGTTGAAAAATCACCAGCGCACCTAATGCGATGAAAACTGACGCGCTACCGAGCATCCAGCGCAACACTTTCAAGTCGAGGATCGTGGTCACCAGCGCCAGCGCCAGCAACACCACCACGAAGCCAATGACCACCGGCCAACCGCGCGTGCCGCGCACGAACCGGAACACAAAATAGATGGACACCGCGAGGATCAAAATTTCCAGCGCGGGGCGCCACCAATCCTGGATGTGAATCTGATTAGACATTCTGCTTCCGTATCGCCTCCGCCATGCGAATGGCCTGGACCGTTTCCAGCACATCGTGGGTGCGGATGAATTGCACGCCGTCGGCAACTGCCAGAGTCGCGCAGGCAAGCGAACCTGGCAAGCGTTCATTCAATTTTCCACCGGATAATTTTTCGATGAAAGATTTCCGTGAAACTCCCACCAGCAACGGCCGGCCCAGCTTTGCGAATTTTTTCAGGCCGGCCAGCAACTGCAGATTATGTTCAGTGGACTTCCCGAAGCCGATGCCGGGATCCAGCACCACCTGATCGGCCGCCACACCGCAGGCTGCCAGTCTTTCCAATCGTTCCAAAAAAAAGCCGCCCACTTCGTGGACCACGTCCGCGTAAACCGGATTCTTTTGCATGGTCTGGGGCGTGCCCAACGCGTGCATGCAGATATAACCCGCGTGAAATTCCGCGACCACCTCCCACATCGCCGCGTCGTTGCGACGGGCGGCCACGTCATTCACTATGCTCACTCCCGCCGCCAGCGCCACCCTGGCCACGCCAGGCTTCATCGTGTCAATAGAGAGGATTGCCTTCGTTTTTCCCGCCAGTTTCTCGATCACCGGCAGCACCCGGCGCAGTTCCTCTTCTTCGCTTACCGGTTCGGCATTCGGCCGCGTCGATTCGCCTCCAATATCAAGAATTTCTGCGCCTTGTGTTTCCAGTTCAAGAGCGTAGGCCACCGCCGCATCGGCTGACGAAAATCTCCCGCCATCGGAGAATGAATCAGGAGTGACATTCACCACGCCCATGACCGCTGCCGGCCGCGGGTACTCGAACTCAAACTTTCGAGCGTGGAAAACCATTTCTCCCTCAGCTTACGAACGGCACGGCATCCCTGCCAAGTCAGACCTTCGTGCGAAAGTAAGCGATTGTATCTTTCAGTCCCTGGGCCAGCGGCACCTTGGGTGCCCAGTCGAGAATCTTTTTTGCCTTGGTGATGTCCGGCTTGCGCTGCTTCGGGTCATCCTGGGGCAATGGCTTGAACACGACCTTGCTCTTGGATTGCGTGGCGCGAATGATCTCCTCGGCAAACTGCAACATCGTCATCTCCGTGGGATTGCCGATGTTCACCGGCAGGTCATAATCGCTCATCATCAACCGATAGATGCCCTCGATCAGATCGGAGACATAGCAAAAACTGCGCGTCTGATTGCCCTTGCCAAAAACGGTCACCGGCTTGTTCTTGATCGCCTGGCTGACGAACGCCGGCACCACGCGGCCGTCATTCACCCGCATGCGCGGGCCATAGGTGTTGAAGATGCGTACGATGCGCGTCTCCACTTTGTGTTCGCGGTGATACGCCATCGTCATCGCCTCGGCAAAACGCTTGGCCTCATCATAGCAACCACGCGGTCCGATGGTGTTGACGTGGCCCCAATATTCTTCCGGCTGCGGATGCACCAGCGGATCGCCATAGATTTCCGAGGTGGATGCGATCAGAAAACGCGCGCCCTTGTTCTTCGCCAGCCCCAGCGCCTTGTGCGTGCCTAGCGACCCCACCTTCAACGTCTGGATCGGCAGTTCGAGATAATCAATCGGACTGGCTGGCGAGGCAAAATGCCAGACGTAATGCACCGGCGAATCCAGAAAGATGAATTCAGTGACATCCTGCTGGATGAACTTGAAATTGGGATTCCCACCCAGATGGCAGATATTATCCACCGATCCGGTCACAAAATTATCGATGCCTATTACCTTGTGGCCGCGGGCGAGCAGGAGGTCGGTCAAGTGCGATCCCAAAAATCCGGCCGCGCCGGTCACTACGGACGTCGGTTGCTTCTTTTTCATTATAATGGCTGTTGGTTAGTATTGGCCCTTGAAGAATATGGAAATACCATGCGGATTCAAACATTAACCAGCATATACTCCTTCATTCATTTGGCCCCTGTGGCGGTGAGCACCGCCGGCAGGGTACGGATAAGTATCGTAACATCAAGCCAGATGGACCAATTATCGATATACTCGAGATCCAGCCGCACCCACTCCCTGAAATCAGTGATCTTGTTGCGGCCGCTCACCTGCCACAGGCACGTGATGCCCGGCTTGACACTCAGCCGGCGGCGATGCGCCAGATCGTTGAAACGCTTCACCTCGTCCACCGGCAAAGGACGCGGTCCCACCAGGCTCATCTCTCCACGCAACACGTTGAATAATTGCGGCAGCTCGTCCAGGCTGTATTTGCGCAGGAATTTGCCGATCCGTGTCACGCGCGGATCATTGGTCACCTTGAACACCGGACCGGTCATCTCGTTCATCGCCGCCAGTTCATGCTTGAACTGTTCGGCATTGGTCACCATCGTGCGAAATTTGAAGATCCGGAACGGCGCGCCATTGATGCCCGAACGTTGCTGACGGAAAAAAACCGGGCCGGGAGAAGTGAGCTTGATCAGGATGGCCACTGGTATCATGACCAGTGACGCGAACACTAACAAGACCGCGGCGCCAAAAAAGTCCAACATCCACTTGGCTACCATCTGCCAGGAGGATTCCGGCGTGGTCCGGAAAACCAGCAGCGGGCTGCCGAACATCTCGTCCATGCTCGCATGCGCGATGTGGGTCGTGAAGAAATCCGCCACCAGCCATGCCTCGACCCCCTCGAGTTCACAAAGCCGGATGACACTTTCAATCCGTTCCAGTTGCGTGTCCCGCGCACTGACCAGCACGCCGCTGACGGAGTGTTCGTGCAAAAGCTCGATCAGTTCTGGCGGATTCCCTTCCATGATGTTGAACTCCGCCACCACCTCGATGCTTTCCGCGGCATGTTCCCGGGCCATCCGTCTGAACCGGAGGATTTCCGGCGGCGTGCCCGCGATGACCACCCGGCGTTTGTATTGGGCCTTGGCCAGGCGGCTCTTCAGGATGAACCGCAGTAACTCCTCTTTGGCCCACACCAACACAAAACTGATGACCCCGAAAAACACCATCACACCACGCGGCGCATCGCTGGATTCCCGGCGCAAGAATATCAGCAAGATCAACCCGATCGTCAGGATAAAACACCCCTTCAACAGCGGCCAGAACATCGCTCCGCGCGGTCCCAACATTGGACGGGCGTAAAACCCTTGCGACTCCAGCACTAGTGGCGCCGCCGGCACCAGTGCAAAATAAACCCACGTCACGTGGTTGAACGTCTCTACGTTGATCGTGTTCAACCCGAACATGGACGATATCGTCTCACTGCTCCGTACCACGTATGCGGCCCAGAATCCTACCGCAAACATGCAGGCGTCGGTGATCTGATGTATCTGCGTCCGAAGCTGTCGGTCACGCTGGAGCATTAGATCCTTTGGCTTGGGGTTGCATCTGGAAAAATGGCATGAGGTGGAATCATTTGGCCGCGCGCGGGACAAGCTGGAATTCCGGCACGATGTCCGCTATCACCTTTTTCATCCGTTCAAATGTCGCCTCTTCCTGCCCCGGCTGGCAGGGCGTGAAACACGTGATATATGCCCATCGGTCCATGATCCCCTTCGTCAGCATGTCCCGCGGGCTCAGCAACGCTTTTCGCTTCCAGGCGCTCGCGGTGTACTGGTTTCCATCCACGTACCAATACAGATAAACGCTGCTCACATTCTGCGAAGTGCCGTCCGGCTTCTGCACCGTTTTGGTGGAGACCAGTTTGTTCACCGGCAATTCGTAAGCAAACGGTTTTGTCATCGGGATGTTTACCACACTGGTCTGCGCATCCTGGATCGCCCAACCCTGCCCCGGCAGGCAGATTTGCGGAGAATGGATGCTCGTCCGGTCCGTCCCCATCAACACCGTCGTGATTTCAGTGTAGAATTTATCCTTCGCCTGGTAAATCCTCACCCGGTAGCTGGTATCCGCCGGCAGCTTCGTAAGTGCCGCCTCGTTGTTCGTCATGATTTCCGACTTGTAATCTGGCAGCTCATCCGGCATCAGGATTTCACTTTTTATACCGCTTTTCACACCGCCGTCCGTCAGCGGACCAATTTTTACTCCCGGCTCGCCCAGCCGCTCGTAAGCTCTCACGTGCAGCAACACCATGGCTGTCAGCCCGATCAAGGCCATCGTCACGCCGCCAAAAATGTATTGTCGGATCTCTTTCATGCCGCCACCTCTCCGGTGTGGCTCCCTCCGCCCGGCGAAATCGGATTGGACCCCGCCTTTTCCAGTTGCCTCGCGATCAAAAACATGCAGCCGATGGCCACTGCAAAGGTGACAAAACCAAGCTTGGTTTCCACCGCCTTGCCCGCGCTCTGGCCGCCCAGTTCCGCCACGATGATGGTGGCGCACAATCGCGTCACGTTTCCAAGCACCGCCAGCGGTATTGCCGACACCACCAGCACTGTCCGTTTCCAAGGCTCCTTGAAACTCACGAACCCATAGATGATCGTCAATGCCAGCAACGCCACCAAACTATGGATGCCGCTGCACGCCGGTGCCACGTCATAGGCAAATGTATGTTGTGCGTCGGAAAGCTGTGTTCCCTCTCGCACCAGGTCCGGCGACAGGCCCAGATGCGCTATGCCCGATACGATCGTCGCCACCAATAGCCGTAACCGGAAGGTGAACGCATCGATTGATTGGCCGGGTGGAATGCAAAACGCCAGCAGGAAAAACGGAAAAATACTCGCCTTCAGCCAGTTCTTTCCCCAAACCAACCCCGTCAATCCATAGATACCCAGCAAAAAGGCTAACGTCGATATCTGGGTGATCTGAATGAGGTATCCCGCCAGGTGGAGCAGCAGCGCTCCCGCCATCATCAAAATCCCCGGCCACCACAATCCAAGCGGCTTGGCTGTCAGTGTCTCTCGTTTCCACCAATACAGCCCAAACACCACGAACGGGATCAACAAAGCATATTGTTCATCTGATTCCGCCGAAGTGAAGATATCGTACATCCAGGAAAACAACGACGGGGAATTGATATAACCCAAGGTGGCGTTCCCGAGAAAGGCGAAAAATAACACCCATGCCGTTGCCATGATGATGAACAGGCCTCGATTGGGCATTTTCTGCCATTGTTCCCGACAGCGCCCCGCCAGCACCACCGCTCCGAGTGCCAGGGTTATGCCGTAAAAAAGGCAGGGCGTCATTCCCACAATCGGCACCCGTTGCATCCGGAAACTGTCGTCCGAATAATGTAAAGCCAGTCCCGCCAAAATCAGATAACCGATTTCGTACCAGCGCAGGCCATAGGGTAGTTTGCTCATTGGTTCTGATTGAATCGGACGGTACAACAAATCACATTAAATTATGAGGACTATTGGATACGAAAAAAGTGCATTCTGCTCAAACAAATTCGTGACAATTTATAGCCTGGGCTGAGACATGGGATATCGTTTCAAACCAAGTGTTTGCGCGGAAAATTTGAGGATAAACAGGGGATTGTTCCTAAAATACCGTTTGGCCAGCCGGCGCGGCTCACTGCAAAGCCGGTAAAACCATTCCAACCCGCTCCGTTGCATCCAGCGGGGCGCCTGTTTGACCCTCCCGCTATGAAAATCGAAGGCTGCCCCCACCCCAGCCATCAACGTCACCTCCAGTTTGGGCAGATACCCCACCATGAACCGCTCCTGCTTGGGCGTGCTCAACCCCACCCACAATATATCCGGCTTGGTTTGAGCAACTTGCGCCTGCAATGCCTTCTCCTCATCCGGGTTCAACGCCCGAAATGGCGGAGTAAATGTCCCTACTACCTGCAACTTCGGAAATCTCGTCCTTAGCTTGGCCGCCAATTCCTCAGCCACCCCCTCCCCCCCTCCGTAGAAAAAGTGACGCCACCCGCTCTTTTCACTCTCTGCGCAGACCTCCAGCATCAGATCCGGCCCGTAAACCCGGCTCATTTCCCGATGACCCTTCATTTTTCCCGCCCAAACCATCGGCATCCCATCCGGCGTGCACAGAAACGCCTGGTTCAGGATATCCTTGAAATTCACATCATCCTGCGCCTCCATCACCCCGTGCACCCCTGTCACGCAGATATAACCTTTGCGCCGGGTCTGGATCGCTTCAGCCATGGCCGCCAGCGCCGTCCGCAAGTTCAGGACGCTGATGCCTACTCCAAGCACATTGACGCGTTCACAAGCCATCGAATCGAAAAATCGGGCGGAGAATAACCTATCATCGCCAAAATGCCACCCATTTAGCTTTGATCCACTTGGATTGGCCTTTATTAGGCTGGATTTGGTTGGATTAGGTTGGATTTACTGTTGCCAATCATCAGCCCCTTCCCAAATCCGCAATCCACAATCCGAAATCAGCAATCCGTCGACCTTGGACTCTTTTTCATTTATCTGCCAAAAGGTGCCAATAGCTGCAAATACCCGCCAGAAGCCGCTCGAAACGGATGTAGAGCAGGCCTTCCTGCCTGCTGGTTACGGGACATTCCTGTCCCGCTCGGACTCTGCACCAACCCGCAATCTGAAATCCGAAATCCGTAATTAGGAAGACGGATCATTGGCTCACTCCTGAAACCTGAACCCTTTGGCCGACTGCTAAGTCCCCTGAAACCTTGGATTCTTGTTTCCGCTTTCCGAATTCCGCTTTTGCAACATGTTGATTTCCAGCACCAGTTTTTTTGCTAAACTTCAGAAGGGTTCAGAAGCCTTCCAATTTTTTTGCCCCGCCGTCGGCTCGGTAAAGACGGAATAGCTGATGAACCGGCGACGCCTTGGACCTTGGACTTCCCACTGGTGTGAAATCTGCGGAGTTCCCCAGGGCCAAGGGGCCTGAAACCTGACCCCTTGACCCTGAAACCTGTTCATAAGATTTCAAAGATCACCGTCAGCCAGCCTGGCCACGGCTACACGCCCTCAACCCTGCCACGATTCCAACAACCTGTAAAGAAAATAATTAAGTATCTAAACAATCCATCCGCCGTTTACCTCCGCGCTTCTCTGCGCCCTTTGCGCCTCTGCGTTTAGCCTTTCATTTTACGTCCTCGCAAATATTCACGCATCACGCCTTGTCCATTCATCCAATAATCCTTTCCTTCCACCCTTGCAATTCTCCTATCCTGAGGTATTTTCCCGCGCGTTATTTTTACAATTTGAGATTTAAGATTTAAGACGATGCAACCAGATATTAGTACCACCGGTCGGACCCAGGCCGGCTTCCGCCCCGCCACCTTCAGCAAAGTCTTCCGCTGGACCCACGACGAAGCCGAAGGTTCTCCCGGCACCGTCGAGATCGCCGGTTCCTTTTCCGCGTGGGAACGCTATGCCCTGGGTTATGACGAAACCACCGCCACCTGGCAGATCACCCTCGAAGGCATCCCCGGCAACCACACCCACACCTACATGATTTTCGCCGATGGCCAGCCCGTCGCCGATAAAAACGCCGACGGCCTTGCCATCCCCCAAAACCCCCAGGAAATCGAGTACCAATTGATGACTGCTCGCGGCCCCCGCGTCTTCCTGCTCTACAGCCAGACGAAATAAAGTAGTAGGACAGGCTTCCAGCCTGTCCAGTTCCTTCAAGAAAATATAACTGCTCTACAGGCGATCTGCCTGTCCTCCTTCCTTGGCCACTCTTGCAGAGAATCCCAACGGGATTCCGTCTCATAGCCCAAGGTTGCGAGGCACGAATTACCTTGGGTATGTGATGCAAGAATTCTTCAACCGCAACGCGGTTGCGCCATTCCGTGTTTCATCCGTGTTCAATCTGTGGCTAAAATTCGGTGCCGATCATCGGCCGCATCACGCTACCTCTCATCACTCGCCGCTTTCCGCGCCGCCATCACCTTCGCTGACGGTTTATACTTCGCGATAAATTCCCGCCGATACTCCCCAAATTCTCCCGCATCCAACGCCGCCCGCATCTCTTTCATCACCTTCAGATAAAGATGCGAATTATGCACGCTCACCATTCGTAGCCCCAAGATCTCGTTCGCGCGCAACAGATGCCGCAGATACGCCCGCGTGAAATGCTTGCACGCGTAACACTCGCAACCTTCCTCGATCGGTCCGAAATCCGTTTTGTAAGCACTCCCCTTCAACGCAAACGCGCCTTCATGCGTCACCGCCGTGCCCGTGCGCGCGATGCGTGTCGGCAGCACGCAATCGAACATGTCCACCCCCCGCGCCACCAACTCCACCATCTGCGCCGGCGTCCCCAGCCCCATCGCATAGCGTGCCTTGTGTGCGGGCAGATGCGGTTCCGCCAACTCTACCGCCCGCATCATCTCCGGCTCCGGTTCGCCCACACTCACCCCGCCGATGGCATAACCGTCAAATTCCATCTCCACCAAAGCCTTCGCGCATTGCTCACGCAGTTGCGGATTGCTCCCACCCTGCACAATGCCAAAAACAAACTGCCCCTCCGCGCGCGGCTGCACCCGGCATTCCTTCGCCCAGCGAATCGTGCGTTCCACCGCCAGCTTCTGCTCCTTCGCCGGCGCATCGTGTGGCGGACATTCATCAAACACCATTGCGATGTCCGACCCCAGCACCCGCTGGATCTCCATGGATTCCTTGGGTCCGATGAACAACAGTGAACCATCCAGATGCGACCGGAATTCCACGCCGTGCTCCTTCACCTTGCGGATCTTCGCCAAACTGAACACCTGAAACCCGCCGCTATCCGTTAGGATCGGCAGATCCCAGTTCATAAATTTGTGCAACCCACCCGCGGCACGGATGACATCCAGTCCCGGCCGAAGATTCAGGTGATACGTATTGCCCAGAATGATCTGCGTGCCCATCTCATGCAACTCGCGCGGGTCCAGCGCCTTCACACTGGCCTGTGTGCCCACCGGCATGAACACCGGCGTCTGGATCACCCCGCGCGTGGTCGTCAATTTCCCCCGCCGCGCCTTCGTAGCACCATCAGTCTTGAGCAGTTCAAACATTCGGAAAAGGATAGATGAAAACTGAAACAGGTGGAGATAATTTTGTCTGCTCTGGTGCAGACAGTTTGATGAATTGGCGAAAATTCGCGCAATTCGCGTAAAAAGTTTCTCTGCGGGTCTCCGCGCCCCTCTGCGTCTCCGCGTTTCTCCCTCAGGCCTTCCCCACTTCCCCGAACGAAACATCCACCAGCAGATCCGCCGCGATCTTTTCCAGCCCCGCCTTCAACGCCGCCTGATCGCAACCCTCCGGCAGATGCAACCGCGCCGACGCCTTGAACAGCGGCTCGCCGGACATTGGCGCGCTCACGATCTCGCTCGAAAATTCTTCCACGTTCACGCCCGCCTGTGCCAGCGCGCTAGTGATCTCCCGCACAATGCCCGGACGATCCGCACCCACAATGTCCAGCTTCGTCTGCCGGCCGGCAGTCGGGGCCGTCATCGGCTTGTCGTGGCGCACCACGATCTGCAATCCGTTCTGCTGCAGTTTCTGCAATGCCTCCAGCAAAGCCGCCTTTTTCGCTTCGCTGATCTCCACGCGCAGGATGCCCGCGAATTCCCCGCCCAGATGACACATACGGCTTTCCAGCCAGTTGCCTCCGTGTTCCGCCACGGTCCGCGCCACCGATTCCACCAGGCCGGTGCGGTCCGGTCCGATGATGGTCATCACCAGGGGAAGTTGCATGGGAAGAAAGAAGATTACGGCTGGCTCGTGATGCCCTGCCAGTCCACACCCTGCGCGCGCGCAAACACTTCAAACGCCTTTTCGTTCTGGATCAATACCGCGCGCACCACGCTCGAATTGTCAGTGCCATCCATCTCGGGGATGCCGTTGGGGATGATGCCCATCTTCTGGTGCGCATATACCAGCGCAAACACCGCCTGCGCCAGCGCCACATAGGGCAGGTCCTTGTATGCGCCCTCGGTGGCATCTTCCACCACGTCGGTTAAAAATTCCAGCTGGTCCACCAGGTGCGGAAACTTCGGCGCATTGATCTGCGTGAATTCCAGTTTCCATTGCGGCAGATGCCGCAACACTTTTTCCGCCACCGCCGGGGTGATGGCTGCGGCACCGTGATTCACAAATTTGGCGATTTCGGACATGCCCGCAATCTAATGAAACCCGCGCCCATGCAAAAGGGAAAATTATCAAAGAAAACGCCGTGGTAACTGACACCAAAGCTTGCGCAAATATTCACGCATCACGTATCACGCATCAGCCACTGATCCACTTATCCAATAATCCGGTTTACGCGATCCCCGCCTTCTTCAACGCCAGCTCAAAATCATACTGGGGCTTGCGCGCCTTGCGGCCTCGCATCGCATTCGCCTCGTCATCGTTCACGAACATCTCCGTCGCCGCGTCCCATTGCAGCTTGCGCTTCAGCTTCATGCTGATCCACGCCGCCGCGCATGCTTCCAGACTGCGCGAAGATTGCTCGATCGGCGCGATCGGCTGGCGGTTGGCCACGATGCTCTCCAGCCAGTTGCCATGATGTGTCCGGCTGGGCATCCAGCGCACCGCGCCCGGCCCCAATGGCGAAAGGATTTTTTTGTCACTGGCGAACAACGGCCGCACGGAATTGGGATCAAACGCCGCATTCGTACTGATGGTCTCATCCGGCGCATCCTCACTTCCCCGCGAACAGAACACCCAGCCCTCATCGCCCTCAAAGCGGATGCCGTTGCGGAATTTGTCATCGATGATCATCTGCACCTGGTTCGGATACAACATCTCCACGTGATACTTTGTATGTACTGTCACCAGGTCGTTCGGCACGAATTCCGCGTGCGCTTCCACTGTGAGCGGCCCGCCCAGTTCTTGGCCCATCGCCCATTGCGCGATGTCCACATGATGCGCACCCCAGTTCGTGATCATACCCAGTCCAAAATCTTCCGTGGTGATCCAGCCCGGCCGGCCGTTCACGCTCTTTTGCGGATGCACATGGCCCTCCATGTATGGCTGCTCCGGGGCCGAACCCAGCCAGTGCTCATAATCCAGGTTGGCCGGCACCGGCATGGGCATCGGCGGATGGCCGCTCGCATGGTCCAGCCCGATGCCGATGCGGATGGTCTTCAACTGCCCGATGCGACCGTTGCGCACCGCCTCGCTCGCCGCGCGAAAACTGTGCCATGGCTTTTCCGAACGTTGCTGCGAACCGGTCTGCAAAATGATCTTCTTCGCCTCCACCGCGCGACGCAACCCGATCGCCTCGACAATATCGTACGTCACCGGTTTCTGCACATAGATGTGCTTGCCCGCGATGGCCGCATCGATCGCCAGCCGCGCGTGCGAATGATCCGGCACCGTCACTACCACTGCATCGATCTCCGGCGACGCCAGCACATCGTGATAATCGTGGTACGTTTTTACCGTCACTGTTTCGCCGTTTTGCGCGTAATAACTTTCTACGGTTTTTTTGGCTACTGCCAGCCGTTGCGAATCCAAGTCGCACACCGCCACCACCCGCGCCAGGTCTTCCGCCATCACGTTCCCCATGTCGCTATGTCCCATGCGCCCGCAACCGATCTGCGCCACCTGGATCTTTTTGCTGGGCGCATTCGCTCCCAACAGCCGCGATGGAAGGATGCTCGGCAGTATCGCCAGCCCCAGACCGCCGCCAACGGCGGTCTTAAGAAAACTTCTGCGGGAACGTGTTTTCATGATCACCTTTAAGCTTGCTCACTCCGCGGGCAGTTCACGCAGCTTGACGTTCTTGAACGAAACCGCGCTGCCGTGTTCCTGTAACAGGATGTGTCCGTCCGGCCATTCGCCAAAATCCGGGATGTCTTTGAACTTGCTCTTCGCCACCGCCGCGCGGAACTCCTCCGAGCCGCGGTCGAACTGCACTGTCATCTTGCCGTTCAACCAGAATTCCACGTGCTTGCCCTGTGACAAGATCCGTGCATGGTTCCAGGTGTTGATCGGCTCGATGTTCTTGTCCTTTGGGGCGGGAATCAGGTCATACAACGAACCTTCCGTGCGATCCCCGTCGCGGCCCAGCTTTGCATCCGGATGATGATCATCATCCAAAATCTGAAATTCCAGGCCGATGGACGAGCCCATCGGCACTTTCTTGCCCGTCTTCGGATCGATCGGCGAAAGGTCCGGCTGCACAAAAATCTTGATGCCGCTGTTGCAGCTGTATGTGGGCATGAAATCCGCCTCGAGTTCAAAATTCGCATAGGTCTTGCGCGTGATGATGTCGCCGCCCGCCTGCGATTCCGCATTGCCCGAGGACACGACGGACAGCACCCCGTCTTTGATCACCCAGCTCTTGGTGGGAAAGCTGTCGGAGGTCGGACTGCGCCAGCCATCCGTGGTCTTGCCATCCCACAGCAATTTCCAGCCATCCGCCTTTTCCTTTTTTGTGAGCGTGTTCGGTTCAACACTATCGCTCTTGCAACAAGTGGAGCAGGTCGAACAGGAAGTGGTGAGGCCCGCAATGATGCTCAGGGCGACTGCGGTGGCTGACATCGGACGGTGTAAGATATTCAATCTCATAGTTTGGGGAGTTAGATTAAAATCAGGATAATGACTCGACGCTGGCGGAGCAAACTTGGTTTCATCAAAAATGTTCTAATCTAAATCGGGGAGAGGATTTCCACGTCTAGCGCTTGCATTTTGCCACATATCATAAAATGATTTCACATCTGCCATGAACAATCCAATTGATCGCCGCTCTTTCCTTAAACAAACCGGTGCCGCCGGCGTCGGCCTCAGCCTCGGCTTGCTGGCCGCTTCCGCTCGCGCGGGCACCGTCAACCCTGCCAAAAAGATCGGCCCTAACGACAAGATCACCGCCGCTGTCATCGGTTGCAACGGCCGCGGCATGGCGCACATCGAATGTCTCACCGCCATCCCCGATGTGGAAGTCACCCATATATGTGACGTGGACACTCGCGCTGTGACCAAGGGCATCCAGGGCGTCACTAAAAAACAGTCCAGCACACCCCAGGGCACCGGTGATTTCCGCAAAGTGCTCGCCGATCCATCCGTGGACGTCGTGACCATCGCCACGCCGGACCACTGGCATACACCCATGGCCATTCTGGCTCTCGCCGCCGGCAAACATGTGTACGTGGAAAAACCGTGCAGCCAGAATCCCTACGAAGGCGAACTGCTCGTTAAAGCCGTGGACAAATATCAACGCGTCCTCCAGATGGGCGCACAACGCCGTTCCTTCCCCAACCTCCGCGCCGTCATCGAAGAACTGCACAACGGCCTCATCGGCAAAACCTATTTCGCCCGCGCCTGGTACACCAACAACCGCCTCAGCATTGGCCACGGTAAACCTGCACCCGTTCCTGAATGGCTTGATTACGAACTCTGGCAGGGACCCGCGCCGCGCCGCGCGTTCATTGACAACCTCATCCATTACAACTGGCACTGGCGCTGGCAATATGGCACCGGCGAAGCCCTCAACAACGGCACTCACGAGGTGGATGTCGCCCGCTGGGCGCTCGGCGTCACCTGGCCCACCCGCGTTTCCTCTAATGGCGGCCGCTATCAATTTCAGGACGACTGGGAAACGCCCGACACGCAGACCATCTCCTGGGATTTTCCCGAGGGCAAAACCATGAGTTGGGAGGGCCGGAGTTGCAATAATTTCCCAGTGGAAAAGCTCGACCGCGGCGTCCTCATCTACGGCACCGACGGCACCGCTTTATTGGATGGCAACTCCTACACCATCTACGACAGCAAACATAAGATCATCAAACAGACCACGTATCAGACAACTGCCGACCCGACGAACACCGTCAGCGCCAGTGGCATCGAATTGGACCGTATGCACGTCGCCAACTTCCTCGATAGTGTCCGCACCGGTACACCACCGAACTGCCCTGCCACCGAAGGCCATAACAGCGTGGCCATCCTTCATCTGGGAAATATTTCCTGGCGCGTCGGCCGCGAACTCCATTGCGATACCACCAACGGCCACATCCTCGATGACCACGACGCCATGAAACTCTGGCGCCGCCAATACGAACCCGGTTGGGAACCGAAAGTGTAGCGCAGGCATTCCTGCCTGCGGGTTCTGGCGACTTTCCAGTCGCCAGTTCCATCAGCACGGGTTACCTGCTTATTGCATCTCCCGTATCCGGATATTCCGGAATGACACGTTCAACCCCACCTTCGACGCCACCTGACCCACGCCATGCACCTGCAACCCGATGATGCCGCGCGGCGTCAGGCTGTCGGTGATGTCTGACCGCGGCACACCATTCAACCACGTCTTGATGGACGGCCCATCCGCCACGATGCGCAGCGTGTTCCATTCATCCGGCTTGCTCACCATGCGCCCTTGCTCCGAAAATGCCATGCCTTTGGCGCCCTTCTCTCCATCCGGCGGCATCAGCCAGCCGCGGCGCGCCTCGTCGTAGATGCCCGCCGTCCACATCCGCCCGCGCTTCACGTCCATGTCGATCTCACATTGATAGCCATGCACCCGGTCCGGCGTATATTTGATCTCCTTGCCGTTGATCGTCTCCAACCGCGCCTCGGGAAAACATTCACTGCGGATCTGCACGCCGGAATTCAGCAACGCATCGCACTTGTACTCCAATGTCAGTTCAAAATTCTTATATTTTTGTTTCGTGCAAAGAAAACTGTTGCCCGTGCCCGCCACGGATTCACCGGTCAGTACCCCATTGGTCACCGTATAGATCGCCTTTCCGCTGTGTTCCTCCCAGCCATCCAGGTTCGTGCCGTTGAACAGATCCACCCAGCCATCCGCCGCCAGGAGATTCATCGTCGTGAAAGAAGCCAAAGCCAGAACTGCCAGTTTCAATGCTCGCATAATTTTAGTGATGATCTGGACGCGCCACGCGCCCGACACGTTACATTCAGGTTGAGCGGCTATTGTTTCGCAAACCCCCGCCAAAATGCAATTGGACATTTGGAGGATTTGACAAATGGCCCGCAACTGCTCTATCTCTTACCGCTCATTTGAGACCATGCAAGACCTGATCGCCAAAGCCGAAACGCTCCTCGAAGCACTGCCGTACATCCAGAAATTCAGCCACGCCACCTTCGTCGTGAAATACGGCGGCAGTTTCATGGATTCACCCGACCCCGCCATCCGCAACGGCGTCGCGCGTGACATCGTCTTTCTCGAAGCCGTGGAGATCAATCCCGTGGTCGTGCATGGCGGCGGCAAAGCCATCACCCGCGCCATGGAAAAAGCTGGCCTTCAGGCCAATTTCATCCAGGGCCAGCGCGTCACTGATGAGGCCACCGCCAAAATCGTGGATGACGTCCTCTCCCGTGAGATCAATCCCGAAGTCGTCACCACCATCAATTCACTCAACGGCGCCGCCAAAGGT
>Ga0206902_10179_pt1 | contig 16658 bp, 10 predicted proteins | sample Alteio_BWOrgHeat_44_FD_153242 | JGI IMG/M metagenome (GOLD analysis project Ga0206902, IMG submission 153242) | Enriched cells from forest soil in Barre Woods Harvard Forest LTER site, Petersham, Massachusetts, United States -... | ecosystem: Environmental > Terrestrial > Soil > Temperate forest >... | reverse complement strand
CAAGGGTAGGGATCCAGGGGAATTTAGATCCGCTAATTTTGACAATGGAAAGAGAAGTCGTAAAAGCAGAAACTAAGAGGCTGTTAGAGGAAATGCAATGGAGGCCAGGGTATATTTTTAATTTGGGTCATGGGATAACACCTGAAGCGAAAATAGAGAATGTGGAAGCGTTGATGGAGACTGTTGAGTGCGAGTGTTATGGGTCTTAGGAATGATACGGGGCTTTTTGGTTCTGGAGTTTTTTCTAGGGCTACTCGCCCTAGTACCGAGCCGGGGTCAGCGGACCCCGGTCCCCATCTGTTCTGTGCCATTTTGCAAAAAAGCTTTGCTTTTTTGCAAAATGGCACAGAAGGAGGGCCGTCCAGCCCTTTGAAAGCATCTGTTAGTGACAGGTTCGTGGTAAGGGCTGGAATTGTTGACCTAGAGAAATGAAGCCAGAACTAAAATGTCCTGAAAGTAGTAAGACGGCTATTGTCATTGGAGGAGGGATTTTTGGGCTATGCCGGGCTTATGCCCTTAAGAAAGCGGGCTATGCGGTGAAGCTTTTAGAGAAGGAAGAGCGAGTAGGGGGAGTCATTCAGAGTGTTTCGGAAGGAGGGTTTTTAGCAGATAGAGGGCCGAATACATTACGGACGGGCGATGTAAAGGTGCTTAATTTTTTTAACGAGATTGGGTTGGGAGAACAACTAGTAGAGTGTACGGCTGCTTCGAATGACCGTTATATTGTTTATAAAGGTGAATTAGTGAAGGCTCCACGATCGTTAGGCGAATTTTTAAGAACGCCAGTTTTTTCACTCAAAGGGAAATTACGGATAGCATTGGAGTTGTTTGTTGCAAAGGGAAAAATTAGTGAAAACGAGAGTGTACAGGAATTTTTTGAGCGGCGGTTTGGAAAAGAAGTTGTGGAATATGGGGTGGATCCTTTTATATGTGGGGTGTATGCGGGAAATCCGTCAAAACTTTCGATGCAGCATGTTTTCCCAAGGATTTTCAAAATGGAGCGGGAGGTTGGTTCGGTATTGAAAGGTCTTATACAAGCGAAGAAAGAAGGAAGAGGAAAGCTGAAGTCGAAAGCGAAAGTGTTATCATTTGCAGGTGGAATGGAATGTTTGACGGAAAGGTTGACTAAGATATTAAAAGAGGAAATAGAATTAGGGGTAGAAGCGCAGAGTATCAGCTATCGGGGGGAGCGATGGGAAGTAGTTTGGAAAGAGGGAGGTGAGGTTTTTAATAAATTGGTCGATGAATTAATGGTGACGGCGCCTGCTTATGCTTTAGGAAACTTGCCATTTGAGGCGACACTCAAGGAGCAATTGCAATTGCTGAATGAAGTAAAATATGCGCCAATTGTGACGGTGAGTTATGGGTTTAGGGAAGCGCAAGTTAAAGGCTTGCTTAGCGGCTTTGGCTTTTTGGTGCCTTCGAGGGAGCCGTTTACAATTTTGGGAACTTTGTTTACAAGTAATCTTTTCTCTGGAAGGGCATCTAAGGGGTATGTTTTACTAACAACGTTTTTGGGAGGAGAGCATCATCCAGAGCTTATTCAACTATCGGATACACAACAGGATGAAATTATTATGAAAGACCTTCGGCAACTATTGAAAATAGAAGGAGATCCTATTTGGAAAGACAGAATGCGTTGGGTGAAAAGTATTCCTCAATATGAGTTGGGGTACAATTGCTTTTTGGAAAGGCTGCAATCTATTGAAGAACAATATAAGGGGCTTCAATTTCTAGGGAACTACCGCAATGGGGTGTCTTTGGAGGATGGGATTAAAGTGGGGCTGAGGTTGTAGAGCGATTGTGTAGAAAAACTGGCGAACGGATTTGCAACCTCCTTGAGAACTAGCTTTTGAGGATTTTCTCTATCTTGCCGTTTGAAGCAAGTAAGCATAACATCCCTATGAATACAGCAAATAGGTGAAGAAATTTCTTGCAAGTTTAGCTATGTCTTGTTAATCAAAGAGACTGTAATATGCTTTCAAAATTAAGACACAGGTTTGTACAGTAAGACAATTGATTTAACAAAGGTAAAAACTATGCTAGGCATGCTAAATAAAAGTGGGAACATTGTAACCAAAACCATATATAATTCGTTTCTTAGACGCGACTTAAATTATGGATTTTCCAATGGAGGTGTCCGAGATGCGTATCATCCATATTGGACGAATAATTTTGCAAAGGGGTTTGATTTAAGAAAGAGAATGGTAGAGCAACCGCAATTGCCGATATCTGTACAAACTAGTCATCGGGGCAGTTGGCCTAAAGAAGTTAGACAGAGTGAGTTCAATAATAGTCAATTAAGTTGGTGGATTATATTAGGAATAATAGGCGGCGCCATTGGGTTATGGAGCTTTACGGAAGCAAAGGCTGAAGAGAAGGAGGATGGAGAGCATTTTAAGATAAACGAAGAAAATTATGTAGAAATCATAAAAAGGCTAAAGGATAATTCTCCCAGGTTCTTCTTGATAGAAGTGCAAATTAAGTTGAGTGAATCTCAATTGAAGCTTTTGTATGAAGCGATCAAATATAATGGGGTTAAAGGATTTATCGTATGGGATAAAAATCAAGATAGGTATGATTACGTAGAATTAATAAATCGAAAGATACGATATAATAATTCTGAGGATGATGGTACCAAAAAAAATCTGGAATATCTCGAAAAGGCCTTGCAAATGATACAGGCACTGTATTCCGACAATCGCCCTGCTTTAGCCAATTCTCTTAACGATATAGGGTTGGCGTATCGGGTATTGGGCGATAAGAAAAAAAGTCTGGAATGTTGCGAAAAGTCCTTGCAAATGAGGCAGGCGCTATATCATGGCAATCACCTTGATGTAGCAAGTTCTCTTGATGCTGTAGCATTGATGTATAGCGGTAATGTTAATGAATATTATGACAGCGGTAAAACTTTAGAATACCGTAAGCAAGCTTATAGTATCGTTTGCGCAGTTTTAGGCAATGATCATCCTCGTGCCATAGAGCTTAAAAGAAATATTGAATATCATGATGATAGATACCTTGGATCCTTTTTTTCTTCAAAAGGCAACTTTTCTGAGATATTATTTCGCGAAGGGTGCAATAAAGTAGGAGCAGAATGTAGAACCATTATATGGGAAAGAGGCTCTTTTGAAGAAACCATTCTGCAAGTGAAAGAAAAAATACAAGAGAAGGTCCTTGGTAGAATAGAGAAAAGGGCGGCCTTTGGAGGCTGGCAATCGGAAGAGAAAAGAAGGGCAAAGTTACTAGACCCTGCAATATATAAGAGTGTTGATATTTTTAGCAATGATTGGGGAGTCAGTTATATTAAAAAAAAGTTGGGATCGTTGAATAATGAAGCAAATGTGGAGACAGCAAAAATGTTATGTTTTGAGGCAATAAATCTTGGTATAATGAGGTCTTTCGATAAGCCGTATTCGTATCATCTGGTGCAGGAATTCACCAAAGCGCATCCTGAATTAGTGAAGAAAATAGCGGTGCAGCATCCGGAGTATTTTGTGGATGGCTCAATAGTGGAGGCATGCATTAGGGCAATGCCAGGGGATGCTTCATTCAAAGAGCATTTACATAAATGTACGGGTGTTGGTGAGTTTAAAGCTCAAAAGAGAGAAGGGTTATAAAGTTTCTTTCTGGGTTTATTGTTGTAATGTATGACATGAGCATGTAATAAATTACAACATGATGGGATGAAATATTTCGGAGCTTATTGAACGCTCTTTAAAATTTTTTCCGGCTGTATTACTGGAATGGTTACGGTAATTTGAAAAGTCAACTTTTGCACAGCAACTAGTTGAAAAGGGGTTGCCTGAATCATATGTTATCCTAAAACATATGTACGCTCAGGCTTTACGCTCCGTGACTCCTTGCACTCCTCTCGTCCAAGCGAGTTGTGCAGAGGTCTTTCTTGGATGATTTAAGACTAAGAAATGGCAAAGTCAGATCCTGGATACTCTGGGGTTGTTACAGTCGGCTTAAGTTGTTGTTTAGATGACCGTTTTGTAAAAGGAAAAGTAATCTTCTTATGACTAGGGGTCAAGGAGTGATGTTGAAGGCGTGTGAGAAGGTTGAGGTATATTTCCCTGCAGGCCCAGGCATCGATGGCGGCGTAGATTAATTGTTTTCGAGTTAAAAAGGCATTGGACCAATTAGAGCGCTGTGCCCTTTTGCAGATTCTTTTTTCTAAAAGAATTGCAACGAGATTACGTAGACCCGTTTGCTTAATGCCTAATTGAGTGGAAAGGTGGGTCAGTTCAACAAATCCGTTTAAATTGATGGGAGAGAGGTCATAGAGGCGTTGGAGGTCGTCTCGAATAGCAATGCCGATTTTTAAGGTTTCATGGGAATAAAGGATTGGTTCAAGTGGTTGAAGGGAACCTATTAAGGATATTTGGAAGATATAGGCTGCTTTTTCGGTAGCTAATTGGACTATAGAAATGGGATAATTTTCTCCTTTTTTGAAAGCAGGGCGGCTTTCGGTATCAAAACCTAGAATGGGTTCTTTTTGGAGGAGTTTGATGGCTTTTTCAGCCTCTTTCAAAGATTTTATGATGTGGATACTATGATTGTATTCGAGGATAGGTAGTCGAGAGACGACCTCTGGATCGATTTCTAATTGTAAAGCTTGTTGTGTATTACGGAATGGCATTAATGAAGGAATTTTACACAAAAAAAAGGCATTTGCCGAGCCTAAATTTTCAAATCTAAAGACATTCCCCTAGGGTCAAGGTAAGCTTTTTCGAAGACAAGCTTTTTTTAGTTGTGCAAGTACCTTTTCATCCTTTTAATGATTTTATTAATTAATATGATCCTGCCGTCTGAATTGCGTTCGAAAGTTGAAGATTTAAATAATCGAATCGGTTATTTGTGGAGGTTTCTTTGAAGTTGAAAAGAAACAGGTATTAATTAAGGCAGGTGAAGAAAAAATGGGGGATTCGCAATTTTGGGATAAGCCGCAGGAAGCTCAAAAGGTGGTGGCTGAGGTAGCATCTTTAAAAAATAGTATTCGGGCTGTTATTGAATTTAAGCGTCAAGTAAATGACTTAAAAGCGTTGATGGAACTTGTAGAGGAAGCATCAATGGAAGAAAGCGAAGAATTATTAATAGAAGCTGAGCAAGTGATTACTGAACTCAGTTCTAAGGCAGACGCGCTTGAAATACAGTCATTTTTAAGTGAACCTTATGATAAGTATAATGCGATTTTAAGTATTCATGCGGGAGCGGGGGGTACGGAATCGTGTGACTGGGTTGAAATGCTCCTCAGGATGTACATTCGGTGGGCAGAGCGCCAGGGGTTCCAGTATGAAATCCAGGATTTACAAGCAGGTGAAAGCGCAGGCCTAAGCAGCGCAACCGTTCGAATTATAGGGCCCTATGCTTATGGTTATGCGAAGGCCGGCCGGGGCGTGCACCGTTTAGTTAGGTTAAGTCCGTTTGACCCTAATCAGCGTCGGCACACATCTTTTAGTTCAGTGGATGTGATAGCTGAATTAGAGGACGAAGATATTAAAATGGAAATTCGAGATGAGGATCTTCGGATTGATACTTTTCGTGCAGGTGGTAGAGGGGGGCAACATGTTAACAAAACGGAATCGGCTGTCAGAATTACGCATATTCCTACAGGGTTAGTAGCCTCGTGCCAGAGTGACCGTTCCCAGCATAAGAATAAAGCAACAGCACTTAAGAATTTGAAGCTGAAATTGTTACTACTTCAGCAGGAAGAGAAGAAAGCGCAGATGGAAAGATTTTATGGTGAGAAAGGTGAAATAGGGTGGAGCAATCAAATTATAAGCTATGTTTTTCAGCCTTATCAGATGGTAAAGGATCTTCGAACGGGAACTGAGACTAGCAATGTTCAGGCAGTTATGGATGGAGATATCAATCTTTTTATTACCAATTGGCTGAGGGCTGGATGCCCTCGGTCTCGCAGAAAGGATATCCCGGATACTTGATTTTGACCTGAGTTTGGGATAAGAAAGTCAGGGCTGCCGCCCTGCAACCCGCTTGGGATCAGCGGCTCCCAAACCCTGCCTCCATTCTGCGCATTTATGAAAAAGCTTTGCTTTTTCATAAATGCGCAGAATGGAGGCTATCTCGCCCTTTGAAGTAGCTGGATAAGATAGCATTTACAGAAAGGGCGAGAGTGATTATTTTTAAGAAAATAATTGCATGATGGTAAATCTTACTGACATTAAATGAATTATGACTTTCAGTTTAACTAAAAACATTTCTGTTCTTATCCTGAACTCGAGTTTTTAAATGAGCTTATATTCTTCATCTTCAGTCCCACCTAACTTAAAGTATGAAAAATTAGTGGATGCTTTACGCAAGCAACCACTTTTAAGAGGAAAAACATGGAAGCTATCGCCTTTTCCGTGGCCTTTAAGTGAGGAACAAGTAGGTGAATTAAAGGAAATTGGGTGTGCATGCCTAGAATTTTACAAAGTGGCGGAGCGGCTTTATTTAGGATCTTATCAGGGCAACAGTCTTTTAAGGAACGGGGAACTTTACTTGCCCTGGGTGGCTCATTATTTTGATCAAGGTAAGCCTGAATCATTGATTCGGCATGGTCTTAATAAGAGTTTAAAGGGACAGGTGCCTATTGTTATACGTCCAGATCTTTTATTAACGGAGAATGGTTGGGCCGTAACGGAGTTAGATTGTGTTCCTGGGGGGATTGGACTAACTGCTCATCTTTATAGCTTGTATGAAACAACTTTTCCGATGGCGGGAAGCTCGGAGCAAATAATCAATAATTTTTATACTGCTTTAAAGGATTTGACGCCAGAAGTTGAGAATCCGATGATTGCAATAGTGGTGTATGAGGAAAGCGGGACGTATCGGCCAGAATTAGACTGGCTAGCTGAGCGGTTGCGAGCGTCAGGAAAGACAATTGTTTGTATCGATCCATCGGAATTAATGGCTGGTGAAGGGGGTTTATTTTTAAAAGAAAGTGGACAGAAAATAGATAGTATTTACCGATTTTTTGATCTATTCAATCTTCCGAATATGCCGAATGGGGAAAGCGTTTTAAGGGCTGTAGAAGAGCGCCAGGTGAAGTTAACACCCCCTTGTAAGACGTTTCAAGAGGAGAAGCTTGAATTTGGTCTTTTCCATCACTACCAACTAAGGCGTTTTTGGGAGGAGAATCTTTCAGCCGAGGCTTTAACGGTTTTAAAAAAAGTTATGCCGCAGACGTGGGTTTTGGACCCAACACCTATTCCGGCAAATGGAGTTTTGTGGGGGCCATCTATTAAGGGGCAGCCGATGGCATCTTGGTCTGAGCTACGGCAGTTAACGCAGGAGCAAAGGAATTTCATTTTAAAGATCAGTGGGTTTCATGCAATAGCTTGGGGGGCAAGGGGAGTTACCCTGGGATCGGATGCTTCTAAGGGGGAATGGGAAGCTGCTATAGTTCTAGCTTTGAGCATGTGGGGACGCAACCCGTATATTCTACAAGACTACAAAAAACCAAAAGGGCTTTCTCACCTTACATATTTGGATAATGGAGAACTTCAGAAAGTACAGGGACGTTTACGTTTAAGTCCTTACTATATGATTATTGGTAATGAAGCGCATTTTGTGGGAGCATTGGCTACTATTTGTCCGCTCGATAAAAAAATTATCCATGGGATGGTAGATGCACTTTTGCTACCATGCTGTTATGAGTAAAGACTTTAAAAGCTTCTTGCTATTAATTTTTTTCGGTTTTAAGATTTTGGTAATTGAGTTACCAACCCTACTATGAAACTGCATCTTAGGTACAAGATCATTAGCCTAGCGATGATTTCGGCTTTAATTCCGACTTTGATTTTGCTTATTTTGCTGAAAACAAGAGAAGCCCCTTTAAAGCAAGCGATTCAGGAAGAAATTACTATTTTAGTAGAGGGTGGACTGCGGCATATGGTTGAGAATGTGTATACGAGTTGTCAGATAGCGTATACTACGACCAACCGCTTGATTGTGCATGCTTTTAACGTAGGTAGCCATGCTTTGAACGATGCGGGGCATGTCACACTTTCTGAAAAGGAGAGTGTATCTTGGGTGGCGGTTAATGAGTTCACGAAAGAGCCAACATCAGTCACTTTGCCTGAGTTTTTAATTAATGGTCAATGGATAGGGCAAATTAAAAATTTTTCTCAAGAAGCGCCAGTTATTGATAAAGTTCAGGAATTAATGGATGTTAATGCGGCTATATTTCAACAAATGGACTCTGGAGGAGATTTACTCAGTATTGCTTCAAACGTGCCAAATGCCAAAGGGGAACGAAATATTGGAATATATTATCCAGCGCATTTTCCGGATGGAAAGGCGAATCCTCTTGTTAGTGCGATTTCAAATGATCAGGTGTATAAGGAATCAGCCTATAATTTGAAAGGGGAATGGCCTATGGGTATTTACAAACCCCTTAAAGATGAACAGCAAAAGATAATAGGAGCTCTTTATGTTGGGGTAAAAAGGCGGGATGTTGCTGATTATCTTATAGAGGCAACCAAAGATGTTATAGTAGGCAAGAATGGATATGTTTTTATTTTAGCGGGGCCATCTATTAAAATAGAAAATGCACTGTTTCTCCATAGTGTAAGTACAGGACCGGAACAGGTTATTTCAAAGAATTCTATTCCAATTTATGAGTCTATTCGTGAAAAAGCATCAGAAATAAAAACGAATAGAATGTTTATTGAAAATTACTCTTGGGCAGATTTTAACGAAAAAGAACCTTCTGATAAAATAATTGTTTATACCTACTTCCCTGAATGGGATTGGGTTATAGGGGTTACCGCCTACAAACGCGATTTTATGAACCCTTACCTTGAGGTTCAAAGTACTTTTTTAAATTTACTGAAAGTTTTTTTTATTTGGGGGTTGGTAGTTTTTTTGATTATCGGGATATTCGCTTTTATTAGAGGGGGTATTATTGCAGATCCAATTGCCCTTATTACAGGTGTTGCTCGTAAAATAGCGGAGGGGGATTTGAATTCTGCATCTGCTTTTGTTGTTAACATCGAAAGTACGAATAAACGGATAGCTAAAGTAAGACAGTCAGAAGATGAGACAGGAGAGCTTTTCCGGGCAATCATTTTAATGATAGATAATTTAAATCATTTAGTTGGACAGGTGCGCCGAGCGAGTGTTCAATTGATAGCAACAGCTACTCATATAGATGAGACATCGAAAGAGCAAGAGGAGACGGTAAGGGATTTTAGTTCCTACACCAATCAAATAGCGGCAGCGGTTAAGCAAATTTCATCAACTTCTCAAGATCTCTATAAAACGATAACTGGGGTATCAGAAGTTGCAGCAGAGACGGGTTCAATGGCGGATGCAGGTCTAAATGAGCTTTCTGGGATGGAGTACACAATGCAAAATTTAACGGAAGCCACGACATCGATTTCAGGTAAACTTTCGACTATTACGGAAAAGGCTAAAAATATTACGAGTGTAGTTACAACTATTTCAAAAGTAGCCGATCAAACGAATCTGCTTGCTTTGAATGCTGCAATTGAAGCTGAAAAGGCTGGTGAATTTGGAATGGGATTCAGTGTTATAGCCAATGAGATTAAGCATTTAGCTGACCAAACAGCTCTTGCGACATTTGATATTGAGCAAATGGTGAAAGAAATGCAATCGGCTGTTAGCGCTGGTGTTATGGAGATGGATAAGTTTACCGAGGAGGTTAGAAGTGGTGTAGATGAAGTTGGAAGGGTTAGTAGCCGCCTTGAAAAGATAATTCTACAAGTGCAGCAGTTAACGCCTCGTTTTGAAACTGTAAAAGAGGGAATGCAGCTTCAGTCTCAGGGCGCCCAGCAAATTAATGATGCTATGATTAATCTTACAGAAGCTGCCAATAAAACGATAGAAGTACTGCAAGAATTTGAAAAGGCGACCAAGTCCCTCCATCAAGCAGTGGATAGCCTTAAAGGTGAGGTTTTAAAATTTAAAGTTTTTGATAATACTCAATTAATTGAAGCTGATGTTAGGCCTATAGATGTTCATCCGACAAGTTGATATCAATAGTCAGAAATCGTTTTATTTGCCCGCTGTTGCATAAGGTCTTTGAGGTTATGTCTTGCTATTAATTTTTTTCAGTTTTAAGATTTTTGTAATGTAAGTTGCCGACCCTAAAATGAAAATTCATCTCAGGCATAAAATTATTGGTTTAGCGATTATTTCGGCTTTGATTCCAACTTTAATTTTGGTTATTTTTCTACGAGTAAGGGAAGTTCCAATTGAGAAGGCCATCAAACAAGAAATTAATTCTTTATTGGATGATGGTTTGAGAACAATGGTGGATGGCGTATACTCGACTTTTTACATGGCAGGTATTACAATGGATCGTCGGCTTGAAATCAGTACTAACATAGTTGACTATATTTTGAATGAAAAAGGGTATGCTTCGCTTTCTGAAAAAGAGACCGTTTCTTGGACAGTAGTTAATAGTTTGACAAATGAAAAAACAACTGCGATATTGCCTCGTTTTTTAGCTGGAAATGATTGGATAGCGCCCAACAAGGTTTTTTCTCAGTCGACCCCAATTATCGATAAAATCAGTGAAGTAGCGGGGGCGTCTTTGACTATATTTCAACGAGTGGATTCAGGTGGAAATTTATTAAGTATTGCTTCTACTGTGCCAACTTCTAGTGGGGATAGAAATATTGGTATAGTTAATCCAGCGTATTTGCCTAGTGGGAGTCTTAATCCTCTTGTTAGCGCTATCTTACGGGATCAATTGTATAGAGAGACCGGTTACGATGCTTCAGGAAATTTGACTGTGAGTTTGTATAAACCCCTAAAGAATAAACAGGAAAAAATTATTGGAGCTCTTTGTGTAGAAATGAAGGCCAAAGACTTTCAATCGTATCTTGTCGAATCTATAAAGAACCTTAAAGTAGGCAGCAGCGGATATGTTTTTGCTTTTAAAGGTATAGATGTAAAGATAGAAAACGCTTTATTTATGCATAGTCTGAATATACCAGTCAGCCAAATTCTTTCAGCAGATTCTATCCCAATTTATGAATCTATCCGTAAAAAAGTATCCACAGCAAATATCACTAATGCAACTGTTGGAAATTATTCTAGTATATTTGTAGAAAATTATTCTTGGGTGGAGCCTGGTGAGAAAAAGCCTTCGGAAAAGGAAATAGCTTATGCATATTTTTCAGGGTGGGATTTAATCATTGGAGTTACCGCTTACAAACGTGATTTCGCAGGACCTTATCTTGTAGTAACAAAAACATTTGTACAATTGCTGTTCGGAGTCATTATAGGTGGGGCTATTGTTATGGCGATAGTAGGTGTAATAGCATGGATTGCAGGTGGCATTATTGCAAATCCAATTACTCTTATTACAAATGTTGCTCGTAAGGTGGCGGAGGGTGATTTGAATTCTGCATCTGCTTTTATTATTGACATAGAAAGCACGAACAAGCAGATAGCTAAATCAAGACAGTCAGAAGATGAGACAGGAGAGCTTTTCCGGGCAATCATTTTAATGATAGATAATTTAAATCATTTAGTTGGGCAGGTGCGCAGAGCGAGTGTGCAGTTGATAGCAACGGCTACTGCTATAGATGTAACGTCTAAAGAGCAAGAAGACACGATAAAGGATTTTGGTTCCTACACTAATCAAATAGCGGCAGCGGTTAAGCAAATTTCATCAACTTCTCAAGATCTCTATAAAACGATAACTGGGGTATCAGAAGTTGCAACAGAGACGGGTTCAATGGTAGATGCAGGTCTAAATGAGCTTTCTGGGATGGAGTCTACAATGCAAAATTTAACAGAAGCCACGACATCGATTTCAGGTAAACTTTCGACTATTACGGAGAAAGCCAAAAACATTACGAGTGTAGTTACAACTATTTCAAAAGTAGCCGATCAAACGAATCTGCTTGCTTTGAATGCTGCAATTGAAGCTGAAAAAGCTGGTGAATTTGGAATGGGATTCAGTGTTATAGCTAATGAGATTAAGCATTTAGCTGACCGAACAGCTCTTTCGACATTTGATATTGCGCAAATGGTGAAAGAAATGCAATCGGCTGTCGGCGCTGGTGTTATGGAGATGGATAAGTTTACCGAAGAAGTTAAAAGTGGTGTAGATGAAGTGGGGAGGATCAGCGGCCGCCTTGAAAAGATTATTTTACAAGTGCAGCAGTTAACACCTCGTTTTGACATTGTAAAAGAGGGAATGCAGCTTCAGTCTCAGGGCGCCCAGCAAATTAATGATGCTATGGTTAATCTTACAGAAGGTGCCAATAAAACGATAGAAGTGCTGCAAGAATTTGAAAAAGCGACCAAGTCGCTCCATCAAGCAGTGGGTGGCCTCAGAACTGAGGTTTTAAAATTTAAAGTTTCTGATAATACTCATTTAACTGAAATGGATTCTAAACCTACAGACGTTCATTCAACAAGCGAGACTAGCTAATAATGTTACTAATTCTTTTTAAAATTAATGATTATTCTTTTGGTATTGATGCAGATAAAATTGTATCAGTCATTCCTTCTATTGATTTAAAGCCGATCCTTGACATACCAAATTTCATTGCAGGTTTCTTTGATTTTCATGGCAAGCTTGTTCCAGTGATTGATGTAAAAATGCTAACAGTACAACAACCGTGCCAACACCGTCTTAGTACTCGTATAACGCTTATAAATTACGAAACGAGGATTTATGAAAAATATCTCCTTGGAATCATGGCTGAAAATATGACAGATCTTGTTGAAATTGATGATAAAGAATTCAAAGATATTGCGATTAATACGAGCAAACATCTCCAAATGGGAAAGGTTTTTGAGCATGATGGACGCATCGTTCAATGTGTTGATTTTTATAGAGTGATTCCAGAAGATCTTGAGAAAAAACTTTTCTACGAACTTGGTACCAAGAGACCTTTATCTACTTAGGCTTTATTAATGGAACAACTTTCAAGATGACTACTCCTTATTTAAATGATCGCGATGCGGCTTTAGGTTCCCTTTTTGATAAACCATTTCCTGAAGGGTACGGCGAAAAGTGGACTGAAACTTTAAAGGCTGCGCCACAGGAAGAGAAGGGATTTCGGTTATCTGTCCTTATTTTTCGTATTCGGAGTGAATGGCTAGCATTACCAACGAGTTCAATCAGAATAATTACCGGCCCAAGCTTTATCCATAAAGTTCCTTACAAGACTTCAGAGTTGTTTATGGGCCTCAAAAATGTTGAAGGCGAACTTCGGATTGTTATTTCTTTGCCAACGATACTTGGGTTTCAAAAAGAAGAAGAAGTTGCTGTTAGCTCAGACGATCAAAAGCATTATCCACGTGATCTTTATTTTGGTAAAGATAATCAAGATTATGTTTTTTCAGTTGATGAAGTAGATGACATTGCTTCCATTAGGTCGGAAGTTCTCCAAAAGCCTTCTAACTTTAGCAAGTCATTTGTTAACTTCACTAAAGCTCTTTTTAGTTACAAGAATCAAACGGTGGGGCTTTTGGATGAACAATCACTTCTGGATTATTTAAAACAGAACTTTGTATGACGGAGCCCTCATCAGCTGATAGTTCTTTACTCAATCTTTTCCGCCAAGAAGCAGAAAGCCATACCACTCAACTCAGTCGTCATTTAATTGATTTAGAAAATAATCTTACAAATACTTCATTATTGCAATCTTTGATGCGTGCTGCTCATTCTTTAAAAGGCGCTGCGCGGATTATTGGATTAACATCTTACAGTCAGCTAGCTCATGAGCTTGAAAATGTTTTTGTTGCGGCCCAAGAAGGGCGTATTACTTTACAAAGTAAGGATTTTGATATTCTTTTGAAAGCAACCGATTTTTTGGCAGAAGTAGTTCAATCGAAAGAAATTTTCCAGTGGCCTGGTGATAAAAAAAATGTTTACGAATCCATTTTAAATGAACTGAAAGCGATTTATTCAGGGGTTACTACACCATCTGCTCAGCCCCCTAAGTCTTCTATTCCTTCGGAACTTCCAAAGGAATCATCGCAGGATGCTTCTATTCGAGATGTTTTTTCTAGTGAGGTGCTTTCTCATGCTGATGTTTTAGAAAAAGAACTAATTGCTCTGAAGCAGCAGCCGGATGCATTCAGAAAAATTGATGCTATTTTAATAGGAATAACAGCCATTAAGGGCGCCTCTACCATTGCCCAAGACAAGGATGCTATTCAAATTGCCGAAAAATTTGAGGAGAAATTCAATGAAGTAAGAAAAGCGGAAGCTGAGCTCCCAGGTGAGGATATAGATATTTTTATTGCTGCAATTGGTATTTTAAAACAGATTGCCTCTGGTCGTTTTGACTCAGGTAAGTTGAGCGATCTACTTCAGGAAATTGATACCATTGCCATTAAAGTGAAGGTGGCGCCTAGCCAGGAAGTGCAGCCCACCAAAACACCTTCTTCATTGCCAGAAACTGCAGAGGCGCAAGCTCAAAAGCCTAAACAGGAAGAAAATGTTGTGCGTATATCTGCCGTTAACCTTTCACGAATTATGGGGCTTGCGGCAGAGTCATTGGTTGAGGCTAGGAAGTTTAAGTCACTTAAAGAAAACTTTTTAAAACTCAAATCGCTTTATCAGCATTTAATTGAAATTTTTCAAGCGACTGAAAAAAGTTATGAGCGAGCGCCGATGCATCTTAATTTTGAATTAATTGGTAGGCAAGTTGCCAATAATGTCCAAGCTTACAGTCAGACTTTTCAATCTCAGTTGAATGCGTTTGATGATTTTTCGAGAAAAAATCATATTCTCTCATCTAGGCTCTACAGTGAAATTATTGCTAGTAAGATGCGTCCGTTTAGCGATGCTACGCAGGGGCTTCCTCGCCTTATTAGGAACCTTTCTCGTCTGCTCAATAAATCTATTCAACTCAATATTATTGGAGGTGAAACGCCTGTAGACCGAGATATTCTTGATAAGCTAGATGCTCCACTGAATCACATAATTCGTAATGCATGCGATCATGGCATTGAAACTCCAGAAGTTCGTAAAGCGGCCTGTAAGCCTGAAAAAGGAACGATTGAAATACAGGCTTATCATAAAGGAGGTATGCTTCTTTTAAAGATTAAAGATGATGGCAAGGGCATTAAAGTTGATGAGGTTAAGAAAGTGATTCTTAAGAAACAGTTAGTGACGGAATCCATGGCTTCATCTCTTACTGATGAAGAGGCGTTAGAGTTTTTATTTCTTCCTGGGTTTTCGATGGCGGAAACGATCACAGAGATTTCTGGTAGGGGTGTTGGGCTAGATGTTGTAAAAAACTTAATGCAGGAAGTTGGTGGAAGCGTACGTATTGAAACTGAATTTGGTAAAGGAACGACCATTCACCTTCAACTGCCTATTACTCGTTCTGTAGTGCGCGCGCTTACATTTGATGTTTTTAAAGAACCTTATGCTATTCCTCTGAGTCAGGTGAATCATGCTATTCGTATTGATCCAGCGCAGATAAGAAGCATTGAAAGTCATGAATATTTTCAGCATGGTGATCAGAATATTCCGCTGATTCCTGCACAACAAGTTCTGGGGTTTGAACAACCAACTTTTGTTGAACCGCAAAAGTTTTTTCATGTAATTGTATTGGGAGAGAATAACCGCCGGTATAGTATCATGGTTGATCGCATTGTGGGGGAAACAGAATTAGTTTTGCGTCCATTAGATCATCGTTTAGGAAAGGTGCCTTGTGTAAGCGCTGCTTCGATAACAGACGAAGGAGTGCCGATACTTATACTGGACCCAGATGATCTTATAAAGTCGATTGATAAAGTTCTTGCTGGGGAGCAGCCTTATAAGTCTTTAAGTAAAGCGATTCAACTTTCTAAACAACTTCCGCGAATATTGGTTGTGGATGATTCGCCAACTGTTCGGGAGACTGAACGACAACTCCTTGAAAATGCAGGATTTATTGTACATGTTGCGGTTGATGGACTTGATGGATGGAATACACTGTGCGCTGGTTCTTTTAATTTAGTTGTTACAGATATTGATATGCCTCGGATGAATGGTTTTGAATTCATTAACTTGATTAAAAATGATCCCCATTTGAAATCAATTCCTGTTGTTGTTGTTTCGTACAAAGATCGTGAAGGGGATCATAAAAAAGCACTTCAGGCAGGCGCAGCTAATTACCTTAATAAAACGAGTTTTAGAGATGAAACTTTTATAGAAACGATTCAAGATCTAATTGCTAAACCGCCACCAGTGGCTCCCGCAAATGATGTTCAAACTCACTAAATTATTAGACCTCTTGCACACTTTATATTAACCCTGATCCTTTTTTAATCTTATGAATGGTAGTCCAATCTATAGTTTACCAACGCAGCCCATTGTTTTTTCGCACAAAATAACTGTTCTTTTAGTAGATGATCAGCCAATGGTAGCAGAGGCTATTAAAAATATGCTACAAACAGAAAAAGATATCACCTTTCATTATTGTCAAGATCCTACAAAAGCTTTGCAAATTGCCTCAGATATTAAACCGACGGTTATTTTACAGGACTTAGTGATGCCAAGTATTGATGGTTTAACAATGGTAAAGTTTTTTAGGGCGAATCCTGTTACGAAAGAGGTTCCCATGATCGTTCTTTCTTCAAGGGAAGAGCCTCATATAAAATCTCAAGCATTTTCTTTAGGCGCTAATGATTACATTGTGAAGCTTCCTGATAAACTTGAGGTA
>Ga0206902_10178_pt1 | contig 16754 bp, 18 predicted proteins | sample Alteio_BWOrgHeat_44_FD_153242 | JGI IMG/M metagenome (GOLD analysis project Ga0206902, IMG submission 153242) | Enriched cells from forest soil in Barre Woods Harvard Forest LTER site, Petersham, Massachusetts, United States -... | ecosystem: Environmental > Terrestrial > Soil > Temperate forest >... | reverse complement strand
AAATTTCCGGGAGCGGCGACGGAGGCAGAATTATTAAGAGCGACGTGGACAATTTTAAAGGCAGATCAGAAGCGGCAATTCCGGCATCAACAACGGGTCAGCAGCCGGCGGCTGGCGCACAGCCCCAAACGCCTCAAGGCGTGGTGAGCTTCGACGAAGTTCCGGTTTCTCAGATGCGCAAAATAATTGCCAAACGACTTGCAGAAAGCAAATTCACGGCCCCGCATTTTTATCTGACGATGAGTATTGATATGGATAAAGCAGTTGAAAGCAGGCCAAAACTCAATGAAACTTCCCCTGTAAAGATATCTTTTAATGATTTAGTGCTGAAAGCTGTTGCCGTCGCCTTAAAAAAGCACCCTGCCGTAAACAGCAGTTGGCTTGGAGATAAAATAAGAATCAATCATCACATCAATATTGGGGTCGCGGTAGCCGTCGAAGACGGTCTGCTCGTTCCCGTTGTACGCTTTGCAGACACGAAATCGCTTTCGCAAATTGCAACCGAAGTGAAGGACTTCGCACAAAAAGCAAAAAATAAAAAATTGCAGCCAGCTGATTGGGAAGGGAGTACTTTCACCATTTCCAACCTCGGCATGTTTGGAATTGAAGAATTTACTGCGATAATAAACCCGCCTGACTCCTGTATACTTGCAATAAGCGCCATCCAACAGATTCCGGTTGTAAAAAATGGAGCCGTTGTTCCTGGAAATGTCATGAAGGTTACGTTGAGCTGCGATCATCGCGTTGTCGACGGCGCCACTGGCTCAGCATTTTTACAAACACTTAAGAGCTTACTGGAAGAACCGATCCGGATGATGGTGTAGGAGGTCGACCGATTCCTTTTCCATTTAATTCCCGCTTCCTGTGGCATTTTTTTTAGACCGGCCGAAAAGTTTGCGCGCATCGCGCAAAAAAATTCTTATAGGGAAAAGGGAAATGGCTCAAAATCATTGACTCTCTCTTTTCCATGTAATGATTTACCTACCTTCAGCCCATGGTAAAAAAATCAACCATCCAGCTCCTTAGATTTCATTTCTCACTTTTTTTAATGCCTGTTTATTGGTTTGCATTGAGCCAGGTTGGCGATAAAGATATTTTTTCATGCCTAATCATTTTTTTTATTCTGCACTTGCTCGTTTACCCATCCAGTAATGGATACAATAGTTATATGGACAGAGACGAAACAAGCATTGGTGGTTTGAAAAACCCCTCTCAGCCCACAAAGCAGCTTTTTTATACGTCCGTAATAATGGATGCGGTAGCATTATTGTTAAGTTTTTTGGTCAGCGCCTATTTCGTTGCCGGCATTTTTGCGTATATACTATCGTCGAGGGCTTATAGCTATCGGGGAATCCGGTTAAAGAAGTATGCTGTTATCGGATACCTCACCGTAGTCTTGTTCCAGGGTGCAGTCATATTTTTTTTAGTGTACCATGGCTGTTCCTCAGATAAAACACTCCATGTTCCTGCCTTGTGCATGCTGGCAAGTGCATTGCTGATAGGGGGGTTTTATCCGCTGACTCAAATATACCAGCATGATGCTGATGCAAAAGACAATGTTAAAACCATCAGCTATTTGTTGGGCTATCGCGGGACATTTATTTTTTGCGCGCTTGTGTATTGTGCTGCCTTTGGTACACTCGCCTTTTATTTTATTAGTAACGGGCAAGAGAAACATTTTTTTATTTTTTCAACAGTTATGCTCCCTGTTATCGTATATTTCATTTCATGGGCCATAAAAGTCTGGAAAAACAAGAGCGCTGCCAGTTTTTCAAATACCATGCGCATGAATTTAATCGCGTCATTGTGCACCAACATTGGCTTTATTGTTGTGTTATTGCAGAAATGAACTGATTTCAACATTTAATAAAACGAACTTGAGCAAAATTATTTCCATAGGAAGTGCTGTTCCCTCTTTCAAACATAAACAGCGTGATATTTCAAATTTCATGCAAAGAGTGTATGCATTGAATGAAAATGAAAACAGGAAATTAAGATTCCTCTATCATCAAAGTGGAATTGATTACCGATATTCAGTTGTATCTGACTACGGTCAGAATATTAACAACTGGCAATTTTACCCGCCATCCGAAAACCTTGAACCGTTTCCTTCCCTTGAAAAAAGAATGGCGTGGTATAACACCTATGCCCCTCAGCTTTCTGTAGATGCAATTCAAAAATGTATCGGTGACAAGATTTCTTCAAGCCAGATTAGCCACTTTATTACGGTGAGTTGTACGGGTATGAGCGCCCCAGGTCTGGATTTGCAGGTGATGGAATTGATGCCGTTCTCAAAAAATATATTCCGCACATCAATAAATTTCATGGGATGCTATGCAGCCATTCATGCGTTGAAAATTGCTAATGCCATTTGTATTGCGGATCCTGCCGCAAAAGTTCTGATTGTTTGTACAGAATTGTGCACTCTTCATTTTCAGCAAGCATCCACTATGGACAATATTGCTTCGAGTCTGTTATTTTCAGATGGTTCAGCAGCAGCATTAATAACAGGGGATAGCTACGCCGGCGAGGGAATTCACCTCAAACATTTCTATGCTGAAGTCCTGCCTAAAGGGAAAAAAGATATGGCATGGGAGTTATCTTCTTCGGGGTTCTTAATGACATTGAGTAATTATATACCTGATTTAATTGAGGAGGATTTTAAAACACTTACAACGAATGCATTAAGTCAATTCAACCTGTCATTCGACAGTATTTCTCATTGGTGCATACATCCTGGAGGCAAAAGAATATTGGAAGCGGTTGGCAAAAGTCTGCAAATTGAAAAAGAAAAGCTTGAGCCCTGCTACAGCGTGCTAAAAGATTATGGAAACATGTCTTCGCCAACTATCCTGTTTGTTCTGGAAAGAATGATGCATGACCTGGATTTCAGAAAAAAGAATACGATTTTCAGTGCGGCTTTCGGTCCCGGGTTAACCATTGAGACTTTTATCGCAGAAACATAATCAAAAATATCAGGATACCTTTTCAGAATGGCAGCCCCTGATTTTATTATCATAGGCTCGATATTAACAATGAGAAACAAATACCATGGATTTTTCCATACGGTCATACAAAAAAGAACTCCTCGATCGAGACGATATCCCGTTTGACGCCATCAAGAAAAACATGGCCGAGTTGGAATTTATCAATAAATACCTGGGCGGACATAAAATCACTGTCCAAGGATTTATAAATCTGCTCCGTGACAAAAAGGAAATTTCAGTCTGCGAGATTGGTTGCGGTGGCGGCGACAATCTGCTAGCCATTTTCAGGTGGTGCAAGAAGAGAAATATCAAAGCAACCTTTATTGGAATTGACATCAACCCGGATTGCATTTCCATTGCAAGGTCAACCTGTACATTCGGCAACTTTAATTTTGTAGTATCTGATTTCAGAAACTTTATTTTTGATGACAAAAAGCCTGATATCATCTTTTCCTCTTTATTTTGTCATCACTTCACCAACGAAGATGTCGTAAGCATGTTACAATGGATGATGGACCATTCATCCCAGGGCGTGTTTATTAATGACCTGCAAAGACACGCCGTAGCATACCGTTCCATTCAAGTCCTTACCAAAACTTTCTCAGATTCTTATCTGGTAAAAAATGATGCGCCCTTATCGGTGTTAAGGGGTTTCACCAAAAACGAATTGAAACAAATTTTGCAAAAAGCGGGTATTACTTCGTATTCTTTGCAATGGAGATGGGCTTTTCGTTGGCTATTAATTATCAGTCACACCCATCAATTCTAAACATGCGAGACTCGGATCACCAATATGATGTTGCGATTGTGGGGGGCGGATTGGCTGGTTTATCCCTCTCCATTTTGTTGGCAAAAGCAGGATATCAAGTGGCTTGCTATGAAAAAGAGAAATATCCATTTCATAAAGTTTGCGGTGAGTACATCAGTTTTGAAAGCTGGAATTTCCTGGAAGAATTAGGAATTCCTTTGAGTGATTTAAACCTGCCTTCCATAAACCAATTAATGATTTCTGCACCGAACGGGAAGTATCTCGAGCAGGAATTACCCTTAGGAGGTTTTGGAATAAGTCGCTATACATTAGATTCGGCCCTGGCGAAAATTGCAACAAAATGCGGCGCATCGATATTTGAACAAAACAAAGTCGTAGATATTGCAAAAGAACAAACGACTTTTGCCATTAAAAACGCTGCAGGAACCAGCTTTGCAAAAGTAGTTTGTGGCAGTTTCGGCAAAAGAAGTAATCTTGATGTTAGATGGAAAAGGGCGTTTATAGAGAAAAAAAATGATAAACTCAACAATTATATAGGCGTCAAATATCATATCAAAACCGATTTCCCCAACAACGCCATTGCTTTGCATAACTTCAAAAACGGCTACTGTGGAATTTCAAAAATCGAAGAAAATAAATATTGTCTTTGCTATCTTACCACCGCGGAAAACCTCAGAAACAATTCCAACTCCATCGAAAACATGGAAAAAAATGTACTGTGCAAAAACAGTTTCCTAAAAAAAATATTCGACTCCTCCACGTTTTTATTTCCCAACCCCATTACGATTTCACAAATAAGCTTTGAAAATAAAAAACAAGTCGAAAATAATATATTGTTTGTCGGGGATGCGGCCGGAATGATCACCCCATTATGTGGTAACGGCATGAGTATGGCGCTCCATGGAGCTAAAATTGCCTTTCGTTCAATAGACAATTTTCTTCAGAACAAGGTTAACCGGGACGAAATGGAAAGGAATTACACCCGGGAATGGAAAATGACATTTTCAAACCGCTTACGCACGGGTAGAATCATCCAAAGCTTTTTTGGAAACGAATTCCTTTCCAATATGCTGATAAGCTCGATTAAGCCATTCCCCAAATTAGTTTCGGGCCTTATCAGGCAAACGCACGGGGGTGCATTTTGAAATAATAGCCGAAAAAACGCCGGTGACCTCAAGCCCTTTTGAAAAAAAACAAGCCTTATTATTGCTTTATGCTATGCGCCTTTCTTGAGGGTTATCAATACGGCTTACCTTAACCCCAGGCGATACGTTTCGCCAAACAATGCGGTGTTCAAAACCAGGATCAGTCGTTTTCTGAGGCTTCCTCACAAATCCTTAAACTTTTTTACCTCAAAAACGTTATTTTTTTTATGGATTCACTGAAAAAGAAAACATTGGTCATTGGCGCTTCGGATAATCCCCAGCGTTACAGTTTTCTTGCCGTAAACCGGCTAAGACAATTCGGGCATCCTGTGGTTGCCATAGGCAGAAAAAATACAGCCGTAGGCGATGTACCCATATTGACTGAGAAAAATGATTTTCCGGACGTTGATACAGTTACAATGTATTTAAATCCTCAAAATCAAAAGGACTACTATGATTACATTCTTTCTATCCACCCTAAAAGAATAATTTTTAACCCCGGCGCAGAAAATTCTGAACTGTTCAATCTCGCAAAAGCTAATGGCATCAAGCCATTGGATGCGTGTACGCTGGTTTTATTGAGTACAAATCAATTTTAGTACACAATATTCATCAGTGCTTTCCGTTTTAATTAACAGAAATCTGAGCACATTTTTTTCCGCCTATCCTTTGAAATTTAAATCCAGTTACATCCGATGAATTACATGCAAACCCTGCTGTCAACAGCAAAATCATTTATTGCTGAAGCGTTTCAAGAACTTACTCTCATACTAAATTTTCAATCGGTTTCCGATTTGCTGGAACCACGGTCGTTTAATCATCAACATTCAAAAAATAATATTGTTTCGCCGTTGCTAATCGTCCAAGGCAGAAATATCACGCTAATGCCTAACCGCTTAAAACAGCCCGGTTTAATCCATAAACCCTAAACCCTATGCTGCAATCTGTACCCATGAAAACACCCGGACCCGAAGCTACAACCAGAGCAAAATTTCATTAAACGGTAACACGTTACAATTTTGCCGGTAATGGGTTTTTCGCTAAATTCGAAAAACCCATTTTTATTTTATGTTATGGAGAAAATTTAATGGCGACCCGATTGAGCTTCCTATTGTAGATGCTGTTGAAAATGCCATACGACGAGAAACCGAAAAAGGTAATCACCTCAAAGTTTGTATTGGCACTGACTCGCAAGTCAAAGGTGCCGAAACTGAGTTTGCTACTGTGATTGTTTTTCTTCGCGAAGGTCGTGGTGGATTCATGTTCATTCACAATGAAAAAACCAAACAGCAGTATACCATTAAAGAACGCATGCTCGTTGAAGTTGCCAAAAGCATAGAGATTGCCTATAAGTTATGCGATCTCTTTACCAGGTATGATGTGGATATGGAAGTTCACGCTGACATTAATACCAATCCGCATTTCAAAAGCAACGACGCACTGAAAGAAGCTATGGGCTATATACTGGGTATGGGCTTTGCCTTTAAAGCAAAGCCGGAAGCCTTTGCAAGCAGCAGTTGCGCAAATAAAGTAGTGAATTAAGTTTGGCAAAAGCTTTATGGATTGGGGCTTAATAGAAGTTTAGGGAAGTCATTTCTTCGCCACGGTAAATTCATCATTCATCTCGCTGATAAACTCCAGTATTTTTTCCCTCCCTGTTTTCTTATTGGCACTCGTTACAAAATGAGCTGGTAAAAATTGCCATGTTTCTCTCAGCTTTTGGAGAAAGGAATGGATGTTAGCACTCACCGTTTTTTGATTTTCTTTATCGGATTTTGTAAAAACCAGGCTGAACGGAACCTGCCATTTTCCCAGCTGATTCATAAATTCGATATCAATTTTTTGAGGTGAATGGCGACTGTCTATTAATGCAAATACATTTACCAAATTCTCACGTTTTCGCAAGTAATCTTCGATCATTTTTTCCCATTGTTTTCTCATTTTTAAAGATACTTTGGCAAATCCGTACCCCGGCAAGTCAACAATATAAAAATTGTCATTTATCAGGAAATGATTTATCAATAGCGTTTTGCCAGGGGTGCCCGACGTCTTTGCTACTGAACTGTTATTGCAAAGCATATTAATGAGCGATGATTTGCCCACATTGCTGCGCCCGATAAACGCATATTCCGGTTTATCCGGGGGCGGGCATTTTGTGTAATCAGGACTACTAATAATGTATTTGGCCGAGTTTATCTGCATGATTTCCATGCAAGATAGGAACAGTTTTGAGTTTGAAGTCCGTTGTCCTTTTCGGAAGCCATTCTGAGAGGCGCGTTCTATACAAAGAAGAGCTCCCAGTACCGGCTAGAATCTTTTCCTGAATTGGCAAGAAAATTACTACTGAACGGACAAGAAAGGAGGTTGTTGATGCAAAAAAAGCCGGGCCCTTACCAATTGATGCAGGAATGACCAGGAGGGGAACAATAAAATAAAATAAACAAGTACGCAGCCATCTATTTACTTTTGCCTTTTTTACTTTTTGTTTATTTGATGGAAAAATATTCTCACGACAGCATCGTTCCTTTCAAAGAATCAGGCCTTGGCAAAAAGCAACAGATTGCCAATATGTTTGACCGTATTGCTTTTCGCTATGATTTTTTGAACCGGTTTCTCAGTGCCGGAATTGATGTATACTGGAGGAAGCGAGCTATCAAAGAATTAGCACCCCTAAGGCCTCAATTGATATTGGATATCGCGACCGGGACTGCCGATATGGCTGTAATGATGACAAAATATTTACATCCCCGTCATATTATTGGCATAGACATTTCTGAAGGAATGCTGGAACGAGGAAGAAGGAAAATTGCAAGGCAAAAGTTAAATAACATGATTGAGCTGAGGACAGGCGATAGCGAAGCAATAAACCTTTCCAATGAAACGTTTGATGCCGTGACAGTTGCCTTTGGTGTGCGCAATTTTGAAAACCTGGAAAAAGGCCTTTCCGAAATCAGGCGAGTTTTAAAATTTAATGGCAAATTGGTTGTGTTGGAGTTTTCAAAGCCAAAAAAGACTTTGGTACGCAGGCTGTACAATGTTTACATGAGTATTGCTGCTAAAGGCGTTGGAAAATGGATTGCGAAAAATGGCGAAGCCTATGAATATCTGCACGAATCGGTTAACGCATTTCCTGAGGGAGAAAATTTTGCAGATATTTTAGAAAGAACTGGTTACAAAAACATTTATTTTAAAAAGCTTAGTTTAGGAATATGCACAATCTATTGTGGATCAAAATAAAAATGCTGTCCCGTTTTTTTCTCGCATGCGTTTTTTTTTCTTTTAGCTTACATGCTTCCGCGCAGCTTTTTGGGCGCGATGATCTGAATCTTCCTGACCATGACGAAAAATTCTATCACCTAGGCATTGCCCTTATATATAACAATTCGCATTTACAGGTCAGCGCGCATCCCAAATTCCTGCAGAGTGACAGCGTGATGTATGTTAATCCCGAAAACACCGGAGGCTTTGGACTGGCAGGGATGCACACGTTCCATTTTTCACCGCATTGGGAAGCAAGGATTGTTTTTCCACAATTGATGTTTTCGTATAAAAATCTTACTTACAGCATTACGTACCCCCAAAATGGCGAAAAGCCAATTGCAACGAAGCAAATTGAATCTATTTTGCTGGGTTTCCCCCTCCAGGTAAAATTTTTGTCCGATCGCATAGGAAATTTCCGAATTTATATGCTTGGGGGCGTGAATTATCAATACGATCTCTCTTCCAATGCCACGGCACGAAAAGCCCAGGATTTGGTAAAACTAAAACCTTATGACTTCAGTATTGAAGCCGGCGTAGGCTGTCAGATATTTTTTCCTGTATTTATTTTATCCCCTGAGTTAAAAATCAGTGATGGAATCATTAACGTGCACAGCCGGGATCCGAGCCTTATATATTCTAATGTTATTGACAAGCTGAATTCGAGGATGATAGTATTTTCGCTGATATTTGAAGGTTGATTAGACACCTGACAGAAAGAGTCATTTCAAAAAATTGTTTATGAATGCTCTCGCAATTTTTACCTATTTCCGGCACTCCGCACTAATAATCATATTGTCTTCTAAAAGTGTTCAATCGTATACCAATGCTGAAAATCGCCGAGTTTGAACTCGGGATACCTGCGGCAGTGGGATTAGCAACTGAATAATTTCGGTACATTAAAGACGCATCAATAAACAAATTCTCCTTCAATTCGTACGAGGCTGCAATGGATGCGTTTACACATTTCGCGGAAACTCCAGTCCCTATCCCAAAACCATAATCCCGGGGACGCGTCGAATAATTTTCGAAAATATTTCCGCCAAAATTGACTCCTCCTGAATCAAGCCCCTGGTTATAATAAATGATTTTACCTTCAAAATTTAGCCTGGTCGTTGGCTGATATTTTGCGATAGCAATAAATTCAGAAAAATTGGCTCCCAGAGGATGAGCTAATGGTTGATTATAATTTGAATAATTGGAAACGCTGTCATTATGTTGATAGGTATAGGGACGCACAATGTTGGTTTCAAATTGCAAATCGAAGTTTTTTATATCAAAGGCATCGATATACTTCAATCCAAGCTGCAAGCCTTGTTTATTGGCCCAATAGCCTCGTGAATAATGAATTATCTGATTTAGTATGAATTCATTGATGAGCAACTGCCCGTAAAACTGAAGAATATGGCCTGCGTTTGCTTTAAAATCAAAACCTACGGTAGTTTTATCAGGACTTCCATTTTGCTGCTGCGCTGAAACCAGGAATATAACTGGATTCAGATATGAAAAATCAAAATAATTTTCTCGGCTGAACACGACATTTTCATACAATCCTACATTAAGCCATTTTGTAGCATTTAAACTCAGGTGATGCACAACAGCGTACTTTTTTGGATATTGGTAATCCCCCAACTGGTGCTGGCTAACGAGTTCCATAAATATATTCTGATAATCCAGCTTCCAAACTTTTGTATCGATTTTCAGAAATAAATAGGGGGCTGAATAATCGCTCAGGAATAAACTCCTGTATCCATTGCCGATAAAGTTTTTATCATATCCAAACTGGAAATCAAAATATTTCCAAACTTTAAAATAAATAGAAGCCCGGTTTTCAAAATAATCAAATGCCGTTTTCTTAAAACTTTTATAATAGCCAAATCCCGGTACAGCAGGGAATCCCGAAGCAGTTACCCTTTGTTGAAAAAATTGAGGCCCCCTTTCCTGGTTATCGGTTAAAAAAGCGGAAAATCCGACCTTGTCCGCTATCATGCCCCGCATCGTTATCCCCTTAGAATTTAAGAAAACACGCTGGCTATTCCCAGTCTCTATTGATTGTGTCTGTTGGATTACGGGATCAATAACCATAAAAAAATCCTTTTCATTCACTTCATAGAAATTGGCTTTGTGTATATAAAAAGTGCTCCATAAGTTATTAGCACTTAGAAAATCATTTTTATTACCCCGATACCATTCAATATTATTGAGCATTAGATCATGAAGGTTATACTGATCGATTTTTGAAAGACGGTAAAAATAATCATAGGGATATTTATGATGCAATGAGTCTGAGATATCTGCAATCTCCATGGCCAGTTTACGACTCATTGGTTTTACCGTAGTTACATTCAAATCCGGATTTGTCTGCAACAAAATTTCCATCCTGTCAAGAAAATGATCGGATTTGGACTCTTGCGGCAAAAAAGAAGACTGGGAAAAACCGAGAAATGGGAATAATAAAAATATAAGAGGTCTTACAAGGGTTTTTATAAATTGCGTCATGTTGGCGTAAATTATTATCAATTCAAGATATGCAAAATTACCTGATTAAAAATATTTCGATAGTTAATGAAGGAAGAACAATCACGAGTGATATTCTTATCAAAAACGATCGGATCGAAAAAATCTCAGCAAATATACAACCACCATTTTTGGTTAAAGAAATCAGTGGTGAAGGGAAATATTTATTGCCTGGGGCAATTGATGACCAGGTCCACTTTCGTGAACCCGGCCTAACTCACAAAGCGACAATATATACGGAAGCAAAAGCCGCCGTTGCGGGAGGCGTAACTTCCTTTATGGAAATGCCAAACACGATTCCTCCTGCATTTACACAGGATTTGCTCGAAGAGAAATATTCTATTGCAGCACAAAACTCTCTTGCTAATTATTCTTTCTTCATGGGAACGTCAAATACCAACGCAGATGAAGTACTAAAAACGAATGCCAAGAAAAAAGAGGTGTGTGGTATCAAGATTTTCATGGGGTCATCCACGGGAAACCTGTTGGTAGATAATTTTCTTACCCTGGATAAATTATTCCGCGAAAGCGAAGTATTGATAGCGACCCATTGTGAAGATGAAAAAATTATCAGGCAAAATCTAGAAAAATTAAAACTCGAAAAAAAAGAACTGTCCGCTGCAGATCATCCCATTATCAGGAATGAAGATGCTTGTTTTGAATCCTCGCTAACCGCTGTACAATTTGCGAAAAAATATGGAACGCGATTACATATTCTTCATATTTCCACGGAGAAGGAATTGCAACTTTTTACCAACTTAATGCCATTAAAAGACAAGCGAATTACCGCTGAAGTTTGTGTCCATCATTTACATTTTACAAGCAACGATTATGAAAGACTGGGCAATTTGATAAAGTGCAATCCCGCAATTAAATCGCCGAAGAACAAAGAATCATTATGGAAAGCTTTACTTGATGATCGTCTCGATGTTATCGCCACGGACCATGCACCGCACACCTGGGGCGAAAAAAATGAACCCTATGAAAAAGCCTTCGCAGGATTGCCGTTGGTTCAACATCCTTTATTATTAATGTTGCACTATACGAATGAGGGAAGAATCTCAATAGAAAAGGTGGTCGAAAAAATGTGTCACGCACCGGCAGTCGCATTTCAAATTGCTCAAAGGGGTTTTGTCAGGGAAGGCTACTATGCCGATCTCGTTATCGTGGATTTAAATAACCCATTCACCGTTTCAAAAGACAATATTTTGTATAAATGTGGGTGGAGCCCGTTAGAAAATTTCATTTTTCCCGCGACCATTAAAAATACTTTTGTGAACGGGCACATGGTTTATGGAAATGAAGGGTTTGATGAATCCCAGAAAGGGCAACGATTATTGTTTACCAGGTAAAAAGGATATGTTTTCGGCGACGCCAATATAAGGGGAATCATGAATTTTCAATTTTGAATGAATATGGAGATAGACAAAGTTACATTCGCAGACCTTTCTGTTTTTAATAAGGAGGAAGAATTTTCTATTTTCCAAAAGGTGAATTTTACCCGGACAAGTCGAGGAAGAGATTGGTTATTTCGGTTTCTCAATCAACCATTCAGTGATTTAAAACGCATTACTGAAACCCAAAAAATAATCTCGCTGATCCTTGAACGGGAACATGAATGGCCTCTTGCTATAAGCAACGGCACAATAATGGTGATGGAAAAATTTTACGAAACGCCGATCGATGAAATTCCTGCTGGTCATGATGTTTTCAATTCGTATGCCTACCAGTTTTTGCACAAGGCCGATCACTCATTGATAAAGTATTCTGTTGGCCATTTTACAGACTTTATCAAAGGGATGAATTCATTGATTACACTTTTTGACAACGATGACTCACCACTTCTCCTGCGTTCTTATTTGGAAAGGGCTAAAAAAATTACTAGACCATGAAATTCTTCAATCCTTAAATAAAACAGAAAAAGGTATAAGATTTTCTTCAATGCAGGTAGTGCATTTTGGAAACTATATCCGCGATCGCTTTAAAAGCGCAGCGCTGGAATTGATTGATATATATGGAAGGCTCGATGCCTGGTACGCTATGGCCAAAGCAACAAAAGCATATGAACTCACGCTACCCGTTTTCATCAACAGTGAAAGGCCGTCAATAAAGGCAAATCTTTTATATCATATTTTACTGTATCAGCCTGTTGCTTATGACATTGACTTAAACCCCAACAACAACTTTCTATTCTTAACCGGCGCAAATATGGCGGGTAAGAGCACGTTTATTAAAGCCGTTGGCATCGCGGTATATCTTGCCCATTTGGGAATGGGAGTTCCGGCGAAACAAATGGAATTAAGCCTGTTTGACGGAGTACTCAGTAACATCAATATAGAAGACAATATTTCTAAGGGCGAAAGCTATTTTTTTAACGAAGTTCAACGCGTAAAAAATACCATCCTCAAAATAAACGACAACAGGAAATGGTTTGTTTTAATTGATGAATTGTTTAAAGGTACTAATGTACAGGATGCAATGAAATGCTCGTTAACCGTGATAAAAGGCTTAATTAAAATCAAAAACTCCCTGTTCATACTTTCCACTCATTTGTATGAAATTGGAGAAGAACTAAAACAATACCCCAACATATCTTTTAAATTTTTTGAAACTTCGGTGAAAGACGATCAGCTTGATTTTAATTACCAGTTAAAGGAAGGCATCAGCAACGACCGCCTGGGTTATCTGATTTTAAAAAGAGAAAAAGTGATAGAACTGCTTGAGCAGTTGTAACAACATCGAATGACCATCCAAACATAGCGTCTCGGGAAGAATTTTTTAGGGTCTACTAAGAAATTATAAAATAAAGCACTGTTTTTTTTGTAAATTGACTGGTAAATTTTTTGTAATGCCCAAGACCTTTCTGCTGGTAACCGGTTTTTTATTATTATTTGCATCTGAAATTCTTCGCGTTTATTTTATCATGCCTTTTCCCGGCAGTCAACTCCACAATACGATTGATATTGCCTATTTTATTGGCAAATACATATTCTTGCTCAGATTCATTTGCCTGCTCCTCATCATTGTTCCTTTGATTGCTCTTTTTAAGACCGGCAGGCTTTGGATAAAAATCCTTTTGTCTGGAACAATATTATTTTACTTGTTTATATTTTACCTGTTCAATTTTAAATTTCTTGCGGATAAAATGTTTTATCAGCCTAGAAATAAATTGTTCGCGACAGCAGTTGATAATACCGTGGATACCAACAAGCTGGTCATAGCAGCTTCCATCCATGGGCAGGCAAAGGCATATCCCATTGAAATTATCGGGTACCATCATCAAGTGCAGGACACCATTGGAGGCGAACCGGTAATAGTGACCTATTGCACGGTTTGCAGGACTGGCGCTGTTTTCAGTCCCTTTGTCAATAATAATTATGAACATTTTCGGTTGGTCGGCATGGATCATTTTAATGCCATGTTTGAGGATGAAAAAACTAAAACATGGTGGCGCCAAGTGAACGGTGAGGCCATTGCCGGTCCTCTGAAAGGAAATAATCTTACAGAATTGGCATCGATGCAGATGCGGCTGGGTTCATGGATACGCGAATATCCGCGAACATTGATATTACAGCCGGACACGCTTTTTAAAAGCGAATATGATGACCTCAGTGGCTACGATTCAGGAACGATTAAGGGCAGTCTAGAGAAAAGGGATAGCGCCTCCTGGAATAAGAAATCATGGGTTGTGGGAATTGTTGAAAATAATTTTTCAAAAGCCTACGACTGGAATGATTTGGTAAAAGAAAAAATTATTAATGACTCATTGCATAGTACTCCCGTAGTATTGATTTTGGAAAATGATGGTGTAACATTTCACGCATTCAAAAGCGTTGTGGAAGGTCAAAAATTGCAATTCACCTGGAATGACAGTTTAAGAATTCTGCAAGACAGAAATACCGGCTCGACCTGGACCTGGAATGGGATCTGTACGAATGGTATTTTGAAAAATAAGTCGTTAACTTCAATCCAGTCGTACCAGGAATTCTGGCATTCATGGCAAACATTTCATCCAAACAGCCTGACATTCGCAGTAAAAAAATAAAATACACTTCGTTTTTTAACTGAATATGTGGCGTTGGCGGGTAAAAGCTTGATGAACTGGAATGAAAACACCTTTTCCGACTCTTTGCGGCTTTAAGAGACGAAGTATATCGCGCTCTAAAATAATAACTAAAACTGATTTCCCATAGATCTACATCATGCCTAAAGAACAAAAAATAAGTACAATCCCCCAGGAGATCCTGGAAAATTACAACAAACTTGTTGCAACGAATTCAAAAATTGATCGCAAAGGATTGCATGTACCTTATACTTCCTGCAACGGCCATATGTTTTCTTATTTAGAAAAGGACGGCTCAATGGGACTGCGTCTACCTAAAGAATTACTGGAAGAATTCCTCAAAAAATACAAAACGTCCTTATTCAAATCTTATGGCATAATTAAGAAAGAATACGCTTTGGTCCCACCCGAACTTTTAAAAGCAACAAAGGAATTGAAGCCATATTTTGATGCAAGTTATAAGTATGTACTTTCCCTAAAACCCAAGCCTGCAAAGAAATAGGGAAATATTCGAATTCTAGAATTAACATCAATATTCGCCAAGGAATGGTATATTTAGTAAATAGTGGCATTTGCTGAATTTGTCTGAAAATGATTAACCGGGTTAATTTCAGAAATTTTTCAAATTCAAAAGAGCAAGACATAACCTATAAAACCTAATTACATTATGGCTCTTTTAATTTTTTTTATCTGCCACTGGTATATTTCGCTTTTTTTCCAATCGTTTTTTCATCACCGTTATGCAGCCCATAATATGTATTCTATGTCAAAAACATGGGAAAAAATATTTCACGTTTGCTGTTTCTTAGCTCAGGGCTCATCATACATCAGCGCATCATCTTACGCCATGATGCACCGCTTACATCACGCCCATACAGACAAAGAAGGTGACCCGCACTCCCCACAGTTCAGCGCTAATGTATTCATGCTGATCTGGAGAACAAGAAATTATTATCACAAAGTATATAAGGATAATTCTTTCGTAGAAAGTAAGTATAAGAAAGATCTTCCGGAATGGGAAGCATTTGATAAAATCGTGCATAACTGGGTATTTCGTTTAATATGGGGCTTAATCTATTTACTCATCTACACGCAGCTTGTAACCGTATGGTGGATGTATCTTTTCTTACCGCTAACTTTCGCTATGGGTGCGTTGCAGGGATCTGTAGTCAATTGGTGGGCACATAGATTCGGATACGAAAATTTTAAGTTAAATAATACTTCGAAAAATATACTTCCTCTAGATCTTTTTTTTGTGGGAGAATCCTATCATAACAATCACCACAAATATCCGGGAAGGCCAAACAACGCTATAAAATGGTTTGAATTCGATCTCACTTTTCAAATGGCAAGATTGATGCAATGGCTTCACATCTTACGCATCAATTATGCGGTATAGTGGTTTCGGGAATATGAGCAATGCGATTATTTGCTTCATTCACCCATTTATTAAAGCCTGAATTTTGGTAAAGAAAATGTTTTATTTATTTTCGTATTTTAATTTACGGGATGTAGCGCAGCCCGGTAGCGCACTTCGTTCGGGACGAAGGGGCCGCTGGTTCGAATCCAGTCATCCCGACAAGTGTCTGAGTAATCAGGCACATTTTTTTAACTTCTACTTTGATTAAGTTGCAGGTGGTTTTATCACGTGTGTTGGTTTATGCACTAATTTGCCTTTGATCCAATGCTCCAACCTGTAACTAACAGGTTCAAGGGATGCGGCAATAATAACAAATATTAAAGTTTCCCAGACCGGACTTTCATTTGTCCAATTGCTTATAAGCGGGTAAAGAAGATCAGTAATAAATTCAAAGAATAGTAATAACCCAACTATTGCGAGAAATTCTACCGTACGGCTTTTTACTTTTGTTCTGCTTAATAGTAACACAAATAAAAAGAAAAGTGGTATAAAAACTGCGATGCCTCCTCGCTGTATGTTTCTTTTTGACTCTTCTTCATCTTCCTTTTTTTGCTCTGCTATTTCCTGCTGCCTGACATTTTCCTGAAATGTCATT
>Ga0206902_10177_pt1 | contig 16793 bp, 14 predicted proteins | sample Alteio_BWOrgHeat_44_FD_153242 | JGI IMG/M metagenome (GOLD analysis project Ga0206902, IMG submission 153242) | Enriched cells from forest soil in Barre Woods Harvard Forest LTER site, Petersham, Massachusetts, United States -... | ecosystem: Environmental > Terrestrial > Soil > Temperate forest >... | reverse complement strand
TCACCCTGGCCAAGCGCGTGCCGGTGTTTATCCTCTATGGAACCGCGGTCGCTTACCCGAATGACGAGGTGCACTTTTACGACGATATCTATGGCCACGACGGCAAGCTGGCGCAGGCATTGGCCAAGGGCTATCCGTACCCGTGATGAGGGAGACTACCAGCGCCGCACGCGTCCTACGTCTACATGTACAAAATCGGAAGAAGCGTAATACCCAACGCCGCCGCGATGGAGGCTGAGAGCGGTATCGCGCAGCTCGGACGTGGGCACACCGGGTATGCGAATATCGATCGCCATGGCCTGCATGTGGAGGCTGTGCTCGGCTACTCCGTGGCCGTGGCTGCGTAGGTATTCATTGCTCCAGGGCGTGCGGTAGCCGCAAACGACATTGATCTCGGCATCTGGACGTCCCAGGGCCACCGTCAGGTCGCGCAGAAGATCGAACACGCGGGGATCGTAGTCGTGAACATCGCCGGTGCGGTGGTCGCGCAAATAATGATTCAAGCGCGCCAAGGCATCGGGATCATAGTCGTTCCCATGGCGGTACACGATGTCCAGCCGCTCCCCGGTGTGGGTATGGAAAAAGTGCAGATGATACGGCACGTCTGACGAAGGCGTCGCGCCTGCCATCGATCGGGTACCTGAAAAACAAAGACAAAGCGCGGCCAGGAAACATGCGGACAAGCCGCTGCGTAGCGAAAGGGCCAACCTGAATCTCCCTACAAAAAATCGGCCACCCGGGAGGGTGGCCCACTGTTTGAATTCTATCAGGCGCGGAATTGATGTGGAGCCTGGGCCCCCACGATCATCTCTTTTCAGCCCCCGAAGGACCCTCACTGGCAATTTCGGAAGAACCACCTACTGGGCGGGCAGCGATTGCTCAAGACTGATCAGGTTCTGCGGCTTTACCCGAATGGCGCCTCCTCGGGGACTGTCGATATCCGCGATCAGGAAAAGCGCGATGGACACGGCCATAGGGATGACCAGGAATATCCGCCGGTCACTCCGGCGGACGCCGAACCCAATGAGAAAATTGCACCCGACGGCAATTGCCGCCAGCAGCCCCCAAGCGGCAATGGGTATGCGGTTCCACCAGGCAGCCTGGGTATAGCCCTGCGAGTTCAGTACGTCGTTCATGCCTGAAACCACCACGGCATACACCGGCGTGTCCTGCACACGTCCCTGCAGCAGGGCAGACCATAACTGGTTTTGGAGATCAGTCGTATCCGCGTTGACCTTCGCGAGCTGGATCGGATCGCGAGTGGTGTAAAACAACAGTCGCTGGTCGATGTACTTCTTGAGAAGGGCGTGGACTTTGGCGGTAGTTTCCCCCGGCAGCAGATCCGCGCGCAAGTATTCGGTGCCAATCGCGTTGGCCTCCTCTTCCTCGTAGTTCTTGCGCTGATCGTAGCGGCCGATGGCCATGGAAAAGCTGAAACCGATGATGAGACCCAGCAGGGTGAGCGTCGCCCCAACTACAGTGCTGTAGTCGTCCCGCTCGTCTTCCTTCAGGGATCCCTCCCTGCGGCGAAAATAGTCGCCGGTCCAGGCCGAGAGCACGAGAACGAGAAATGACAATACCAGTACAAGAAACGGAAAATTCATGAGATTCATCCCCTGCCACCCCGCTCCAAGTTTCTGCCTTCGACAGTAGGGCTGCTAAAACCCTGATTCAACTGGCAATAATGCCAGTGGGTTTCTGCGTCAGCGGGTGGGCATTCGCAGGAGGCAGCGACGTCGACTTGGTGCTTCTTCAATACTTTATTGCTTTTTCAACACTGCCGCACCTTTCTCGTTGGAAAGGATTGCGGACTCGAGCTGTAGAAAGGCCGCCGCCTTGGCGGGTGGAATCTCGATGTCTCGCACCACGTACTCGCTCTCGTAATGAAGGACCTTGCCCTGGGCGGAGACCGACGCGTGATAGCTGGCGAAATCGACATCCACATCGACGGGGTCAGGAATGTCGTCGATGACATAGCCGTCGGGGATAGAAATGTCGAAGCTGTCGCGCCAACGGCCGGGGTGGCCCATTTCGATCGGGTAAGCCCGTTCGCTGCCGTCCATGACGTCCGGAACCACACGCGCGTGGCTGCCCAGTACGCGCGGCCGCAACAGCAGCAATGGGCCGGAGGGGTGCGCGTAGCCGGCCGCGGCCAGGTGCAGCTCGAGATCGAGCGGATGATCGAGTTCCGCGGCACCGCTGAACTCGAAACCTTTGAACGACAGGCCGGGCAGGTCCGATCCCAGGCCTCGCTCCAGTTTCTCGTGCATCTCGCGGGAGTCATTGTCCTTGATGAACCAGCGTTCGCCGGTGGCATCGTCGCCGATGAACTGCTCACGGATGTCACCGCTGAGGGTTCCATCGGCAGCCAGCGTGAAAGTGCCTTTGCGGTTCAGGCCTTCGGCCTCCGGCGGGAGAACCGGCATGCGCAGCACCTGGCTGAATTCGCCGTTGGCAATATTGCCGTAGCCACCCTGGAGTTCCGATCGGATGAGGCCGACCGGCGTTACTTCGTCGGTGGGATCGAAGATCAGCAGAGTTTTTCCGTTGATCGCCTTCACGCGGGCGAGAAGGCGCGGATCGGTTTCGCCATCCGGCAGTTCGATGGCGGTGATCATGTGGTTGCCGATCAGCGATGGCGCTTCGGGATCGATAATGCCGCGCCGGCTGTCCACATGGAAGTAATAGGCGGGAATGCCGGCCACTCGCAGCAGGGAGATCAGGAGCGTGGTTTTGTCCTTGCAGTCGCCGTAGCGGTTGCGAAAGATGTCCCCGGCATAATGAGGCTGCCAGCCGCCCATGCCCTTCTCGACAACAAAATAGCGAATGTTTTTCTGGATGTAATCGGTGATTCTGGCCAGCTTCGTATAGAAGTCGGGTGCCCCGGAGACAAGTTCCTGAGCCTTCGCGGTGATTTCAGGAGAGGGATCGGGCCGGTGCTGTTCCAACTGCTGCTGCCACAGGCCGAGCGCGCGCCATTGATTGTCGGCGCCTTTCATCGCGGCGTCTCCCCATTTCACCGACATGCGCGCCGCCAGCGCTCCCCAATGGGGGGTAGCGTGGAGGTTTTCGAGATCTAGGGCGGGCATATCCTTGATTTCCCAGCGAAGGTGGTTGGAACCAACTTCGAGGGGCTTGATGGGGGTATATCTGCGCCACGAATCGGCGTAATGGCCTCCAGGCGGAAGCGCCAATTCGAGCGCTTCAGATACCACCGGAATCGTGGTCTGGATCTCCCATTCTTCTTCATTCATGTAGGGGCGAAGCTGTTCTTCGGTTTCACATGCCACGACGGCTCCCGGATCGCTCGCGGGCGGATTGACAGTGCGGATGCGTTCAGTGAACTGAAGAATAGGTGCGGCGTAAGCGCCGTGGTCCACAAAATCCGTGTCCATGGCCTGCAGTTGCCGGCCATCGGGGGTGATTGTCCAGGAGTGGAAGTAATTGAGCTTTTCGTCGATGTCGTAACTGACCGAGCAGTGAGAATAGTTGCGGCCCTGGGGTTTGAGGATGCGGATGGCCGAGCGTTCGCGCTCCACGGCGTGGTTCTGGCCATCGACCGTAATGAGGTATTCGTCGAAGAGGACTACCGCAGAGGAATCCTTTGCCGAAGCCGGAGTGGGGGTTCGGGCTGCATCGACCACCCACTGCGGAGCGGGCTGCGGCTTCTCCCTCGCCCCCGCCGGGGAAAGCCCCAGCAACAGAAGCGCGCCGGCGAAAACAGGGTAGGGCTGAAACCTCGCGGAACGGGCGTTCATCAATTCCCTTTCTGTTCCGGCGAAAAGGCAGCACGAGTTGCTGCTGATCGCTGGCAGATACCTTCTGATAAAAGCCGCGTACATCCTGATACTGTTCCGCTTTCAGATATGTGAAGCCCCTCGCCAGCGACCGCGCAATGGTAATCTGTCCCGGCTCAGAGACCACCTTGGTGGACAACACCGCCTGATCGGCCCAGGGAATCTTGGCATCCTGAGGCGCGCCTTCCACGGCCAGGCCTGGCGCCAAACGATACACAACCTGGTCAACAACACGATTCGCATATTGCATATCGATCGGTTCAATGCGTTGCGCCTGGTCCAAGAACGGCCGGTGCCCCCGCGCCTCAAAGAAGAAACCGGGAAGCAGCAGGCGCTTCGAAGTTGCAGACCCGAGGACGCCCTGCACCTTAACAACCGCCATCAGGTTGCTGTCCGGATCATTCAACGCCAGGAAATGATCGATGTGAGCCTCGACTCCCTCCGGCGCCATCCCCTGCAGCATGCGATCGAATCTCTTCTTCACCTCGTCTTCGTCGTTGAGGAGCGCCTCCTGCCGCCAGTCCAGGGCTTCCTGCCCCGTCAGGATGAAGCGAAACGTCCCTGTGGTGGAGCCGCGCGTGTCGACCGTGACGTCTCCCAAGCGCGTGATCGTATTGGCGGTGTAAGGCAGGTACGGCGTCGCCATCGCCGCGCGTCCGTCGGCGCTTTCGCGGATGCCAGCCGCTCCGGTGTGCTTCCAGTGCAGGGTCTGGAAGGGACACATCTTCTCTCCCGGGTCGAGAATGATTTCTTTTCCGCCGGTGCTGAGGATCACAATGTCATCGTCGAGCTGGCTGAATTCGAGGTATCCCGGCTCAAAGACGCCCTCGTTCCGATTGACCACGCGCATATCGTATGCGGTCAGTCCCGCGGCCCGCAGCATGGCGAGGTAGAGGAGCGTTATGTCCTGGCTGGTCCCGCTTTTCTGGACCCAGGTATCTTCGGCCCTCTTGGCTGCCCGAATGCCAAGCTGCTTCAGCTCGGACTTGCTCTTTTCGCGTGAAAAGTCGGTATTGTCGAGGGCCTGAACGGCCTTGTAGAGCTTCCTGGCTTTGTCGACATCGGAGTCGGACGGCGCGATGAGTCCCGCAACCGCTTCCTTGACCGGCTTGGTGGGCTCGGCGAAGTGGTCGACTTCCTTTGACCACCGCTTTGCTTCCGTGACCCAGAAATCGCCGCTGTCGAAGGCGCTCTTGTAATAGAACTGCACATGATAAAGGAAGCTGCCGATGGGCGGCATGTAGTCTTCATTGGGGATGGGCGGAATGTCGGCAAGATCGATGCTGTAGCGCCCGCTCGCGTCGGCCACGAGTTTGGCACCCGGCGGCAGTTGCGTCCACCAGATGAGCGAATTGACGGTATTGCCATGCTCATCGATCAGGTATTGGTTGGTGGCGTTCTGCGATCCCTTCAGAAACGCCTTGAAAGGCGTAAAGACGTAGTGTTCTTTGCGGACGTAGTAGTCCTTCTGCATCCGCCAGTAAGGCGAAGAGTAATGGTTATCGTCGTAGCGCAGCTGATAGCGATACTCGAGAATGCTGCCCACCTCTACACTGGGAAGCGTGAACACCTTGCGGCCAAAAGTCTTGTCAGCGCCCTTGGAGATGAGCAGGTCTTCGGGTTTGCCGGTCAAAGGGATGACGGTTCCATCCGCATGAATGGTGCGGCCATGGATGTCGGTGACTTTGAAGTCGCCACGCTGGTATGGCAACTCAACCGTGGCCAGTTCCTTGCCCTTTTCCTGGAGCACCTTGATGCGTGCGTAGAAGCTGTGATAGTGAAGGGGGTCGTCGGTAATCTCTTCTAGATTCAGATAAACGGCGGCGGCTCCCGGGGCCTTGGGATCCTCGGTCATCGCCAGTTCTTCTTTTGTGGGCTCCTGGAACTGGGCATGGAGCAGGACAGGAAAAGCGACGGAAAGAATCAAGGCAGAGAAGCAAACAAGGACGCGCATCGAACAATACCCTCTTACGGCAAATGTGCTGATTGAGAATCCTGGACGTGTATGTTGCGATTGTAATTCGTAATCATAGAGAATTGGCAAGGATGATGGGCTGCCGCCTGCTGGGAATCCTCGCCAGAGTGGACTGAGAAAGCGAGTTCCAATTCGGGAGTGATTTCGGCCGACCCTATTTAATATGCGGAAATTCCACGTCCGAGGGGACATCAAGGACAGAAGGTATCGAAATTCTTTAGGGATTCAAGCATGGAGGCGACTAGCGCCAGCGGGAGTCCGACGACATTGAAATAGCAACCTTCGATGCGGGGAATCCAACGCGCTGCGCGTCCCTGGATCGCATAGGCACCGGCCTTGTCCATCGGCTCCCCGGTCGCAATGTATTCCTCGATTTCGTGGTCGCAGAGGGTGAGAAATCGCACCGCGGTGATTTCCGCAGCGACTTCTGCGCTTTGAGGCGTCACGACAGCAACGCCGGTCATCACCAGGTGCGTGCGGCCGGAGAGCAGGCGTAACATGCGGGCCGCGTCGGACGCGTCAGCCGGCTTACCCAGAATTTGATTGTCAAGCGTGACAGTGGTATCGGCGCCCAGGACCACCTGCGGTTGGGCCGATTCTTCGGATGAGATTTCGCGAAAGACCGCTTGGGCCTTTTCGCGCGCCAAGCGGGTCACGTAGGCGATGGGATCTTCATTCGCACGCGGATCCTCAGGGATCTGGGCCGGGCGCACGCTGAACGCGAATCCTGCCTGGGCAAGCAGCTCGCGGCGGCGCGGGGAGGCGGAAGCGAGAACCAGCATAGAGGAGATTATGGCAGCATTCCTTTCTCCTTCAGGTTTCCCACCAGCGATGCTCTCTACGGTTGATGGGGCACGGTGCTTGCGTGGCTATTCGGGTTTTCGCGACGATTTCAGATCGTCAGCCCTGTATGGAGACCGGCTGGTGTTGCCAGTCCCCAAGCCATGGCCGGCGTGTTGTGGGCCATTCCAAAACGCCCGTCGGGCCCCAGGAGAATAATCCCGCCATGGCCGCCAAGCCGGTTGAAGAGGTACGAGATCGCTTCACGGGCGGCAAATTCGGGAGCACTGCCAGCAGCAACCCGATCCGTGGCCCACTTGCCCAGTACCAATTTCATGATCGGCTCGCCCCAGCCGGTCAACGAAACCGCGGCCGAAAGATTATCCGCGTAACATCCGCAGCCGATCAGGGAAGAGTCTCCAACCCGGCCCGGTGTCTTGTTGAGCGTGCCTCCTGTTGAAGTTCCAGCGGCAAGATTTCCGCGGGAATCAAGCGCCACCGCTCCCCCGGTATCGTGGCTTGCGAGCCCCGGCGATGCGACGCCGGAGGAGGATTCCGAAGCGGGCGTGAAAGCGGTTTCGGGACTCTTGTCGTCGCCAAAAATCTGTCCGGAGAAGGTTTCGTCGGCCAGGCCGGCCGCCTGCCTGAGCTGCGCCTGTACAAGCCGTTCGCGTTCTCGATCAAGAACCATTTGATGGTTGTCGATCAGAGCCATGCCATGTGCTGCGGCGAAGGCTTCGGCGCCGGCTCCGACAAAATAAACATGTGGACTCTTCTCGAGGACGAGGCGCGCGGCCTGGATGGGATTGAGCAGGCGTTCCACACATGCGACGCCGCCGGCCTTCATCATTCCTCCATCCATGAGCAGGGCATCGAGCTGCACCTTCCCGTCGGACGTAAGAAAGCTTCCGCGCCCGGCGTCGAAGGTGGGATCATCTTCCAAAACCAAAACGGCTGCCTCGACCGCGTCAAGTGCGGTGCCTCCGCGGGAGAGGATTGCATACCCGGTTTCGAGCGCGTTGCGAACACCGGCCTGATGCGCATGCGCTTCTGAGGCGGGGATTGCCCAGGCACCCCCGTGCACAAGAAGGGTGGGAGCGTGTGAGGAGTGCGAAGTCATCTGGATATGTTAGTGCATTTGAGATACATCCGTTTCGAGCACTTCGGCGCACGCGATGTAGCCGGTTGCAGGATGCCGGATCCATCATCATCAATCACCGGAGCCGGAGTGAATTCAGATCCGAGACGTTGGCTTTCGTCGAGGCAGATTGTCATTTGAGAAACATGAGCCGAATTTGCAGGTAATTATGGGCGCATTGGGTAAGCTTGAGACATTCATACGCAATACGAAATGAACGGGAAGACGATTTCCCGATTTACGCTGGACTACTTTCCGCGGAATCGCGCGTGGAAAGTTAAATCCTGGAAAGGGTCCTGGCGGATGAGGCTTTTTGAATGAGCACACGGGAAAAGGTAGTGTGCCAGGGAGCCTTCGAAATCCGCCACGATGGAACGGCGAAGCGCCGCGGAGCAGAAGTCCGGGATTGGCGGAGAAATGGTCCGGACGAAAGAAACGAACGCAGCAGACCCAAATGAGCAGAAGGCAACGCATGGGACAGCCGGGGAAGGGATGCCCCTGGTCGAAACGACGGTCGAGGAAGAGGTCAGGCAAGACCTCGGTAAGATCGTACCGACACTGCTTGAGAACGCGCTCCTGGGCAACATGAATTGCGCACGGTTGTTGATGGGCCGGTCGGAAAAGGCCGGGCAGGCGCGTGCAAGCGAGAAGGAGCTGCCCGGCATGAGCATCGCAGACGCGTGGCTGGCCGAGCCTGAGTGGATGGGCGAGTCAAGCGAGGCACAGGCGGAGATGGCGGCAGGCAGTCGCGAACCAGAAGACTGAGTCGGACGAAAACCCACGCAAACAAAATAACCCAAGAGGAATGGCTGACGAGTGGCCGAACGCAAGCGAGCCACGCGGTGGAATCCCACTGCGTGGCTCGCTTTTGCGCATGGATGCATCTTGTCGGTCGATCGCCGGCAGTGGGATTCAGAGCAACGTCAACGGATGAAGTACATCCGAAACCAAGCCTAGAGGAATGAAGAGATAAGTATGAAGCTCACGAAACAGAGATCGTTGTTCGCGGCGCTCGGGCTCGGCACCTGCTTGGCGTGGATGGTGCTAAGTGGAACGGCAAGGGCTCAAGGGTTCACGACAACAACGGTTCAAGGAACGGTCTATCTCGCGAATGGTCAGCCGGGATCGGGAAGTCTGCAGGTGAGTTGGCCGGCGTTTACGACGGCGAGCAATCAAGCTGTGGCTGCGGGCCGCATGAACGTGACCATCGGAACTGACGGTTATGTGAGCCTGAACCTGGCCGCAAACCTTGGAGCAACGCCGGCGGGACTGTATTACACGGCTGTTTACCATCTGAGTGACGGTACGACGAGCACGGAGTATTGACGGATCAACGCCTCCGAATTATTCGGAGCACTCAACGGCTTTGTTTATCAAGGTGCCGCTGGGATCTTGATCGAACACGAGCGGGCAGAGGCGGAGAGAATGGGGTCCGGCGGATGCGGATGATGAATGAATTCGAAGCGCAGGTGCTCAGCGATTTGAGCGTGCTCAAAAAGCAGATGAGCGGTCTGATGGGCGATGGCAACGGCGGGCGGGTTGCCGACCTCGAGCGCCGTATAGAACAGCATGAGCAGAACTGGCAGCGGGCCAAGGGATTTCTTGCTGCCGTCAGCCTTCTGTTTGCGGTCCTTGAAGTAGCGGTGGAGGCATGGCACCGGCATTGAACCTCAGTCACACCTCAGATACATCGTCGCCGTTGCCGCCGCGATCCTCGTATAATCAGCCCCATGAGCGAAAACCCATTGGTCGGCGTGGTGATGGGGAGTAAGAGCGATTACGATGTTCTGGCGGCGGCCGTCGAGGTTTTGCAGGCGCTCGAAGTTCCCTACGAGGCCAGGGTAGTGAGTGCTCACCGAACGCCCGATCTGCTTTTCCAATATGCCGAGACAGCGCGTGAACGCGGGCTGCGCGTCATCATTGCCGGTGCCGGCGGTGCAGCTCATTTGCCCGGGATGCTGGCTGCCAAGACTCTTGTCCCTGTGTTGGGCGTCCCGGTGGCGGCAACGCAATTGAACGGCCTCGATGCGCTGCTCTCGATCGTGCAGATGCCGAAAGGTGTTCCGGTGGGTACATTGGCAATCGGCAAAGCCGGAGCGGCCAACGCCGCGCTGCTGGCAGCCGAAATCCTGGCCACCAACGACGAGCCGCTCTATCAGCGCCTGCAGTCGTGGCGCGCGGCACGAACCCAGGAAGTCCTCGATCAAACACTTGATCAGGAGCTGCCCGGGTGAGCGCCGTCCCAAGCGAAAAAATCGAGCCGAAAATCATCCAGCCCGGTGGGCTGCTCGCCATTCTCGGCGGGGGGCAATTGGGCCGGATGATGGCCATGGCAGCGCGCACTATGGGCTACCACGTGCGCGTGATGGATCCCGAACAGGCCTGCCCTGCGAGTTTCGTGGCCGACGAAACCATTGTGGGCCGATGGGACGATGCCGACGCCGCACGCCGCCTCGCTTCAGGCGCCGATGCGGTGACGCTCGAGATCGAACAGATCGGCGTCGATGCTCTCGCGCAGGTGGCGCAAATGGCGCCGCTGCGGCCCGGCGTTGAACCCATCCGCATCATCCAGGACAAGACGCTGCAAAAGATCTGGCTGGCCGAATCTGGCTTCCCGGTCGGCCCATTTCGCATCGTGTGCGAAGAAATGGATCTGCACCACGCGGTACCGGGGCTTGGCGGCCGGGTGTATCTCAAGATCGGGCGCGGCGGATACGACGGCCGAGGTCAGGCGCGCATTGGCTTTGATGGCGCAGCGGCCGAAGAACACATCGTGGCAGCCTGGAAAAGCATTGGCGCTCGCCCCGCGGTCGCCGAACAGGCGCTCGACCTCGACTTTGAGATCAGCGTCATGGCCTCACGCAACCCCGCTGGAGAAGTGCGCAGCTTTCCCGCTGCCCGCAATCATCACGAAAATCAGATACTCGCGTGGAGTGTGCTGCCGGCCGGCATCCCCGCGGAGCTTGAATCGCGAGCCGAATCGCTGGCCTCCGATATCATCGCGAAGCTTGGCATCGAAGGCATGCTGTGCGTTGAGATGTTTGTCACGCGCAAGGGCGAACTGCTTGTCAACGAACTCGCGCCGCGTCCACATAACAGCTATCACCAGAGCGAGCGCGGTTGCGTCACCAGCCAATTCGAGCAAGCCGTGCGGGCCGCCTGCAACCTGCCTTTGGGCGATACAGCCCTGATCACGCCGGCGGCGATCGTCAATCTGCTTGGGGAGGTGTGGCTCGACCGCGAACCCGATTTCGCTGCCGCACTCAAAGTGGCTGGCGTGCGCCTGCACCTCTACGAGAAGCACACCCCTCGCGCGGGAAGAAAGATGGGGCACTTATCCGCAACAGGAGATACCGCGGAGGAAGCACTGGAGCGCGTGCTGGACGCGAAAAGCCGGCTTTAATCAACGCGGCCTATTCCACTCCCACCTTTTCCCACCGCTTGGGCCGCCGATTGGCCTGCAGAACCTTCTTGCGCAGCCGCAGCATCTTCGGCGTAACTTCGACCAACTCATCGTCGGCGATAAACTCGATGGCCTGTTCCAGATTCAGTGTTCGATAAGGTACCAACCGGATGGCTTCGTCCGCGGTCGATGCCCGCATGTTGGTCATCTTCTTCTCGCGGACCACGTTCACGTCGAGATCGTTATCGCGCGAGTGCTCACCCACTACCATGCCCTCGTATACTTCAACGCCCGCCCCGACAAACAAGATGCCGCGCTCCTGCAGCCCATTCAGCGAATAGGTTGTCGTCTGCCCCTGGCGATCGGCGATCAGCGCGCCGGTGGGCCTCTGCGGTATCTCGCCCTGGTATGGGATATAGCCGTCGAACAGAGAATTCATGACAATTGTCCCGCGCGTCTCCGTCAGCATTTCCGAGCGCAGGCCGATGATGCCGCGACTGGGCACCCGAAACTCCATCCGCACGCGGCCCGAGCCGTGGTTGTGCATCTTGGTCATCTCACCCTTGCGCGGTCCGAGCTTCTCGATCACCACACCCGTGTGCTCTTCTGGCACATCGATGGTCAGATGCTCCACCGGCTCCATGCGCACGCCGTCCACGACCTTGGTCACGATTTCCGGCCGCCCCGCGGACAGCTCGAACCCTTCGCGCCGCATCATCTCAATCAGGATGGCGAGCTGCAATTCACCGCGCCCCAGCACCTTGAAAGTGTCAGGCGAGCCGGTCTCTTCGACGCGGATACTCACGTTGGTGAGCAGTTCCTTCTCCAGGCGCTCGCGCAGATTGCGGCTGGTGACATACTGACCTTCGCGCCCCGCAAACGGCGAGTTATTCACGCTGAATTGAATCGCAATCGTTGGCTCGTCAATCACGATCAGCGGCAGCGGCGAAGGATTTTCAACGCTCGTAATCGTCTCGCCGATCGTGATGCCCTCGACCCCAGCCACCGCCACAATGTCGCCCATCGTGGTTTCGGAGGTCTCGGTTCGCTTCAATCCCGAAAACGTGAACAGCTTGGTGATGCGCGTCTTCATCAGCGACCCATCGCGCTTCGAGATCACCACGTCGTCGCCGGCGTGCAGTGTGCCCTGGAAGACACGGCAAATCGCGATGCGGCCGAAGTAATCGGAATAATCCAGATTGGTGACCAGGATCTGAAGCGCGCCTTCCGCATCGCCGGTCGCCGCCGGAATGGTGTTCACAATGCTCTCGAACAACGGCTGCAGGTCTACGCCGGGCTTGGCCAGGTCGGTTGTTGCGGTGCCCAGTTTGGCGACTGTGTATAGCACCGGAAACTCGAGTTGCGATTCCTCCGCATCGAGATCGATGAAAAGGTCGTAAATTTCGTTCAGAACTTCCTGCTGGCGCGCATCGGGACGGTCGATCTTGTTGATCACGACGATTGGCGGCAGCTTGGCTTCCAGAGCCTTGGCCAGCACGTAGCGCGTCTGCGGCAGCGGGCCCTCGGCCGCATCCACCAGCAGCATCACACCATCCACCATCTTCAGCGCGCGCTCCACCTCGCCCCCAAAATCGGCGTGGCCCGGTGTATCAACAATGTTGATCTTGCCGCCGGCAAAGTTGATGGCTGTGTTCTTGGCGAGAATCGTAATACCGCGCTCGCGTTCCAGCTCGTTCGAGTCCATCACCCGTTCCGCCACTTGTTCGTTGGCGCGGAACGTTCCAGACTGACGCAGCATGGCGTCTACCAGCGTTGTCTTGCCGTGGTCAACATGGGCGATGATGGCGATATTGCGTATCGTCTGTGTCACAGGTACAGTTTCCTTTACTCGGGTTCGGCCGTTCGGCTACGGCTCATTAGGAGGAGTTCGAAATACGAATTTGCCGCACACTACGGCAGTCTCTATTCTATCAGTAGGGCATATAGCGGACATTGGGCGAAAGATACCCTTGGGCAGTCGGGCACCGGAAATGACGGAATCCCGTCAGCATGGGCGAGTCAAAGCAAAAGAAAGGAGCGAAGCAGGCCGGTCAACTGCTTCGCTCCGGTTTCATGTGGACTTGCTAGTGACAGGGTGTGCCATTGATTGCGAATGAGCCTGGAACGGCATTGGTCGTGTTATTCCACGTTCCCAGGAATCCCAAGCCGGTATAACTGTTTCCCGCGGGAATATTGCCGTCGTAGCTCAGGCTGTTCACTGTCACGCTGGCGCCGTTTTGCGATTCCGAGCCCGTCCAGAGTTGTGTAATTTGCTGCCCGTTGGCAAACGACCACGTCAGCGCCCAGTTGTTGATCGCGGTAGAGCCCGTGTTGGTAAGCGTCATCATGGCTTGGAATCCGCCTGGCCATTGGCTGACGATTGAGTAGCCGACATGGCACGAAAAGCCGCCCGCCGCCTGTGTTGTCGCGCTCGCTGGTGCGGAAGGCGCCGACGCCCCGAATGTATCCAGCGCTTCGGCCCTGTAGTAGTAAGTCGTTGAAGCGCTCAGCCCGGAGTCAGAAAAGCCTGTCCCGGTGATCCCGCTTGCGATCTGATTGCTCGACGACGGCGTGAATCCGCTGGCTGTGCTTCGGAACACACGGTAGGAACTGATGGAGCAATTCGCCGGCGGCGTTACCGCTCCCCAACTCAAGTTGATGCTGCTCGACGAGGCGGAAGTAGCCATCAGCCCCGCGGGTGCCGAAGGCGCAGCCGAGCAGGTTGTGTTGGCCTTGGTCGTGGCCATCGCCAGCGCAGACGGCGCCGACGAACCGCTGCGATCCACTGCCTCAACCACATAGTAATAAGTCGTAGAAGACGTAAGCCCGGAGTCGGAGTAGGAAGTACCGCTGGATACACTGCCAACTTGGTTGGTCGTCGCCGGCGTGAATGGGCTGGTCGTGCTGCGAAATACGCTATAGGAGTTGATGGCGCAATTCGCCGGCGGCGTTACAGCACCCCAGGTCAGGGTGATGCTGCTCGCACTACCTGCCGTCGCGTTCAGGCCTGCCGGCGCCGCCGGAGACACAGTGCACGACGAACCTCCGCCGAGCGCGAATTGGATGCTCTGCAACATCGACTCTTTCTGCGCATTGGCCGGCGTTGCGTCATAGTTGCTGTCGAGCAGTCCGTAGCTGTCTTCCCCGTTCAGCGCCCAATAGGTCCAATCGACCGAAGGATTCGATTGCAAATACGACACGATGCTTTCGAACCACTGCCCCTGGCTTCCCGCCGCTGAACTCTCAATGTCCGCGCTGTTGTTGTCGGTCCCAAACTCGCCCAGCCAAACCGGGGCAGTGCCGTTGTCGCTGATATAGCCCCAGAAATTGTTCCACACAGTGTCGAGGCTCGCTTGCGTCGTGTTCGAGTTGAACCACGATTGCCCATAAATATTCGGCCCATAATCGTGGGGCGAGTAGACCAGCTGATTCGGCACATTCAATACCACCGGGTTCGACGCCACCCCCATCAGGTTGCCGCCCTGCCATCCGCAGGTACCGTTGTAGCAATCATTGCCTTCTACAAAGATGAGTAGCTTTGCATTGATGGCCAGCACCGCATTGCCCGCCGCTTCCGCCGCCACCGGCCAATTCTGGCTGGTGAGGCTCGCCGGGCAACCGGTGTAGGAGCCGTTGGTTTCCGTATCGCCAGTCCAGCACCCGCCGCTGAATCCGTTGGCAATCAGATGCGGCTCGTTGCGCAGATCCATTCCGATCACAGTCGGGTTGCCGTTGAACGTGAATTTGCCGGCGCTGTACCGTGTCGCCAGTGTCTGCCAATCCGCAATCCAGTTCGCCTGGGGATAGGTGCTGGTATACCACAGGCCGTTGGCTTCATTGCTGTTGCCCGCTTCCGATCGGTGGTTGTCGAGAATCACCCGTAGACCGATCGAACCCGCATACGCCACGATCGTATCGAGATCGGCAAGAGCGGTCTGTCCAGCCAATGCCGCATTGGCCGGTTGCCCATTGGCGTAGGTCGTGTAGTTGGTGGGAACCGGGTTGCTCTCCACCATCTGGTTCGAAAACGGAATACGCACCACATTGAATCCAAGATTTTTTATGGTATGCAGCACCGTCGTGTAATCCTGCGCCCAGAGCCCGTGCGCCAGGTAGTCGGTGGTTTCAAACCCATACCAATTGATTCCCGCAATGCGCACAGCCTCGCCGAGGAGGATCATGTATTGGCCAATTCACTCGACATCATCATTGTGCAGAAGGAAGCCGCGCAAAAGCCTCGCCGGGCTGGTTGCCGCTCGTATGCCAGTATCCGGTTCCCTGGGCCAGCGCGCCGTGGGAGCCGGTAGCTGCCAGGGCAACGCTGAGAACCAGCCCGGCGAGGCTTTTGCGCGGCTTCCTTCTGCACAATGATGATGTCGAGTGAATTGGCCAATACATGATCCTCCTCGGTGCGCTGCGTCTCTGTTCACCGCGGATGATGCAGCACGCGGGTGAGCAGTTCTCTGCTCACGCTTCACCAGGGATAAGGATGGCCTTCTTCAAACTTCCGGCTTGCGAAGGTCGCCGTTCCAGAAAAAACCGAGAGGGCAACTGGGTTGAGACAAAAAATCTCCGGACGCCTCTCTCAGCGAAATTAGATGCGTTTCGTTGGGGAGGATCGTTGCCCGCCTGAAGTTTACTTCCTCCGGCGGTTCGTGCAAAGGAGAGAATGGATGTGATCAACGCAATTCTCTCCGCTCATCCTATGGCGCGCAAGATTACTTCAGATTTCGATGCATCGAGATGAACTCCCTGCATCAATGGATCGCAGTCGTGCTCATCCCTTTCGCGGACGGAGTCCGGCAGAGTACACTGCTTCGCAAATGCGAATGCCCGCGTACAATCGCTCGTCGTTATCGCACCGCTCGCTCCTGGCTCATGTCATGCGCGCGCCGGTCGCATCTCTTGTACTCACAAGCTCATTGATTGCGGCCCTCTGCTTTTCGCAGTTTTGCGCACAGGCCCAGGGACAATCGAAAGGTCTCCGCATCTACTCCATCGACGTCGAAGGCGGCCAGTCCACCCTGCTGGTGGCTCCGTCGGGGGCTTCTCTTCTGGTCGATACTGGTTGGCCAGGAGGCAATGGCCGCGATGCAGACCGCGTTCAGGCCGCGATGCGCGATGCAGGGATCACCAAGATCGATCACTTGCTGGTGACTCATTACCACACCGACCACGTCGGAGGAGTGCCGGAACTCGCCAAGCGCGTCGCCATCGGCGAGTTTCTCGATCACGGCGAGAATCGCGAAGACTCCGACATCACGCGCCACGATTATGCCGCGTACCTCAAGGCCATCGAAGCCAAGCCGCATCGCGTCGTGGATCCCGGCGACACGATTGACCTCGCCGGCCTGAGCGCCATCGTGCTCACCGCTGACGGAGAGCACCTCCATGCCATCCCCGGCATCGCGCCGCAGCCCAACTCATACTGCGCCGCTGAGCCCAACGCCGATCCCGATCCCAGCGAGAACGCCCGCTCGGTCGGTATCCTCGTCACCTACGGCAAGTTTCGTTTCCTCGATCTCGGCGACCTGACCAAGGCCAAAGAAATCGCGCTGGTCTGTCCCACCAATCCCATCCCGCCCATCGATCTGTATCTCGCCACGCATCACGGCATGAATCTCTCCAACGCGCGCGCGATCGTAGATGCGATTCATCCCCGCGTGACAATCATGAACAACGGCGCCCACAAGGCCGGCA
>Ga0206902_10175_pt1 | contig 16877 bp, 16 predicted proteins | sample Alteio_BWOrgHeat_44_FD_153242 | JGI IMG/M metagenome (GOLD analysis project Ga0206902, IMG submission 153242) | Enriched cells from forest soil in Barre Woods Harvard Forest LTER site, Petersham, Massachusetts, United States -... | ecosystem: Environmental > Terrestrial > Soil > Temperate forest >... | reverse complement strand
CTCGAAGAAACCGAGCAAGTCAAAGGTGGAATCATCATTCCTGATTCAGCAAAAGAAAAGCCTCAGGAAGCTGAAGTCGTTGCCCTTGGCACAGGCGGCAAAGATGAAAAAGGCAATGCGATCGTATTCGATGTTAAAGTGGGCGATATCGTCCTCATTAGCAAATACGGTGGTACCGAAGTAAAAATCGACGATGAGAAGTATCTCATCCTCCGTGAAGATGACATTCTAGGGGTTATTCAAAATTAATTTAAATTTTTAAAATAAAGGATAAAAATATATGGCAAAGCAAATGTTATTTGATGAAGAAGCACGTAAGAAGCTTCTGAGTGGTGTTAAAAAACTAGCAAGAGCTGTTAAAGTGACGCTTGGGCCCAAAGGCCGCAATGTCAGCATTAGCAAAAAATTCGGCTCTCCTACCGTAACTAAAGACGGCGTTACCGTTGCTAAAGAAATCGAACTCTCAGACGCCTATGAAAATATGGGCGCTCAAATGGTTCGCGAAGCCGCTTCCAAAACTTCTGACAATGCTGGAGATGGTACAACAACAGCTACTATCCTTGCAGAAGCTATCTTTGCAAGAGGTCTAAAAAATGTAGCCGCAGGCGCTAGTCCTATTTACCTCAAAAGAGGCATCGATAAGGCCGTCGACGCCATCATTAAAGATCTCGCTAAGAACAGCAAAAAAGTTAAAAGCAGTGAAGAAATCCGCCAAGTGGCAACTGTCTCAGCTAACTGGGATGATGAAATTGGCCGCATCATTGCAGAAGCTATGGATAAGGTCGGCAAAGATGGTACTATCACTGTAGAAGAAGCCAAAGGGATCGAAACCACCCTCGAAGTCGTCGAAGGAATGCAATTCGATAAAGGCTACCTCAGCCCTTACTTTGCAACCAATTCTGAAACAATGGAATGCATCCTTCAGGATGCTTACATTCTCATTCATGAGAAAAAAATTGGCAACTTGAATGACCTCCTTCCTCTCCTTCAAAACGTTGCTAAATCCGGCAAACCATTCTTAATCATTGCAGAAGATGTCGAAGGGGAAGCCCTCGCCGCTCTTGTTGTTAATAAATTAAGAGGTACATTAAATGTTTGTGCAGTTAAAGCTCCAGGGTTTGGTGACCGTCGTAAAGCTATGCTTGAAGACATCGCTATTCTAACCGGTGGCCGCTGCATTACAGAAGACCTCGGCATTAAACTTGAAAGTGTTCAGCTCTCAGACCTTGGTCGTGCTAAAAACATTACCGTTGCTAAAGAAGCAACGACTATTCGCGAAGGAGGCGGTAAAAGCGTTGATATTCAAGCTCGCATCAATCAAATCCGTCGCCAAACCCAAGAAACGGATTCTGAATACGACCGTGAGAAACTTAACGAACGCCTCGCAAAGCTTGCTGGGGGTGTTGCCGTTATTAACGTAGGCGCCGCAACAGAGCCAGAAATGAAAGAAAAGAAAGCTCGTGTTGAAGACGCTCTGCATGCAACCCGTGCCGCTGTTGAAGAAGGTATCTCTGCAGGTGGTGGCGTTGCCCTCTTACGTTCCGGCAATTGCTTAGAGGAACTTAAACTGGAAGGCGATGAAGCTATTGGCGTACAAATCATTCGCTCAGCAATCGAAGCGCCTCTACGCCAACTCTGTGAAAACGCAGGCATCGAAGGTTCTGTCGTTATCAAAGAAGTTCTCAATAATAAAGGTGGCTACGGCTTTAACGTCGCTACTGAAAAATATGAGGACCTCTTCAAAGCAGGTGTCGTAGATCCTACTAAAGTAACAAGAGCTGCCCTTCAAAACGGCGCTTCAGTTGCTAGCCTCATGCTCACAACCGAGTGTATGATTACGGATGAGCCAGAGGAAAAACAAACCGCTCCGATGGGCGCTCCCGGTATGGGCGGAATGGGCGACATGATGTAATTTGTATAGAATCTAGGATTCGTTCCTAGAGTGTATTCATAACATAACAAAACCAGTATTTTTGCAAATACTGGTTTTATTTTCATGTGAATGTGATACGCTAATGATACGCACGTTGTCATTCGCCAAGCTACCAAGTAGGAACATCCCCATAGCTCACAGAACTCGAAGGTACCCCCCCCGATGATCTTCGATGAACTTATCCCCCATAACAGACCTCTTGCATAACCTGGCATTTGGGCTTGCCATCATCCCTCCCTTTGAATACTCTAGCAACATAATGGAATTAGGTATCATATTTGATTGGGATGGTACGCTCGTTGACTCATCTGAGCAGCATAATCAAAGCTGGGGACAATTAGCGAAGGAAGCTGGATTTCTCTTTTCCCCAGAAGCTCATCACGAGGCTATAGGATCCAAAAATGAACGTCTCATCTCCCAAGTCTTCGGCTGGACACAAGATCCCGCCCAAATCCAAGCCATCGCTCTACGCAAAGAAGAAATTTACCGAGAAGTCATTCAAAAAAACCCTGTCAAACTGATCCCAGGCGCCCTTGAACTCCTTGTCGACTTAGCTAAATATTCCATCCCCTGCGCCATCGGTTCTTCCACCCCCCGCAAAAATATAGAGGCCGTTTTCCAAAAAAGGCCATTGAATCATTATTTTAAAGCCATCATAACAGGTGATGACGTTACAAATAGCAAGCCCCACCCAGAAGTGTTCTTAAAAGCCGCCAAAGCTATTAACTGCCCCCCCATTAACTGTATCGTCTTTGAAGACGCCCACCTTGGTATAACAGCTGCTTTAGCTGCAGGAATGAAAGCAATTGCTCTTACAACCTCCCTTCCTAAACACATGTTCTCTGATGCTCACCATGTTGTCTCAGATCTCACAGAAATTAACCTCTCAGAGTTAAATCAATTATTGGTCCATTAGCTTTATTATACATAATTAAACTATATGAAACTAAAATTACATTGGCAGATTCTCATATCCCTCCTCGTTTCCATTGCTGTAAGTTCGTTAGTAAAATTTTACGGAGTGCAAGAAACGATTGTAGGCCTTAAACTCGTCTCTACCTGCAATTTTGTAAGTACACTTTTCTTAAATGCTTTAACAATGGTTGTAGTTCCTCTCATTGCTTCCTGCATCATTAGTGGAATGATGGGTATGGGTTCAGAGAAAAACTTTGGGCGCATGGGTCTAAAAACAATGACTTATTACATTTTTAGTACCCTCATAGCTGTTCTCATCGGTCTCCTCGTTGTTAACATCATTCAACCAGGTAAAATCGACAGCGAAACAGCGGGCATCATTCTCGCCCAAGCAAAAGAACCCGTTGATTTTCAAGCTAGACTCCAGAATCATTCTATTCTTTCACAATTCGCCCAGGTTTTCACCCAAATGATTCCCTCCAATATCTTTGCCGCCGCCAGTAGCAACCATCAATTATTAGGGGTCATTTTCTTTTCTCTGCTCTTTGGTTATTTTGCAGCTCACCTTCCAGAAAAACAAAGAAAATTTCAAGTCAAGCTCTGGAAAAGCTTACAAAAAATTACTCTGAGTATGGCCGAGCTCGTTCTGAAGACTGCCCCCATTGGTATATTTGCTTTAGTTACTCCAAAATTTATCGATTTCGGATTTGAGCTTTTCATCCCTATCATGAAGTTTTCTCTCACAACGCTCCTTGCTCTTGGCATCCATTTCTTCATTGTTATGTCCCTCTTCCTATGGGCCTTTGGGATTAACCCTCTTAGCCATTTCAAAGCCATGGCGCCCGTCCTCCTCACCGCTTTCTCAACCGCTTCCTCTATTGCCACTATTCCTATTGCTATGGAATGCCTTGAAAAAACTGCCGGCGTCTCTAACAGAGTCACTAGCTTTACCCTCCCTCTAGGCGCTTCCATTAACATGAATGGTACCGCTCTCTATGAATGCATTGTTGTTATCTTTGTCGCTCAATTTTATCAGACGCTCAACCCAGGCTTCGAATTCGGCTTTGCCTTACAATTCATCGTCGTCACGCTCGCTCTCTTAACCTCTCTTGGCGTTGCAGGTATTCCAAGCGCCAGCATTGTTGCAATCGCCATCATTTTAGGCGTTGTTGGTCTTCCCTTCGAATACGTGGGCATCGTCCTCGTTGTCGATCGTATCCTCGATATGTGCAGAACTGCCGTTAACATTTTTAGTGACACTGTAGGAACTGTCATCATTGGTAAAAGTGAAGGCGAACAACAAATCTATGCCAATAACCGTGAATTGGCTTAATTAATCATTGAACAGTTGCCAGTTCATGGAAAAAGGAAAATTCATTTTACAGGCTCCCTATCAGCCTACCGGTGATCAACCTCAGGCAATAGATGCCCTTGTAAACTCCTTAAATACAGGCAACCGTCATCAAACCCTTCTAGGTGTTACAGGCTCAGGTAAAACCTTCACTATGGCCAATTTGATCCAAAAAACTGGGCGCCCAACCCTTGTCATCTGTCATAATAAAACCCTGGCCGCTCAACTTTACTCAGAATTTAAAGCCTTCTTTCCCCAAAATGCCGTCGAATACTTTATCAGCTATTATGACTATTATCAACCAGAAGCCTACATCCCACAAACCGATACTCATATCGAAAAAGATGCTTCCATCAATGACGATATCGAACGCTTCAGGATCGCTACGACTAGCTCGCTCTTGAGCCGTAAGGACGTCATCGTCATTGCCAGTGTCTCTTGCATCTATGGCCTAGGCTCCCCAGAAGATTTCCAAGAGCTAGTGATCCTTCTCAAAACAAATACCCCTCTTAAACGAGACCGTCTGCTAGAATGCTTGGTTAAAAACCGCTATGAGCGTAGCGATATGACCCCCGCTAGAGGAAAATTCAGGGTCCGTGGTCAAATTGTCGACGTCTACCCAGCTAACATGAGTACATTTGTAAGAATTGAGTTTTCTGACGATCACATTGATACCATCTCCGAACACATGGCTGATACCGGAAAAAAAATCACAACCTACGATGCGTTTTCCATCTATCCTGCTAACCAATATATTACTTCTCCTCAAAAACTCGAAAGCGCAATCAAAAACATTCGCAAAGAACTTGAAGAACGTATCGCTCACTTTGAAAAGAATCAACAACTCATCGAAGCTCAAAGAATTCGTATGCGTACAGAATATGACCTCGAGATGCTGAGGGAAATCGGTTATTGCTCAGGCATTGAAAACTATTCTCTTTACATCAGTGGCCGATTGCCTGGTTCACGCCCTTGGTGCTTACTCGATTTCTTTCCAAATGATTTCCTAACTATCATTGATGAAAGCCACGTGACCATCCCTCAAATACGTGGCATGTATTTTGGTGACCGTTCTAGAAAAACCCAACTCGTTGAATACGGATTTCGGCTACCCTCCGCTTTGGAAAATCGTCCACTGAGACCCGAAGAGTTCGATCAAGCTACTGGCCAAATTTTATTTGTCTCTGCTACGCCCGCTTCCTATGAACTCAACATTTCAACGACCATTGCTGAGCAACTCATTCGCCCAACAGGCCTCTTGGATCCACCACTAGAAATCTATCCCTGCAAAGGCCAAGTCGAACACCTTCTAGAGGAAATACATAAAACGATTGATAATGGTGACCGCATACTCGTTACCACCCTCACCAAACGCATGTCTGAAGATCTCACTGCTTACCTTCGTAAAATGGACGTTAGAGTCGAATATGTTCATTCAGATATCGATGCTATTGAACGTGTTGAAATTCTCCGCCGCTTGCGCGAAGGATCCTTTGATGTCTTGGTTGGCGTCAATCTCTTGCGTGAAGGCCTTGACCTCCCAGAAGTTGCCCTCGTTGCTATTCTCGATGCTGATAAAGAAGGTTTTCTGAGGAGCGAAACAAGCCTCATCCAAACAGCAGGAAGAGCGGCTCGCCATGTAAAAGGTCGTGTCCTTCTCTACGCCGATCGATTAACAGAATCCATCAAAAAAACCATCAAAGTTACAGAATATCGCAGAAAAAAACAAATCGCCTACAATAAAAAACACAACATCACCCCAACAACTACAAAACGTTCCGTCCAAACAAGTTTGCAAGTCTATGGAGATGTTAAAGAAATCGCAGATCCTATTACTTTACAAGAAGCTAAAGGTAACAAGGACCGCGCGGCCGTTATTGCTGAGCTTGAAAGCGAAATGATCGAAGCAGCAAATCAGCTTCAGTTCGAAAAGGCTGCTCTTCTGAGAGATCAGATTAAAAAGCTTCAGCAAAGCTAGAAAGCCACCCACCTTAAGCTAGATCTCCAGTCGATACGCTTAATACTCTATAACCCTCAATATTCTGCCATCAGGATCCTCTATGAGTATTTGTCTTGGTTTGCTTCCATCATTTTGTTTTATCTCCTCCAATAGCCTTCCTCCATAAGTCGAGACATTTTTTGCGCAATTTTCAATATCAACTACCCATATAATAAAAAATGTCTTATCCTTTTTAAGAGGCGACTCTGGATATATTTCGCACACAACTTCCTTCAATAAAGTACTATAATGCTCTGGTCCATTTCCATGCTTTTCCAGATCAAATTCAAATCCTAAAAATTTATAAAAATCTCTAGTTCGATAACATTCTTAGACATTAATACGGTTACCATATTCATCAAGTTAATATATTTAGCTTGGTCCAAGCTTACAAATTATTAATTAACCCGCATTTTAAGCTTACGGATAATTCATCAGTAAAATCCCTGCAAAAGGTTTTTCCACAAATCTGATCTTTAAAGAAGAAATTTAGCATGTGTAGAATTTGTTTGGGTGAGAGGAGTACAGGCGCACCGGAGCGCATGATCTGAGCGTATTTTAATACGTGAAGATCAAAGCGCCGGAGCAACAACGCAATCCTCCATCCAAACAAATTCTACTTATCCTTTGTAAATAGATGCCAACGTCTTCCCTATAACAGCAGGCGTGGGCGCTACCGCAATACCCGCTGCTTTCAAAGCTGTCACCTTTGCTTCAGCAGATCCGCTACTCCCAGAAACAATGGCCCCAGCATGTCCCATACGTCTGCCTTCTGGCGCCGTCATTCCTGCAATAAATGCAGCTACAGGTTTTTTGATGTGATTTTTAATAAATTCAGCCGCTTGCTCTTCAGCGTCCCCTCCAATTTCCCCAATCATGATAATAGCTTCCGTGTTAGGGTCTTCATTAAATAATTTTAAGGCATCGACATGCGTCGTTCCCACTATCGGGTCGCCACCAATTCCTATACAAGTCGATTGTCCTAACCCAATGGACGTTAATTGCCACACCGCTTCATAAGTTAAGGTTCCTGAACGCGAAACAATCCCTACTTTTCCAGGCTTATGAATATACCCTGGCATAATCCCAATTTTACATTCTCCTGGTGTAATGATCCCAGGACAATTAGGACCTATTAAACGTGCTTTGCTCGAATTCAATTTTGCCTTCACAATAGCCATATCCCTTATGGGTATACCCTCTGTGATGCATACTACTAATTCTATTCCCGCATCAATCGCTTCTAAAATTGAATCCGCTGCAAATGCTGGTGGTACAAATATCATCGAAACATTCGCCTTAAATTTATCGACAGCCTCAAAAACTGTATTCAGGACTGGCACTTTATCCATAAACTTCTGCCCTCCTTTTCCTGGTGTTACTCCAGCCACAACGTTCGTTCCATATTCTATACACTGCGCTGCATGGAATCCTCCCGCTCTGCCGGTAATCCCTTGTACAATTATTCTCGAATGTTTATTTACTAAAACGCTCATTTAAAAAGAATTTTTAAGTCTATTTTTTTGACAATTCCACAATTTTTTGAGCCGCATCTGAAAGCGAATCCGCCGCTGTCAATGTTAGCCCACTTTCCTTCAACAGTTTTTTCCCCTCATTCACATTAGTCCCTTCTAATCTTACCACTAAAGGCACCCTAAGCTTCACATTCTTCGCAGCCGCTATGATACCTTTTGCTATGATATCACATTTCATAATCCCACCAAAAATGTTGACCAAAATCCCTTTAACATTCGGATCCGTCATAATAATCCGAAAAGCCTCCGTCACCTGCTCCTCATTTGCTCCACCACCTACATCTAAGAAATTCGCAGGCTTTCCACCACAGTATTTAATAATATCCATCGTAGCCATTGCTAATCCAGCGCCATTTACCAGGCATGCAATGTCTCCATCCAAAGCAATATAATTCAGATCAAATCTCGATGCTTCTACTTCCTTTGGATCTTCTTCATTTAAATCTCGCATCTCCATAATCTCTGTATGCCTAAAAAGCGCATTTTCATCGAAATTAATTTTTGCATCCAGCGCAATCAGTTTTCCATGAGAATTGATAATGAGCGGGTTAATCTCCACCATTGAACAATCTTTTTCTTTATACAAGCGATAGAGATTCATTACTAAATCGATCATTTCATTCAATAGATCGCCTTCAAATCCTAACTGAAACGCTATGCGCCGCGCCTGATGAGCTTGTATTCCCATTACAGGATCAATCAAAATACGAATAATTTTTTCCGGATGCTCAACTGCCACTTTTTCAATATCCATTCCCCCTTCTGTCGAAGCTATGATTACATCCTGTGCAGTGGCCCTATCAAGTAACACCGCTAAATAATATTCTTTTTGAATTTCATTGGATTCCGTAAAATAAATCGTATTTACCTTGCGCCCGTTTGGACCTGTTTGATGCGTCACGAGCACATTCCCTAACATTCGTTTAGCGCTTTCTCGTGCCTCATCTTTACTCTTAACAACCTTTACCCCGCCTTTATACCCATCTTTGAATGTACCTTTACCCCTTCCTCCTGCATGAATTTGGGACTTTACAACAATCTCCTCTCCTCCTTTAAAATGAACCAGAGCATTTTCAATCTCTTCACCCGTTCTTGCATAAAATCCCTTTGCAACAGGTATATTATATTCTTTAAACAAAAACTTTGCTTGATATTCGTGTATGTGCATCTTCGCTTATTTTCTAATCTAAAAGACCGTGTTCTAATTCAGTTGTCAATCGTAAATGCATTTTGAATAGATCAATTTAATTTGCTCTGTAAAATTGGTTGAAATATAAAAAAAATATGGTATAACTTAAGCATTCTTTAAATGCCCAGATGGTGAAATTGGCAGACACGCCAGACTTAGGATCTGGTGCCGCGAGGCGTGTGGGTTCGACTCCCTCTCTGGGCACTTTTTTTATCCCACCGCACACCGGCTCTTACACACCCTGCATATTCCTTTCATCCGTGTCAAAATATAATACACTGTTTGACTTCTCACACGATAAAGCTCACCCCCCACAATCCTTTTAATGAATTCCTGGGGCAATTCCAACACTTCCTCTAGTAAACTTCCATTTAATCCCTCGCACAGCAAACTCGCCATCGCCCGTGTTAACGTCTGCACATGCGGGCCTAACTTTATTTTAAAATACACTCGCCTATCTTCCTTCACTTTTAAATGCAAACCCACACTGTCAGCACATTCTTCATCCTTTCGAATATCCTGTAAGTCAAACGCTTCTTCTTCCAAGGGTTCATACTGTTTGGATTGCTCAGCATACGCTATAAGACTTTCCCGACGCTCTTCTTCAGAAAAGCTCTCAAATAATTCTACTATCTCCCTTAATTTTTCAGGCAACATTTTCCTACCTAACCCTTTTCAATTGGGACTCCTACACGGTTACCCCACTCTGTCCAAGAACCATCATAGTTTCTTACTTTTTTGAATCCCAATAAATATGTTAAAACAAACCACGTATGGCTCGATCTTTCTCCAATCCTACAATATACAATGGTCTCATCCTTGACGTTCAATGCTAACTCCCCTTCGTAAAGCTGTTTCAATTCATCGTAACTCTTAAATGTCTTATCGGTATTCGCAGCACGGGACCACGGACAATGAATGGCATGCGGCACATGTCCCCCTCTGAGCACACCCTCTTGGGGATATTCTGGCATATGGGTAATTTCTCCTTTATACTCCCCTACTGACCTCACATCCACAAGCTGTTTTTTCCTCTCGCTAAAAACCAATGTTTCTTCAAAAAATGACCGTATTTCCTTATCTAACCGCTTAGAAGGTACTGGATAAATTGTCTTCTCAGGACTCGCAGCTTCTTTCACAACCAGTCTACCCTCTGCTAACCATTTATCGCGCCCACCATCCATGATCGCTATTTGTTTATGTCCAAATAACTGGAATACCCACAAAGTATAACATGCCCACCAGTTTGATTTATCCCCATAAAACACACATAGAGTATCAGGGCCTATACCATTCTTCCCACAGAGCTTTGCAAAGCGTTCAGGATTAATATAGTCTCTTACCACATCATCCTGCAAGTCTCGTCTCCAATCAATATGCACCGCCCCTGAAATATGTCCTATTCCATATAATAAAACGTCCTCATTACTTTCAATTATTCGTACTTTTGGATCACCTTTATGGGCATCGACCCAATCTGTATCCACAATCACTTCAGGATGGGCGTATTGTTTAAACTTTGCACTCATTTCATATTCAACAACGCTCATAGGTTTATTACATATAATCGTTTAACGCCCTGCTGACAAGCCAAATTTAATCGATAAAAATTCAGCTAAAATAAAAAAATGGTTAAATTTCTTATTCGCTAGTTCAGATTTCAATTATTCCCACTCGATCGTACTCGGCGGTTTTGAACTAATATCGAGCACTACTCGGTTAACCCTTTTTACCTCATTAATAATTCGATTCGATACTTTTTGTAAAAACTCATGCGGCAACCGCGCCCAGTCCGCCGTCATCGCATCTTCACTTTCCACAATCCTCACTGCAATCACATAATCATAGGTCCTTTCGTCACCCATTACCCCAACCGTTCGAATAGGTAAAAAGACACAAAAGGCCTGCCACACTTCATCATAGTATCCACCTTCTCTCATTTCCTCGATTAGTATAGCATCCGCATTCCTTAAAATCTCAAGATACTCCTCTCGTATATCTCCCATTACTCTAACCCCTAAGCCAGGTCCAGGAAAAGGATGTCGCCACAATAACTTGTGCGGTAAACCTAGTTTTTCTCCTAGCTCTCTTACTTCATCTTTAAATAATTCCCTTAAAGGCTCCATGAGCTTCAAATTCATCTCTTCAGGCAAGCCGCCCACGTTATGATGCGTCTTAATAAGCGTTGCAGGGCTCCCGTTAATCGGTACACTTTCGATTACATCTGGATACAACGTCCCCTGTGCCAAAAATTCTACTTCCTTCATTCCCTTCACTGTTTCCTCAAAAACGAATACAAATTCCCTCCCTATAATCTTTCGCTTTTGCTCAGGGTCATTTACACCTTTTAGAGCTTTCAAAAACCGAGCTCTAGCATCTATCACTTTCAAATCCATATTAAAATGACCTCGGAATAATTCCTCTACTTCTTCTCGCTCACCCTTCCTCAAAAGCCCATTGTCCACAAAAACACACGTCAATTGATCCCCAATAGCTTGATGGATAAGCGCCGCAGCTACTGAAGAATCCACACCCCCACTAAGCCCTAAAATCACATGTGCATTCCCAACCGTTGTGCGAATTTCTTCTGTCTTTATCTTGATAAATTCTTCCAACACCCAGTCCCCCTTACATCCACATATCTTATAGAGAAAGTTCTTAAGAATATCGCTCCCTCCTTCCGTATGAGAAACTTCTGGATGAAACTGCAATCCATATAGTCGCTGACTCTCACTTTCTATAGCCGCAAATTCAGAATTCTCAGTTACTCCTATAGCTTTGAAGCCCAGAGGGAGTCGTATCATCCGATCCCCGTGGGAATTCCAAACCCGTATCTCTCCCCGGCTGATCCCATCAAATAACCGGCTTTCTTGCTTAAATCTTAAAGTTCCATGACCATATTCTCGGCTCTCGCTTTTCGCAACTTCACCCCCTAACATAGCCCCCATTAACTGCAAACCATAACAGATACCTAAAACAGGTATTCCTAAATCAAAAATTCTAACATCCGGCCTAGGAGCTTTTTCAGCAAAAACACTCGCAGGCCCACCCGATAAAATAATACCTGTCACCTTATCCCGCTTTAAAGTCTCTACCTCAGTGGAATAGGGATATATTTTACAATACACTTTAGCATGCCTTACCCATCTGGCAATTAATTGTGTGTACTGTGAACCAAAATCTAAAATCGCTATCGCCTCTTTCATACCTTCTTTAAAATTTTAGCCGATTATTTTTTAATCCACACTCCGGACACTTACAAATCTCTCCATCTTCTGAGCTCACATATAATCGCTCACATTTCATGCAATAATATATCACCTTTCTCATGCGTTTAGCTAGCATTCTTTTTCTTTCCATCCACTCACAATACACCCACAAACACAAGATACCCCCTATTCCCATAATTAAAACTACCATTACTAGTAAATTGAGTGATAAACTGATCATAGCCATCAACAATCAATTCACCAAGGCTTTAATACCTAAATAGATAGACTGTCCTCGAGCGCTCCTTGTGAGGATAGACTTGCTCGAGTTGTACATGTTATCTACTAAGCTCCTTTTTCTGCTTTAGAAACTGAATCTAACACATCTTTACTACCTTCTTTAGCCCTAGGAGAAGGCGCACCGCGCGTCAACACCTTTTTTTTGCGTTTGACGCTATATCCCGTATCATCTGCATTAATCAGCTCAATCAGAGCCATATTCGCTGCATCCGTCTGGCGTGGAACTAACTTGTAAATACGCGTGTATCCACCAGGTCGGTTCAAAAACTCATTCACACGTTCATTAAAAAGCTTCGCAACAGCTTCTTCACTACGAACACGTCTGATAGCCTGACGACGAAAATGTACTTTTTTAGCTGGCTCATTTTCAGATGCTGCATCCTTAGCAAATGTAATAATTTTTTCTGCAAAGGGTCTGAGAGCCCTCGCATTCGCTAATGTTGTTTTAATCCTACCATGAAGAAATAGAGCCCTCGCTAAGTTAGCTACCAATGCTTCCCGGTGCTCTTTCTTTACCCCTAATTGATGTCTATGATTACGATGCCGCATTGCTTTTAAATTTTATGATTATTTATTGTTTAATTGGACTGTCCTTTTTGTGGAGCAAAATGAGCAAAAGGACTGTCTAATAATCGCTCATCAATCTTCATACCCAATGAAACCCCTAATTGTGATAGTCTTTCTTTAATTTCACTCAGTGATTTCTTACCAAAGTTCCTGTATTTAAGCATCTCGGTTTCAGTCTTCATACAAAGCTCACCAACAGTGGTGATATTAGCATTATTTAAACAATTTGCTGCGCGTACAGAAAGCTCTATTTCATTTACACTCATATTCAGCAATTTGCGTAAACGATTTTGCTCTTCAGAAATCTCCTTAGTTTCCGTCTCAAATTCATATTGCTGGGTAGAAACTTTATCAAATACATCTAAATGATGCTTAATAATAGCTGTCGCCTCCTTCAAAGCTTCGTCAGGAATGACCCTTCCGTCTGTCCAGATTTCAATAAATAATTTATCATAATCAGTCATTTTCCCCACACGAGTATTCTCAATTGAATACTTCACAAGACGCACTGGGCTAAAAAGAGCATCAATTGGTACGACCCCAATTGCTTGATCCTCTCTCTTATTTTCTTCAGCTATACAAAAACCACGGCCTATTTTAACTTCAAGCTCGGCAACAAATTTCTGCTTCTTATTTAAAGTGCAAATAACTTGCTCAGGGTTTAATATTTCTACATCGTCGATTAACTCAATGTCCCCTGCTTTTACTTCCCCTTCCTTATCAACACTGATATGCAAAACAAAAGGCTCTTTCTTGTGCGCTTTAATAAGCACTCTCTTCAAATTCATTACAATATCAGTAACATCTTCAAGGACACCGTCAATGCTTTGGAATTCATGTTGCACACTTTCTATCTTTACGGAGCAAATAGCAGCCCCTTCTATAGAACTTAAAAGAACACGCCTATAGGAATTGCCTATAGTATGGCCGTAACCACCCTCGAATGGTTCAGCTATGTACATGCTATAAGTATTGGTAGCTGTCTTCTCGTCTTTAGTAAGTTTTTTTGGTAACTCAAACCTTGCTAATCGTCGCTGCGGCATAATTTTACTCCATTAAAGTCGTTTAAATAAAATTTTATCTACTATAAAACTGCACAATTAATTGTTCATTAATACCTTGTTCCATTTCATCACGCGTCGGCATACGATTCACCGTTCCACGCAAAGCGCTGGCTTCAAGTGTCAACCATGAAGGGGATACCCTGTATTGATTTTCATCCAAGCACCTTGTCGTTAGCTGCCTTGAAGAAGTCTTTTCACGAATTTCTATTACATCACCTACCTTACAGTTATAGCTTGCAATATCCACTTTCTGGCCATTCACCTTAACATGACCATGGTTCACAAGCTGCCGAGCGGCGCGTCTTGTCTTACCAAAACCAAGAAGATAAACAACATTGTCCAAACGTGTTTCAAGCAAGCCCAAAAAGACATCGCCAGTAACTCCCCGGCGTTTCTTTGCGCGCTGAAACGTCAAATAAAATTGCTTTTCCAGTAACCCGTACATTAAGCGCAGTTTTTGCTTTTCATTATGCGCTAATGAATATCCTGTAACCTTCCTCCTTAAACGAGGACCATGTATCCCTGGTAAGTGAGGTCTTCTTTCAAATGCTTTAGTTGTACCAAAAACAGGAAATGAAAATTGCCTGTTCTTTTTTGTTCTTGGTCCTGTATAACGTCCCATATTCTATTCCTTTAAAATATAATTTTTCTCCATTAAACCCTTCTGCGCTTCTTTTTCCTACAACCATTATGCGGCTGAGGAGTACACTCTAGAATACCTGTAACATCAAAACCCAATGCCTGCAGAGCTCTCATCGCTGGCTCACGCCCTGCGCCTGGTCCACTTACCTTAACGTATACCTCTTTGAAACCGTGAGACATAGCTGTTCTACCAGCATCTTGCGTCACAACTTGCGCCGCAAATGCCGTTGATTTCCTTGATCCTTTAAAACCACACTTCCCTGCGCAGGACCACGAAATAACGTTTCCTACTGGATCCGCAAAAGCTACCTTTGTATTGTTAAAGGTAGCCAGAATATTGCAAATACCAGAAACAATATTTTTACTTCCCTTGATTTTTCGAACCTTTAACTCGCTAATTTCAGACTTTAACAAGTCCTCATCAGAAGATAAAGGTTTAGCTGGCGCCATTCCACTTTGAGAAGGTGTTTCTTCAACAGAAGATAAAGGTTTAGCTGACGCCATTCCGCTTCGAGAAGATGATTCTTCAACAAAAGTAGCTGCTACTGTTGTCTCTTTTTTCTTTGTTTGGTTATCTTGTCCCATATTTAAAATTACTCCTACTTATTCCTTACTTGCTGGCTTTGCAGCACTCTTTTGCAAGACACCCACTGTCTTTCTCTTCCCCTTCCTCGTTCTTGCATTCGATCGAGTTCTTTGCCCACGTACTGGTAGATGCCTTAGATGCCTTAATCCACGATAACACTTAATCGCTTGCATTCGCTTAATATTCCCTGCAATTTCTCTACGCAATACTCCTTCCACTTTTAAACCAAGCTCACCGATAACTTGCGTTATCTTATTCAATTGCTCTTCAGAAAGCGTGTGAGCTCTGGCATTAGGATCGATACTCGCCTTTTCTAAAATAATTACAGATAAATGAGGGCCGATCCCGTATAAATACCGGAGCGAATACTCAATTTTTTTATCGTTTGGAATCTCTACACCTAATAAACGTGGCATATAATGAAAATAGTTTAAAAATTAAATTTAACACATTTTTAAAATTCAACAAGCAATTTTTTTAGGAATTGTCAGAATTTCTGCAAATTCGTCCGTTATCAACACCGTATGCTCAAAATGAGCCGAAGGTTTTCGATCAACAGTAATGACCGTCCACTCATCTTCAGCATACTCAACATCTGAACTTCCTAAATTTACCATAGGCTCAATCGCCAAAGTCATCCCCCTTCTTAACTTTGGACCCGTATCAGGACGTCCAAAATTAGGAATCTGCGGTTCTTCATGTATCGAGCGGCCTACACCATGACCAACAAAGTCTCTCACTACACTAAATCCCTTTCCTTCCACATACACCTGAATTGCATGTGAAATATCCCCAACCCTTGCATTCGGACGAGCTTTTTCAATCCCTTTATATAAAGCTTCCTCAGTCACTTTAACTAAACGGCGAATTTCATCTGCTACCGGCTCTATCACAACCGTTTTGGCATTATCTCCAATAAAACCATTAAACTCTACACTCACATCCACAGAAACAATATCCCCCGCCCTTAAAACCTTCTTCAGGGAACCAATTCCATGCACTACCTCTTCATTTACCGAAATACACGTATAAGCCGGATATCGCTTGGAACCTATTTTGTAATTATAGCAGGCGCTCACTGCTCCTCTCTCTTCAATCAAGCGTTTACCCATTTGGTCCAAATCATACGTTGTTACTCCTGGCTTCACCTCAGAACATAAATCCGCTAAAACTGAAGCCGCTATCTCACAGACTTCACGCATGGACTCAATTTCCTTCTCATTTTTAATGGGTATCATATGCTTAAAATTGTTGAAGGATCCAAGCTATTATACCGATTAAAAACAGAATGCCTAAAGGCAGCCAAAGCGCTTTGAGACTCTTGATCTCAGAAGCGTCTAAGCCCACTCCGCTAAATAATTGACTCTTTACACGGCTCTTGCTCCGCTTTAAAAACCCATCATAATGACGCTGAATTAAAAACGTTTCCACTTGCCTCATCGTATCCAAAACTACCCCCACCGTTATTAAACTGCCGGTTCCACCAAAAAATAACGCTACAGAATAAGGAACATGATAAGCAAATGCTAATAAATCAGGGAATAAAGCAATTACCGTTAAAAAAATAGCCCCTGCTAAGGTAAGGCG
>Ga0206902_10162_pt2 | contig 16971 bp, 10 predicted proteins | sample Alteio_BWOrgHeat_44_FD_153242 | JGI IMG/M metagenome (GOLD analysis project Ga0206902, IMG submission 153242) | Enriched cells from forest soil in Barre Woods Harvard Forest LTER site, Petersham, Massachusetts, United States -... | ecosystem: Environmental > Terrestrial > Soil > Temperate forest >... | reverse complement strand
ACGATGTGAGGCAACTTACCGAGATTGCGCACGATCATGGTATTGCGACCGATTACCACATCAACGAATCGCCTCTACTCGCGCAGGACGAGCACTTCAAGCACGCGGACAGCAACGTCACCTACATCACCAAAGAGGACTGGCCCGCGTTGGAGGAGACCATCCAATGGCTCACTGAAAAGCAGGATGCCGGATACAAAATGGTGAACTCCAATACGCGGCTCTGGCAGATGGTCGACTTTATGAAGGGAAATCACTTCCCGTGGAACTGCCGTGCCGGTCAGAACTCAATGATCATCCGCGTCGACGGCACGCTCGCCCCTTGCTTCCCGATGTACACGGCCAATTACGACTGGGGTGTCGTCGGGGATCACAAGTTCGATACAAAACAGCTCGATCACCAGAAGGAGAGCTGCCAGACACACTGCTTCTCCACCCTCAACCACATCCTCGGCTGGTGCGACAACGACCAGCGCGTGATCAAGTACTTCTTCAAGCAACTTGCGCACGGATTCCAGGGAGTCAAAGGCCAGATGTAAGCCATCGCTCCCGCGGCCGAAACCCATCATATCCCCAAGGAGAATCTATGCCGGCACTGAATCAAGAGGTCATTCAGACGGAATTTGAGATGGAAATCCAGGCCCGCATCGACGCCGAGCGGGCTCGGCTTCGCGCCGAAGCCGGACTGGCTCGCATGCGCGAATTCAAGAAGCCCGTGGAGCGCACCTTCACTGCCCCGGAGCGCGACCACGTGACGATTCTCTTCGGCGGCCTGACGTGGAAGCACGAGGAGATGATCAAGGCCGTCTTCCGCGGCAGCGGATACCGGTGCGAAAACATTCCTACCCCGGTAGTGGCGGACTTTCAGGCGGGCAAGGAATTTGGGAATAACGGCCAGTGCAATCCTACCTATTTCACGGTCGGAAACCTGGTCCGGCACCTACAAAAACTGGAGCGAGAGGGACTCACACGGCAACAAATCATCGACAACTACGTGTTTTTTACGGCGGGTTCCTGCGGTCCCTGCCGCTTCGGCATGTATGAGGCGGAATATCGCTTCGCCCTGCAGAATGCCGGATTTGACGGCTTCCGCGTGCTCTTGTTCCAGCAGACCGACGGCATCAAGGCGGCAAGCGGCGAGCCGGGCCTCAAGTTCTCCGTCGATTTCGGCATGGGCATGCTCAACGCGCTCAATCTCGGCGATGTCATTAACGAGCTTGTCTACCAGATCCGCCCGTTCGAGACGACCAAGGGCGAGACTGACCGCGTGATCCGCGAGTCCGTTACAACGCTGACTGATACGCTGCGGGACCGCAAGCGCTGGCACATCATGGATGCGTCGCCAACGTGGGCGCGCCCATGGCTGGAGAAGCATGGCAAAATCGCCGGCATCGGCTGTACCCTGGGCAAAGTTGCTCACAACCTCTACGGCCACGAATACATCGATGCGCTGCATACCTGCCGAGACAGCATCGACGCCATCGAAGTCGACCGTCTGCGGGTGAAGCCGGTCATCAAGATCACGGGCGAATTCTGGGCGCAGACAACCGAGGGAGACGGCAACTTCAACATGTTTGCCTTCCTCGAGAAGGAAGGCGCGCAGGTACTGGTCGAATCTATCGCTACATGGATCGCGTACATGATGTACGTCGCCAAAGAAGGTGCGAAGGCCCGCGCGGATGCGCAGGCTCCTCATCGCGATCCAAAGTGGTACGAAGTCAAGAAGCGCCTGGTGAACGAGTTTGCGCTGTTCAAGAAGACCGGCGGCCTGAGCGCCGGGAGCGCGATGTGGACTTATTTCTACCACCGAACCATCCGGCACATGGGCGACACGGCGCACAGGCTGGTACCGCAAAAGGAACTGTCGCGGCTCGCCCATCCCTTCTACCACCAGCTCGCGCGGGGCGGCGAGGGGTTCATGGAGGTAGGCAAGAACGTCTACTACACCGTGAACCATCTATGCCACATGGTGCTGGCACTGAAGCCCTTCGGCTGCATGCCGTCCACGCAGTCGGACGCCGTTCAGTCGGGCGTCGTCAGCAAATACAAGGACATGATCTTTCTGCCTATCGAGACTTCCGGCGAAGGCGAAGTGAACGCCCACAGCCGCGTGCAAATGGCATTGGCAGAGGCAAGAGCCAAGGCGCGCGCCGAGTTTGAGAGCGTGTTGAGCAAGACCGGGAAGTCGCTGGAAGATCTTCGCGGCTACGTTGAAGACCATCCGCACCTGAGGCGGGCTCTATACAAGGTTCCGCATCGCGACGGAGTTGCCGGCGCGGCCGCCCAGTTTGCGTGGCACGTGAGCGACCTCATGAACCAGGATGTTGCCTATCGCCGGCGATCCCGTGAGGCACTTTCAGCGCAGCGGGTGGCGTGATGCGGAACCTGGTGCGAAGCATGGCAGATGGGCTTTGGACGATTGTGATCGGGATCTTCGTCATGGGGCTGCACTTTTCGCTGCTGACGATCTTCAAATCGCACCTGCAGCGGCCATCCGTGCTTCAGCACTACCGGCCTGTCTACACGCGCTCGGGTCACCGGAACCGCGTCCGGTGTTGATCAAACGAAGGAGAATAGCTGATGCAGCAGCTGATGGTGGGGCTTGACGTCGGCTCGACGACCGTGAAAGCAGTGGTGGTTGATGCGGCGACAGATCAGATTCCTTGGCAGGACTATCAACGGCACGAAACGCGCCAGCCGGAGAAAGTGCTCGAGTTCCTGGACCGCATGGAAGCCGAAGCAGGCGTAAGCAAGGAAAACACGCGAGCCTTCGTCACCGGCTCCGGCGGCGGCCCGATCGCTGAGATGATCGGGGCAAAATTCGTCCAGGAAGTTCACGCGGTGGCGCTCGCCGTCGAGAAACTTCATCCCGAGGTGTATTCCGTCATCGAGCTTGGCGGCCAGGATGCAAAGATCATCGTGTTCAAGGACGACGAGGAGACTGGGCGCAAGAAGAAGATTCCATCGATGAACGACAAGTGTGCCGGCGGAACCGGCGCCGTCATCGACAAGATCAATGCCAAGCTGAAAATCCCTGCGGTGGAACTCGGCAACCAGGGATATCACGGCGTCAAGCTTCACAAGGTCGCAGGCAAGTGCGGCGTTTTTGCAGAAACCGACATCAATGGCCTGCAGAAGACCGGCACGCCTTCGCACGAGTTGATGGCATCCCTGTTCGAAGCCATCGTGCTGCAGAATCTGAGCGTGCTGACGCGGGGGAACACGCTGCGTCCTCACGTATTGTTGCTGGGCGGTCCGAACTCGTTTATTCGCGGCATGAAGGAAGCCTGGCAGGCGAACATACCGCGCATGTGGAAGGAGCGCAAGGTCGAGATTCCCGAAGGCGCAACGCCTGAGGAACTAATAAAGGTGCCGGACAATGCTCAGTACTTCGCCGCGCTTGGGTCGGTGGAGTTTGGCAAGGATGAAGAAAAGGAAGTCGGCCGCTATGCAGGAACCGACAAGCTGGCCTGGTATATCGACTATGGCCGGTCGGAGGAGAAAGCGGCGTCTGGAGGTAAGGGCCTGGTCGCGAGTGAGTCTGAATTGGACGAATTCCGAGTTGCATACCGGCGCAAGAAATTCGTTCCAGCGGAGTTCGTCAGTGGCCAGATCGTCTCCGGATTTATCGGCGTGGACGGTGGGTCCACCTCCACGAAGGCCGTGCTGCTGGACAAAGAGGGCGAGATCCTTTGCAAGACCTATCAACTTTCGAACGGCAATCCGATCCACGACACGATCGAGATGTTCGAAAAACTGCGCGAGCAGGTCGAGGTTCGCGGCGCCTCGCTCGAAGTCCTCGGTGTCGGCACGACAGGTTACGCAAAGGACATTCTGAAAGATGTGCTCCATGCCGACGTGGCTCTGGTAGAGACGGTCGCGCACACCGAGTCGGCGCTCAAGTTCTACAAAGATCCGCATGTAATCGTGGACGTGGGCGGCCAGGACATCAAGCTCATCGTGCTCAAAGACGGTCGCGTTAAGGATTTCAAGCTCAACACGCAGTGCTCGGCAGGCAACGGCTATTTCCTTCAATCGACTGCCGAAGGCTTTGGTATGAAGGTGGAGCAATTCGCCGATATCGCGTTTTCGGCGAAGTCAATGCCATCATTCGGTTACGGCTGTGCAGTGTTCATGCAGTCGGACATCGTGAACTTCCAGCGCCAGGGATGGCGATCGGAAGAGATTCTCGCCGGCCTTGCAGACGTACTTCCGAAGAACGTGTTTCTGTACGTTGCCAGTATTCCGAACCTGGCGGCACTTGGATCGCGCTTCGTGCTTCAAGGCGGCACGCAGAACAACCTCGCTGTCGTAAAAGCGGAAGTTGACTTCATCCGCTCGAGTTTTCGCGCCAACGGCAAGGAACCGGAAATCATCGTGCACGAGCACTGCGGCGATTCCGGCGCGATCGGCGCGGCGCAGGAGGCCCTGCGCCTATGGCTGCACGGAAAAGAAACAACCTTCATCGGCCTCGAAGCCGTTCGGCAGATTCGTTACCGCACAACGCGCAACGAAGACACCCGCTGCTACTTCTGCAAGAACAACTGCCTGCGCACGTTTATCGACGTTGATGTGAGCGGGACCGCTACACAGACGGCCGTAGCAGCCCCAGTCCCAGAAGACCGCGCCGCTACACCTGAAGAAATCGCAGCGGTCACAAGGAATCTTCCCAGCCCGGATCTTCCCAGCCTGGAGCAGATCGAAGCTAATCTGCCTGCCGTATCCCATGGCTCTTCCTGCAGCACCGGCCATGCACACGATGACGGTGGCGGCGGTTGCGGGTGCGGGACTTCATCCAACGCATCGTTCCGCTCTAAGGCTGAGCCGCTGGTTCAGATCCTGGCCGCTCCCGGTGCGAAAAAGCCCGTGGAGGCTCCCAAGCCTACCGGCGAATTCCAGCCGCGCAAGACCAAAGTTCCTCTGCGCGTGGGCGAACAACGATTGATCATCGCAACCTGCGAAAAAGGCGCAGTGGAAGACCTCAATGATATGAAGGGGATCAAGGCCGATATCGACAAGATCAAGGCCGCCAATCCCAACTTCGTTGACATCGCCGCGCGAGACGTGTTCCGGATGCGCGATGTTGAGAGCGTCGCGGACTCCATCCCCAGCACCAAAGGCATCTTCGTTTCCAAGGCAACGAAGGAACGTGCCGCGCTGATGGAACGCCGCAAGGAGTTCCGCATTGGGATCCCGCGTCTGCTGAACACGTACACTTACGCACCGCTGTTCAACGCCTACTTTTCGAGTTTCGGAATTCAGGGCGAGAATATCGTCTACTCCGACTACACTACGCCGGAGCTCTATCGCGCCGGTGCCAGCCGCGGCGCCGTCGATCCCTGCTATCCTTCCAAGATTGGCATCGCGCACGTCTACAACCTGCTGGCTGTGAAGCACGCGAAGAAGCCCCTCCATGCCATCTGGTTCCCGATGTACGACGTGCTGCACACACCCCTGGTCAACCTGACCGGCTCGAATGCATGTCCCACGGTGACTGCAACACCAAACGCGGTGAAGGCCGCATTCACAAAGGAGAGCGATCTCTTCTCAGAGAACGGCATCGTCTATCTCGATCCCATTCTCAATCTGCAGGACCGCAGGATCTGCTCCGACCAGATGTATAAGGCCTGGGCGCCCATCCTCGGCCTTTCCCGCGAAGAGAGCGACCGCGCGCTCGAGGCCGGTTTTCGGGCGCTCGAGGACTCAGAGAACGAGATCCGCCGCCAGGCACGCCAGACGCTCGACCAGCTGGAGCGTGAGGACCGTATCGGTATCGTGATGCTGGGCCGTGTCTACCACCACGATCCCGGCCTCAATCACGAAATCATGGAAGAGTTCCAGAAGCTGGGCTACCCCGTGTTCTCGCAGAGCACCCTTCCACTGGATGAAGATCTGCTCGAACGGCTATTCGGTGACGAGGTGCGTGCCGGATTGATTACCCATCCGCTCGACATCAGTGACGTGTGGAAGAACCGCTATTCGACCAGCACTAATCACAAGGTCTGGGCGGCGAAATTCACCGCGCGCCACCCGAACCTCGTCGCGCTCGAAGTCTCCAGCTTCAAATGCGGCCACGACGCCCCGATCTACGGAGTGATCGAGGGCATTATTGAGCAGTCGGGCACGCCTTATTTCTCCTTTAAGGATCTGGACGAGAACAAGCCTTCCGGCTCGATCCGCATTCGCGTCGAGACCATCGACTATTTCCTGCGACGCTATCGCGAAGACATCATCGAGCGCCACAAGAAGGAGAAGGAGATCGAGAGCAAGCTGGCGGAGCTGCGGGGGTCGCTCGAGCGACAGGAGCAGCAGCCATACGAACTCGCGATGGCAGGGGACTAACTCCAATCTAGCGGCGAGGATGGACAAAAATGCAACCGGTAGAGTCTGCACGTGTCTGGCGCCGACTGCTGATCGCGTGCGGCCTTGTGGTCAGATTTGGCGCTATAGCCACATCGGGCCAACCCGATCAATCCCCGGCTGCACCGGTGACCACGGTCGCCGACGTGGTCAATCAACTTGTGGAACACAACCAGGACCGCGCAGACCGGCTCAGGTACTACACGTCGCAACGCCATTATCACTTGGAATACCACGGCTTTCCGCACTCTGCGGACGCCACGATGGACGTGGAAGCGATCTACAGCGCCCCATCCAAGCGCTTTCGTGTGTTGTCGGCGTCGGGTTCACAGAAGCTGATCGACCACGTGATGAAGAGGCTCTTGAAAGGCGAGCAGGAAGCCGCTGGCGAACAGCCGAAGAATGCGCTCACGCCTGCAAACTACAACTTTGCTCTGCTCGAGACCGGGATCGAAAACGGCCGTAATCTCTTTGTCCTCCGGGTTGATCCTAAGACGCCCAGCAAGTTCCTGTATCGTGGAAAAATCTGGGTCGATGCCCAAGACTATGCCGTTGTGAAAGTCGAAGCTGAGCCGTCGGAGAGTTTGTCTTTCTGGATTCGCAACACAGAGATCAGCCATCTCTATTCAAAAGTGGGCGAGTTCTGGTTGCCGAGGCAGAACACGACGGTGACCAAAGTCCGGCTGGGAGGCACTGCGACCCTCACCATCGATTTTGATAAGTACCAGCTCCTTACAGGAGCGAATCATTTTGCGCACGAATGATCACCAAAGCCCAAGGGCGCGGTGGAACCGAGTCCGGCGTGCAGCTGCGACAACTCCGGTCAGCGGCAAGGCAAAAACCCATAAAGCTGTGGGGAGTGCGTCTGCCGAGAAAGCGGACACTCAGAAGAAAGTCGCTGCCAGGCGATCCCCGGCGATAAGTGGTACGAAGGCCAGCCCGACACCTGCTGCGAAAGCGCCTGCATCCTAACAGGCTGGTCATACCCACAGAGAGTCAGTGACCTGCGAACTGCTGTTGAAACAAGGCAAAGCGGTGCGCGCGATCGTCCTCATTTCGCACCATCGCACGCACCGCTTTGCCTTGCTTCAACAGCAGTTCGGTGACTGTGCGTCCAACGCCGCCGATGCGTCCAGCTGCGCCCGTAACCAATATGGGACTTGCCATGTTTGTTCCTTCTTCTTTGCTGAATGGAAATCATTGTGAGTGTGAACGTCAACACACGTGGATCGATTATCCCTCCTGGCAGGACGCTCGAAACTCTCTGCCAAGAGCTGTACGAAGCGACCTCGACGTACCAGCACGGATCGCTTCGTCAATGTGAATATATGCGATAGTGCACGCTTGTCCCAGCCGATAGAAGCTTGCTCAAGCTGCACGTTCCTCCTTTGCCGTGGCGTTCCGCGCCTCGATGGCCTTGACGCTGCTTACGAATGCCTGATGGCCGACCCTGGACAAGATCAGCGCGGACGCTCTGATCTTAATCCCCTATGGCTGATGCTGGATTTGACTCCCGAGAGCTTGACGCGGCAGCGGTGTCAGGCATGCAGGTCGTGCGGGGAAGGCAGCTAAGGTCCAGAATGCCACTTGGACGTACAACGGCCACACTGTCGAAGTTGGTGCCAGCAAGGACCAGGTATCGTAGCGTTGCTGTCGACGGGAACATCTCCGGTTCGCTCGCGTCCGAACTGAACTATCGAGGGGAGCAGTGATACCAGTGATACCAAATTCTTGCGGAATGTTGTCCCCTGGTGGGACAATTGGGAAACAGGGACAAGCTTGGGAATCCCGGCAGGTTCCTGATACAGCGCTGTTTGGCTGTTAAATTCCACAAAGAAAATGGCATAGTGGCCACTCGGGAACGAGACTTCGAATCCCTCCGCCCCGACCAACAAACTAAAGGCCTTAGCTTATAAGTTTCCAATCGATCGACACGGATTGTACCCACTTCTCTACCCATAGTCCCACGGTGGGACGTATTGACCCCCCGTGGATCACCCCCTATTGCATAGCGTTTGGCTTGTTGTTGAAAGCAGCGGCGATGGCCATTCGCGTTGCCTCTGCCCGAACATGGGAGTATCGATCAATCATCATCCGGGACATCTACCCCGCCATCTGCTGAATGGTCTGATCTGTTGCCCCGCTAGCGGCAACGCGGGACACGAAGGAATGCCGTATATCACGCCAGCGACACTCGACGCCTGCAACTTTCTTGGCGTGCTGCCATGCCGACTTCCACGACCCGCAGGCCATGGGATTGCCGCCTTCGATCAACTTGTCCCAATAGCTGTCGATCTCTTCCTGGGAGTCGCAGCGGACGAAGAACGAGAAAGCGGGATTGAGCTGATTCGAAGGGCCGCTATTGAGAAAGACCATCTCTTGACCTTCGAGCTCGATCGTGATCGTAGCAATCTTGCCTACGGGCCACTGACCGACCCCTTTGGAACACAGTTCATCGAGCCCGCGCGCGTGCGGGAAGATGCTCATATCCTTACGCACGCGCTGATCTGTCGGCAAGTAACTGAATATTTAAACCCCTGTCACAATCAATTCCTCGTATGGTCTTTTCTTAACCGAATGCAGTGTGGAATTGAAGTTACCTTTTCAGCACCCTGCTAACCAAGGCGCGAAATCGCATGATTTTAACGAAAATTACGTTTACATTAAGTCTTAGTAATCTTTGCTAAATCGCAAGGAGGCGACTTGTAAGGTCGCGGGATCATGCGATTGCCGTTGTTAAAAATTGTGTGGTAAAACCAGATTTTGTAAAGGAAGCAGCAGGGAGGAGATGAAATGGTCGGCAGGACACGACGCAAGCCGTCGCCCGTGAAAAAAAACTCGGTTATAGGCCAAGGTATTGCGCCCCAAAGATTGGGTGACCGCGGAGACTTCGCTTTTGGCCGTGGTTCTGAGGTTTTTTCGATACAGCGTTCGGAGGAGTCACCGTTTAATGAACCCCCTTCTCTTCCTGTCTACAACCCGGCGATCCAGGATTCCAGGATGACGTTTGCCTTCTTTGTGGAGAGCAAGTTCATCCCAGAGCACGTGGAACACAAGGCCCCTGCCGGAAAGACGCACTATCAGTCAATGTTGAAACACTTGCTCAAACCGGAAACTGTAAACCGCATGTTCCGCTTAGAGAATCCGTCGAATTCAAAGCTGAAGTCAGTACCTGGTTGGCCCTATCTGGACGACGTTCAACTTTGCGACCTCAAAGCCGATCATGTTCGATCACTTGTTTCACTTGCAGTTGCTCGCGGATATTCATCGCAGACAGTTAAACACATCAGGAATGCGCTTCACGCGATTATCTCTCATGCTCAGAGAGAGGGATGTTTCAGCGGCCACAATCCTGTTTCTCTGGTTAAGCCGCCCCCGATGATCCGCAAAACCGAACACAACCTAGCCATTAGCCAAATAAAAGAAATGCTCTCGCTTATGCAATATCCTCTCAAAGAGATTGCCCTTCTAACGATTACCACTGGCATGAACATGGTGGAGATCTGTGAGCTGCAATGGAAACACGTAAACCTGACTGATAGTGAGCGCTATATTGATGGAGAAGTGGTACCCGAACGGAGCATTGCGGTGAGGGCAAGGTGGAATCGAACCGGGCTTGACGATCTGCACTCTGGCAGGAATCGAGATATCGACATTCCTGAACCTCTGTTTCCGATTCTCGAAAGGCTCCGCCGGCGAAAGTCAAATACCAAAGCTCACGATTTCGTGGTGACTTCACAAAGTGGGCAGCCCCTTCTCGCCACAAGTATTCGCGTTCCGCAACTGAAGCCGATCGGTCAAAAATTAGGAATACCCTGGCTCTCCTGGCACGACCTCAGGCGAGCTTATACCGCATCGTTGTCAGAATTCAGAGCTCAGTTCAACCATGAGATGGCACACGCGACAGGGGAAGAGTATGAACGCGTCTTCGCCGGTGCTGGACATTCGGACAAGCACACAGCTCCCAAAACCACGTTGGCGATGGAAAGCAGGAGATTCTGTCGCCAGTCTGGCAGTGACAGGTGGCAAGTCTTTTAGAATTTGTTAATTCATTAAGTGAGACGAACCCTTGTGTTTTGTGGCGGCCCAGTGGCCGCGTCATCTTCACCAACCCAGTATGGTGCCTCATGCGACTTCTGCTTGTAGAAGATGAACTCGAGATACAGCGGTTTCTAAAGTCTTCTCTTACGGAAGCTGGCTATCAGGTCGACGCTGCCGGGGATGCGAGAAACGCGATGAGATGTGTGGCCGAGAGCACTTACGACATCTTGATCGTAGACCTAGGCCTCCCGGACCAAGATGGTATTTCGTTGATCCGGTCATTGAGGAGAGTGGGAGTGAACGCACCGATCTTGATCTTGTCGGCGCGAAGGTCCGTCGATGAAAGGATTGTGGGGCTGGATGAGGCCGATGATTACATGACAAAGCCTTTCGCTTTGGGTGAGTTAGTTGCAAGACTTCGCAATCTCCTCAGAAGGGATTCTTCAGGGCAGAATCACGCCCGCCTGCACGTGCGCGATCTAGAATTGGATTTGATTCAACGCGAGGTAACTCGGTCGGGAAGGCCAATTCGGCTCACATCGCAGGAGTTTACGCTCTTGGAGTTTCTTTGCCGCAATGCCGGCCGAATTGTCACACGCTCGATGATTCTCGAACGGATATGGGGAATCCGATTTGAACCCAAAACCAATGTCCTCGACGTCCACATGAGTCGCTTACGCGGGAAAGTAGATGGTGTAGGCCGAGAGCCCCTGATCGAGACCCTCCGGGGCAAGGGCTACGTCCTGAGAGACTCACAAGCCACCTATTAACAGTTAGAAGCACTGCCTCGTGCGTGTCTCTGTGAAGTCTCTCTCGCCATACGATCGAGACGGGTCGGCGTCAGTCCTTCGCATACGTTGCGCTTCGGGTGCCATTCAACGTTGAAATCGCGTCGCTTGGACCAAGCGATCCGTGTTATGCCCATTGCGTCGTCGGTCGTTCCGCCAGCATCAGGCGTCTTAAGCCCCGTCGCAATTTGAAGCCGCCCCAGTCTCCCTGGGCATACGCGGCGGAGTCAGTGAATGCCAATTCAGGCAAGCCCCAGGACAATTGGAAGAAGAATTGGCCCGAACTATTGGATGTTCGCAGGCAGTGTGTGTTTCGCGCGAGCCGCATTGTTGCTCATTTTGGCGAGCAACCTTTCATCGAACAGTGCGCGTCTTCGCAATTCACGAGAACGAATCGCATGCTCGTACCACGCAAGAGAGTCGAGAAGTTATGTCCATGATCCCGTTCTTACATTAATTAATTCGCAGATGGATTCTTCGAAGCTTCAATGTTGAATTGTCAAGCTGCGCAGCGTTTATCTCTTGTGTGATGAGGATCTTAGGAGCTTATTAATGCCGATTATGTTTTGTATCTAAATACACCACTTCAAATATTGCTTGCAAATTACATTCTAGTAATCCTTGCGAAACAGCAAAAAGGCGAGGTAAAGGTGGGCCGCATTCTTCAGAGGCTGTCAGGTTTGTCAGGTTTGTGATGTGTCGGGTTTACATTTTTACGCCCGATGCCCAAACAGAAACTTGATGGAAGCACTTTTGGAGGGATTGTATGGGCGGCAGAGCACTGCGCAAGATCTTTGTAGTGTCGATTCTAGTTGGCCTTACCACCTGGGCACGCGCCCAATCATTCCGCGTTCAATGTCCAACCAGCACCATCACTCACCCGTCGTCCCTCAATAACAACAATGTTGAGCCTGCTTACACGGGCCCGACGACGCTCGCGCTCAACGGGAGTGGATTTTATGCCCCCACGGCGAACGTGAATGGTGCCATCAAATGCCAGCAGGTCTCAGGCGGCGACGGTTATTCGACGATGGCCAACGGCACACAGACCTTCATGTTTTCGTTCGGGCCGCTCTCGGGACTCGGTGACATTGCAAATGGTCACCCCGGCACCGAGTCTCCCAACGTCTTCAATGTGCAGTATCCGGGGATTCTGCTTCCGGGCGACCCCGCGACGACTGACGGGATCGTGGCCGGAACCTGGCCGGGCTTTCCTCTCTCGACCGGCTCTTTTTCCTATAACGGCGCGGTGGGGCTGGTTCCGGACATAGCGAACCTGGTCAGCATCTACGATATCGCCGAGGAAACGGGCACGACTCCGAAGACGGTCATTGTTCAAGGCAACGCTCCCCTCGGCGTGAATACCGGAGATACGGTGAACATCTGCGGCACAGGCACGTACGCCGGGACGACGCTCGCGACGACGCCCGGGGCGCCGTGTGGAACGGGTACGGCGCCGCTAAACGGCTTCGACGGCAAATGGACCGTTGGCACCGCAAACTACGCGTTCCCCGCCGGCTACCCCGTCGGCACGGTCTACAACGGCGTGACCAACTATGGCTTCTCGGCCCCCAACAACTTCACATTCACTGCGACTGCAACCGGGCTGGCCGACATTCTCGAATCCCAAACGGCGACCGCAGCGACCCCGCCAGTACTCGACGGACACGTGGATCCCCGGCAGATCATGGATGTCGGCGTGATGAACGGCAATATCCCGGCGCCGTTGGTGGCATTCGATGAGGACGATGAAATGTTCCTCACCCTCACCAACGTCGGCATGATCATGCGCCCGGACTTGTTTGAGCAGCACACCATTCACTTCCACGGATATCCGAACGCCTCCTCGGTCTATGACGGCGTGCCGGACGCTTCGGTGGCCATCAACATCGGCGGCAGCTTTACTTATTACTACCTCGCCCCCGACGCCGGCACCTACTTCTGGCACTGCCATATCACGCCTCCCGAGCACCTGCAGATGGGCATGGTCGGGCAGTTGTATGTCAGGCCACGGCAGAATCGCATTGCGGCCGGTGCCAGCCTCTACACGGCGCTCCTAACGCAGAATGGCGGCATCGTACCTAATGGGAACCAAACCCCAAGCGCGGGTGCGGATCTCCGCACAGTGTGCAACACCGCGACTGACATCCTGTGCAGCGCGGCCACGCCCGCCATCAACACGGGGGCTATGCAAGGTACCGACAAGCTTGGCAACCCGCAAAAGTACACCTACAACGACGGCGACGGCTCCACGGCGTATGACGTCGAGTATCCCCTCCAGATTCACGGCTTCGACCCCAACTTCCACTTTGTTGGCATGACCTTCAACCCGGAAGCGTTTGCCGAGATGAAAGACAAGTTCTTCCTGCTGAATGGGCGGAGCTACCCCGACACGGTCACGCCTGGCCCCATGGCTACGGAGTCTTCGGATGGCAGGGTGCACTACTCGCAGCCGATGCCTGCGATCATCAACATTCCCGCGGGGGGTAGAGCCCTTCTGCGCATCGCAGACCTGAGCGTGACGGAGTACGCAACCCTGGCCACGATGGGAATTCCCATGAAGGAAATCGGCTTCAACGCGAAACTGCTGCGGGATCAGGCGGGGAACAACCAGGAGTTCTACACCAACTCCATCACGCTCGGCGGCGGCGAGTCTCTGGACGTGCTGCTGGATGCCAGCGACGCCGGATGCGGGGTTTCGGGCTGCGCGGCGAAGCTGTATCCGGCCGGGAGCACCTTTTACCTCTTCACCCCCCAGCTCGATCATCTTTCCAACGATCAGGAGAATTTCGGTGGACTGATGACCGAGGTTCACATCTGCAACAGCGTGTCCGGCGGCGAAACGTACGGCAACACCTGCAACTAGGAGAGCGGCAATGAGGGCAACGAACATGACAAAATCGATCTCGATCGTACGATCGCTTCTGGCGCCGATGCTGGCATTGTTTCTGGCGGCCGCGTCTCACGCTGCCGCTCCCGGAATCACCGGTACCGGAACCACCCCCGGCACCTTCAACCTGACTGCGCAGACTGCCTACCTCAACCAGCCAGACGGCAATTCGGTTTACTCCTGGGGCTATGGCTGCGCCACGGGTTCCGCGCCGACGTTTGTGCCCGCGGCAATCACGACGGCCACCTGCAATACCATGCAGGTTCCGGGCCCGACGCTGGTTGTCACGGAAGGGCAGACCGTCACGGTCACCCTGACCAATAACCTTCCCACGCCCGCTGGGAACACATCGATTCTCTTTCCGGGCTTTGTCGTGAAGGCGACGGGCGGGACGCCTGGCCTGCTGACGACCGAAGCGGCTCCGGGCGGCACGGTGACCTATACCTTTGTTGCCAATTCGCCTGGCACTCACGCCTACTACAGCGGAACGCAAAGCGACCTTCAGGTCGAGATGGGCATGTATGGCGCAGTGGTGGTTCTTCCCGCCACCGTTCCTGCCGTCTGCGCAGCCGGGCTGCCATTGACGGCTCCGGGCAACAATGCGAAAGCAAAAGCGGCCTGGGGCGAAACGGACTTCCGGTTGGCGGCGGCCGCCTTCGACAATCCCAAGACCTGCTACGACCGGGAATACCTGTTCCAGTGGGCGGAGATGGATCTCAACATTCACAATAAGGCGCTGGCACAGGTCACGGCTTTGAACGGCTGCACTGCCGGAACTCCGGGATGCAGTCTCGAGGTTCCGACCGAGCCGTATCATCCGGCCTACTTCCTGATTAACGGCCGCTCCATGCCCGACCTCATGGACGCCAACTACGCGCCTGAGTATCCCCACCAACCCTACAATGGCGATCCGCACATGCACCCAGGCGAGATGACCCTGATCCGCACCATCGGCCAAGGCCGCTGGCAACACCCGTTCCACGAGCATGCCAACCATGTGCGCATTCTCGCTCGTGACGGAAATATGCAGCTGGCACCGGACGGAACTGACCTCGCGGGACTCCTGATGTTCAACACCGACACGACACCGGGCGAGTCGTTCGACGGGATTTTCTACTTCACCGGCAGAGGCCTGAACTGGGATCCGTACGGGCACCTTCCCGTTTCCGCGGTGGGAGACAAGAACGCCACGCTTCCCTGCACGCCCGATGCGAACGGCTACAACACCGGGGCCCCCACCGCGATCAACTATTTCGAGTGGTGCCAGGACCACATGAAGCCGCTGGAAGTGTCTCCCATCGGTGACGTGGCCGCGGGCGGTCCCGCGACTCTGCCGAATCCCAACATCTTCACCAACGGCCCCTGGTACGGCGGTACTCCGTATCTGGGTCCCGATGCGAACGTGCGCGGCGGCGGCACCCAAAACTGCCTCAGCAGCGCGGCCGGGCCTAACGGCACGACCAACGCTGCAACATACGGTTGCAGCCCTCTGCAACCCTTCAATATCCAGGCCAACCCGGGCAACGAACGCGGTTGGGCTTACATGTGGCACTCACACAACGAGCGCGAGATCACCACCAACAACGTATTCCCTGGCGGCATGCTGATGATGATGCTGGTCGATTCCCGCGAATTCGTGATTGACGAAACCAACTAGGCAAGGAGAACAGACATGCGATTCAACTCTCTCAAAGCGACGTTAAAGACAGCAGTGCTGGGAGCGGCTGTTCTCCTTCTCGGAGCCGGTGCGGCTGGTGCACAGCAGCAGATCAATCTGACTGCCGCGCCGACCACGGCAAATATGCCGGACGGGTCCCAGGTGCCCATGTGGGGCTACAGCTGCGGCGCCGTCGCGACGGGCTCGACAGCGACGTGCGCGGCCCTGAACCCGAACGCCGGAGGGACGTGGTCCCCGGTGGTGATTACCGTTCCCGTGGGCGCAACCGGCGGGCTGACGATCAGCCTCACGAATAATTTGTCCTTCGCCAACAGCAACACGGTGCCCACCTCGATCGTGATCGTGGGCCAGGTGGGCGGAGGCCTGGGATCGGTGCGCACCACCACAGCGAGCCCGAGTCACTCCGGCCTTGCCTCGGACAGTGTCACATGGCCTACGGCGAACACGGGTGCGACGTTCGTACCTCCGCCCCAGGGGCCGCGAGTGCAGTCGATGGCCACGGAAGTGGCTGCGGGAACGACAACCTTACTGCCGGCCTGGCCAATCCTCAAGCCCGGCACGTATCTGCTTGAATCGGGCACGCACCCATCGATCCAGGTGCCCATGGGGCTGTATGGAATCCTGGTGGTCACCGCTGCGCCTACGGCGACAGCTGGCGCAGAGACCGCAGCGGGCTGTGCCTATCCCGGCGCCACTGCGGGAACCTGCGCGGTTCCATATGATGGCGAAATTCCGCTGGCGCTCGGTGAAGTCGACCCGGTGCAGAACAACCTGGTCAACACCGCGGTGAACACCGCCGGATTCAGCGAAACCGCTGTGTGGTCCGGCCAGCCGGGAGGGTGCGGAAATCCTAATGGTACTACAGGCGTTGGGTCTGCAAATCCCACATACAACACCTGCTACCCGCCCGCAGTGAACTACACGCCGCTTTATTACACGATCAACGGCGTGGCGTTCAACAAGACGAATGCTTCGGGTTCGCTCTTCCCGATCACGCCGGGCACGATCGCGCCAGCTACCGGCACGGGGAATGTTCTGGTGCGCGTGGTCAACGCCGGTTTGCGGATGCACGTTCCGTCGATCGTCGGCTCGCAGGTGGCAGGCGCAACGGGAGCTACAAATCCCATCGTTACCGGTTTCAAGGTCATCGCCGAAGACGGCAACCCGCTTCCCGGCGTTCCCAAGATCCGAAGCGAAGTATTCATGGCCGCTGG
>Ga0206902_10173_pt1 | contig 16985 bp, 16 predicted proteins | sample Alteio_BWOrgHeat_44_FD_153242 | JGI IMG/M metagenome (GOLD analysis project Ga0206902, IMG submission 153242) | Enriched cells from forest soil in Barre Woods Harvard Forest LTER site, Petersham, Massachusetts, United States -... | ecosystem: Environmental > Terrestrial > Soil > Temperate forest >... | reverse complement strand
TTTTCCAATTTGCACATCGTGCATTTTGAGAACTTCTGGCCCACCATATCCTGTCATCTGTATTGCTTTCATATTAGACCTCTTGTTAACTCTTGATGGCCACCAATTTGTGAACGCAAGTTACAGCTAGCGAACCATCACCAACAGCAAAGCCGACTCTTTTTGTAGAACCTCTGCGGATATCACCAGCGGCGAGAATTCCAGGGATTGTCGTTTCCAAAGCGCATGGCTCGCGGTCTTTTAGAGGCCATAGACCTGATTGCAGGGCATCTATCCCTGTCATGATATAGCCAAGGGAATCTCTTGCAAGAGTTTCTGGTAACCAAGAGCATCCTGGATCTGCGCCAATGAAAACGAAAATGGCAGAGACGGGGATTTTTTCACTTATTTCTTTACCTTGGCTCTCAGTGTTGTTTGGATTGAAGGCACGCAAGGTGACACTTTCCAACCGCTTTTCGCCTTGAACGGATGCTATCTCCACACCTTCGTGGAGCACTATATTACGTGCGTCACGAATCCGGCCCACGAGATATTCAGACATTCCCGGCCCGAGATTTTTTCGTACAAAAAGATGGACTTTACGGTCATGGCAAGATTCGGCTAGGAACATTGCCGCCTGCCCTGCAGAGTTCCCTGCACCAACAACGGCAACATCTTGCTTGTCATAAAGTATGGCTTCCACACTAGTGCAGGCATAGTAGATTCCGGCAGATTCGAAGCGTTCAGCATCTGGAGCTTCAAGTTTTCTCCAGCGAACGCCAGCTGCGATCAGAACCGTTCGTGCAAGAAGAATATTTCCGCAATCAAGATGCAACGCATGAAAACCATCTGGTGTCGTTGCGGGTTCTATCCTTTCGACAGTTACCGGTGCGACCATTCTTGCTCCAAATTTCAACATTTGGAGAACGCTTCGTGTCGCCAATTCCGTACCTGAAAGTCCACTAGGAAATCCGATAAAATTTTCAATTTTGGAAGATCCTGCCGCTTGGCCACCGGGACCAATACGATCAATTACAACGGTAGAAAGCCCTTCTGATGCTGCATAAACGGCAGTGGTCATTCCTGAGGGCCCTGCACCAACAATGGCGAGATCAGTTTTCGCAGTTGGACAATGACGCCAGACTCCTAATGTTTGAGCGAGTTCGCGAAGTTCAGGATTTATAAGTAAACGACCATCGCTTGATTCTATAACCGGCAATTTTTTTGGTGATCCCCATCCCTTCAGAAGTTTTTTTCCTTCATCGGATGTCGAATCATACCAGGAGAATGGGACGAAATTTTTGAAGAGAAATTCACGGACAAGCATCGTTTCACGACAAGTTCCTGGCCCAACGATTTTCACTCCGACTACACCTGTTGCTAGCAGTAGACGTCGGCGTTCCTGTATAGCAATCAAAAGCTTTTCAGCTAAATTGGGGACTTTGGTCAGAACTTCATGCAATCGAGTGGTGGGTATCCTTAAGAGTTGTGTTTGGCCACAGGCAATTCCTGACACTATTATGGGTCTATGTGTTAGTAAATCAATGTCTCCAGAAAATTGCCCTGGACCGTGTGTAACGATATGACGATTTTCATCAGAGGGGTTAATGATTTTTATCCCGCCGGTTTCAACGACAAATAAATCAATATCGACATCACCAGCGTGAAAAATGAATTGTCCATCAGAAAAAGAGACAGGTTCAGAAAGGGTTTTTAGTATCGTAAGGTCATGCGCATCGAGTTTAGGAAAAGCAATCGGATTAGCTGTATCAGTTTCGTTGGTCATAAAGAATAATCCTAAACGCGAAATTTTTGATGACTGCAGAGGGATTTTAATTTTTTTCGCATGACATCATTTTCCTAATAAAACCAACTAAAACAGTCAATCATTTTATTAGGTACAGCGGGATTTTCAAGGTTTCATGATTGCTAAACCAACTTTCAAAGTGATACGTAGGGTAAATTTTACCCTATTTTGCTTTCTTTTTTTCTTTTTATAGTGTGATTGCCGTAACAATCAATTTGGAGGTCAGTTATGAATAAAGTACATTCATGTCATTGTTCCAATGGAGTTTGTGTTAACAATACCCTTGAAGTTCGCCCTTTGGCTATAGTAGGGAGGGTTTTAGGCACTATTTGGGGTTATCATTTGGCCATGCCTGTAGCAAAAAAGGGAGTCGAAGCTGCTGTCACTACGGTTGCCTCGAGTGTTTTGGGAACTACCACAGCAGGTGCGGTATCAATGGTAGTTGCTCCTATAATTGTTTATGGTATAACTCCATGGATTATTGATGGAAGTGCACAGACGACTAATGGAGTCTTATGTAAATTATGGGCATGTGCAACTTTCTCAAACTCTGAAAAAAACAATACGGAGAATGAAGTTTCTGAAAAGAATAGTACTGATAAAGAAGCTATTGAACTAAAAACCTACCAGGACTCTTCTGAAAATCCGTCAGTAAAAATGGATAAAAAAACAGATATTCATGAAGACCATTTTAATTAAACGGTTTGTGTGAAAAAAAACAAAGTAGCTACCTTTGCCTGCTACTCGAGAGAGCAGGCAAAGCGTAGGAAGAATTCTGCAAAAGATCGTTCGTAAGGAAATACTTGATTATTTCATAAATTTCCTTATTCTTGAGAGGGTAAATTCGAAAATTTTCCGTTATTTTTTGAGGTAAAATCCACAAAATAAGAAGGGGGATACATGAACTTACAAAGTATGCTGAACTATTCAATTAAGAAAAATTCAAAAATTAAACAAACTTGTAATCCTTTAAAAGATGACCTAGGAATAACAAATTTTACATACGGCTATATGGAAGCCGATGGAAATTTTTGTTTGTTGTCTAATAATATCGAATGCCTGGAATCATTCCTCTGCAGAAAATTATATCTTTCAAATCCCTATTTTAAATGCCCTTCATTATTCAGATCAGGTTATGGAATAATTCCAACATTTAATCCTTCTCATAAGAAATTAAAAATCACTCATTTACTGTATTTAATTGAAGCAAGATCTTCAAGATTGGAACTTTTTGTCTTTGGCTTTCCCTCTGAATCCCCCGATATTTATGCCCCTTATTTTTTGGAAAAATTAGATCTATTACATAAATTCATCCTCTACTTTCGAAGAGAATGTAAAAGTTTAATCGCAGAGATGCCGTCTAACTGTGCCAATTTGAAGGAAGCCTTAGGCCCACTTTTCTTTGCAGTTGATCCAGCGACACCGTTATTAAAAAATGATCCAGCATTACAATTTTTAAAGAAAATTTCTCCTTTATCAGAAAGAGAGCAACAATGTGTAGAAATGTACAAGGAAGGACATTCAGCGCAATCGACGGCTATGATGTTAGGCCTTTCACAGCGAACAATAGAACATTATTTCGATAATATAAAAGATAAAATTGGCTGCACTTCAAAACGTGATTTGCTTAATGTTTAGACGCTGAGCTTAGCAGAGATTCCATACCTTCAAAAAAAGCCGAACGTTTCGCCATCAAGGAAAAACGTTCAGCCAATGCCGGTGACCGGACTCGAACCAGCACCTCGTTGCCGAGAGTAGATTTTGAGTCTACCGCGTCTACCGTTCCGCCACACCGGCAAAATAGAATACAAAAACTATAGAGAAAGTCGGCATTTTCGAAAAGAAAAGAAGAGAGTAAACAGTACACAGTAAACGGTAAACAGTAGAAATTTATAACTTTTTGCTGTGAATAACTCAAAATAGCAAACTCTACTGAATACTGTTTACTGTGTACTGTTTACTTTTTTATATCCTAAAATAGTTGTGATTCGCCTTGTCCCATGTGTAAATCACTTTTTCTTTGCTATCCATGTCGTAGCGTACCTGTACGCTGATGTACGGATAGGGATGCCTATTGTCGAAATTTCTTCCCTCATCCTTTTTGAAAAGCTTTATAAAAATTTCTTTGTTCATCCAAGGTTGTGTGCTCACATTGACATCATCCTTTTCATAACGTTGAAATTCTATAAATTCTTTTTTACCTTCATACTTTGGAGTCTCCGTAAAATAGGCCTGAAGACACTTCACAATAAGCTCAGGAAGCTCTTCCATCCCTTGAACATAAAATGAAACTTCAGCTCCGATCATGTGCTTGGAATATAAGTTCTCAGGAGAAGGATCCACGTATGCATTGTGCTCTGGACACCTGTGTCCGCTGGTAATCACCACTTTTTTCTGGGTTTTAGCCTGGATATAATTCAAAAGATCAATTAAAATTGGATAGATAAATTCTTTCTCGTCTCTCAAGGGAAGCGTGTGCTTGGCTGCTCCGCCGCAGTCAAAATAACGAACCACTTCTTTTTTCTCCTGAACGGCGTGAGGAGGATTTAAGTTGCTTCCTTTGCAACGAAAAAATTCTTTTGTGATCTTCAAATGCTCGCCCACTTTCCCTTTCTCCCAGGGATACGGTTCTATCGATGCCAATTGTGGAGGAGAAATCGCAAAAAGATGCTCGTTGTGATGACGGTAGAGATATTCACCTTTTTGATAGCGCGTTCCTGAGGCGTTGCCACTGTTATCGTCAGAAGAAGAACACCCTATCAGAAAAAGTAAAAAAAGTAATAAGGATAAGGCATGCATTGGATTCATAATTATCAGCTGTTTCTTTTTGATTTCGATGGATTGCTTGTCAATACTGAAGAAATTCATTTTCTTGCCTACAAACATATGTGCGCGGCACGCGGTTACAATTTAGATTGGAGCTTTAGTCGCTACTGTCAAGCCGCCCATTATGAAGCAACCGCATTGCGAGATCAAGTTTATACCACATTTCCAATACTGCAAAAACAGGAACCTAACTGGGATGTCCTTTATGCAGAAAAAAAACAAGCGCTGATCACTCTATTTAAAACAGGCGCTGTCCATCTTATGCCGGGTGCTGAATCCCTTTTAAAGGCCTTGCAAGTAGCGAATATTCCTCGATGTGTTGTCACACATTCGGCAGATGAACTCGTTTCTTTGATCCGCACACAAAATCCTATTCTTAATACGATCCCTCATTGGTTTACGCGAGAACACTACTCACAACCAAAACCTCATCCAGAATGCTACCTCAAAGCGATTTCTACTTTTGCAAAACCAAATGATAACATTATCGGCTTTGAGGATACTCCTAGAGGTCTTAAAGCGTTGCTAGGGACTCGAGCAAAACCTGTGCTCGTGTGCTCTGCAGAGTATCCAGAAATCCCTTCATTTAAAGCTTTGGGTGCCTCTCATTATTCTTCCCTAAAAGATCTTCAGGATATTCAACAGCCATAAGAAAAAGTCCTTCCGGCGGTGCTGCAATACTTGCCTTACGCCTATCTTTTGCTGCAAAAATTTCAGCAATATCCTCTAACTTTTTTTTCCCAGAAGCAATATCCAAAAGCATTCCCACAATGTTGCGCACCATTTTGTAGAGAAACCCATCTGCCTGAAATTCTAAACGAATTCCCCCAGGTTCTTCCACAACATCTAATCGCATTAATGTTCTCACAGAATTTTTGGACGCCGCTCCCTTATGTGCTTCGTTGGCAAAGGATTTGAAGTCATGTTTTCCTGCAAAAAGTGCTGCAGCTTTTCTGAGCAGTTCTAAATCAATTTTTTTGCGCACATGGTAACTAAATTGCCTCTTAAACGGATCTAGAACAGGATCTAAATGTAAATGATAATGATAGGTTTTACTGATTGCGCTTCTTTGAGAATGGAATTTTTCCGGTACACTTTCGATGGAGAGGACTCTTATATCTTTCGGAAGAATCCCATTCAAGGATATCCATAAACGCGATGTATTGATTTTTTGTGTGCTTTTGAAATGCGCCACCTGGCCGATCGCATGAACACCTGCATCAGTACGTCCAGATCCAATCAAGGTAATTTCTTCGCGAATAATTGTTGCTATCGCGTCTTGTATAAGAGACTGAATAGAGGTGGCATTAGGCTGTACTTGCCAGCCACTATAGTTCGTTCCGTCATACGCAATAACAAGTTTATAATTTTCCATTTTCTCGAACTTTTTGAAGAGAATGGACTGGATGGACGAAATGGACTCCATGGACTTAATGGACGTATTCAATTGTCCATTCAGTCCATTCAGTCCATTACGTCCATTTAGTCCATTACGTCCATTCTACTGAATACTGTTTACCGTTTACTGTTTACTTTTTTTAATGTTATCACTGTCATTTCTGGCATAGAAAACCATCTAAAGAACATCACGCTTCCAAGACCACGGTTAATATAAATCCATTTGTCATACAATTTAAGAAGGCCTCTCTTAAATTGATGGTTTTCTACCAACATAAACTTTTCGCATAACCATGGTAAATTGACTTGTCCGCCATGAGTATGTCCACACAGAATCAGATCGCCGGGATAATTTTTTAAGATAGGGATAGAATCAGGATTATGGGTGAGCACTATGCCTGGAGAGGATTTTTCATAATTTTTAAACGCTTTTTCCGGCAAACATTTTCCTAATGTGTATTCTCCAACACCACAAATGTTAAGCGAAGCGTTGTTTATTTTTACCAACACATTCTCGTTGTGAAGCACTTTAAAAGGCGTTTCATTCAATAGTGTCAAAAGTTCTGAATTTAATTGTACAGCTTCTGCTGAAGCAGTGATTTTCTTTGTTAGCTTTGGAGACTTTCTAAAAATACGTTTCCATCCCTTTCTCAATGGAGATGTCTTCGAAGTGATAAGATCATAATCGCCCTGATCATTGACTGAGACATACTCTTTGTAGTCGTGATTTCCCATGATGGCATAACACCCATGTGGAGCGGACATTGCTTTCAGTATAGTTACAAGCTGGTTTTTGTTTGAAACTTTTGAGTTGCATAAAAAATCACCTGTGAAAACGATGATGTCAGGTTTAACCTTACGGATATGCTTCAGCAGCTTTTTTATGATGGATAGTGAAGAATTTTCATTTAAATGCAGGTCACTTAAATGTAAAATTTTTAGACCATCTAGCTCTTTAGGGAGATTGGAAATGGGTAATGTTTTATGCGTTTTGGCTAACAGATTAGGTTCAATAAAACGTGGCCAAATCCCGATGATGGAACAAATACACCAAAGATTCCATGCAAGATTATCCCATGTAAAACTGCTGTTAATATCTTTTTTCATTTTAGGCATTATAGCGTAGCCATCAGAAAAAAGACAGCAGAGACAGCAAGGACAGCAAAGACGGCAAAGAAATTTATTTGTTCGGTTTCGGTGTAGTTGTGGGCGGAACATCGGTGTGAGGAACCGCATTCATTTCGACAGCTTCAGGATGCTCTTTAAGATAGTCATCATAGTAAGGATAAGGGTTGACCTTATGCTTATTTTCTTCGCGGATGATTTGGCATTTTCTACAAACAGGCCCCTCATCAGCGTTTAAACCATTAAATAATGAAAGAACGAAACATGCAGCGAATAAAATACTTTTCATAAATTTCCTTGATTTGTTTTGTTTTTACCTTAACTTTCATTTCCAAAATTGTCAAACACAGTCAGTGGTAATAAAAGCTAGGCCCTGTTTTTCTACTGAATACTGTTTACTGTGTACTGTTTACTTTTCTCTATCGATATTATTGTTTTTCTGGCATAAAAAAAGAGAAACTTTATTAAAGCTGATATGACGATAAAACAGAAAAAAAAATTGTGCTGGAATTGTGAGGGCAGCGCTTCTTTCGAAGATGAAAATTGTCCTTACTGCGGCGTCTATTTAAGTCCGCTTTCTGTCGGCGGCAACGAAGCTGCTGACGATCTCTTGAATCCTCCTTATAAACTCAAGCCATCTGATGAAGAAGAACAGGAGATCCCTGCTTCACCATATGGTCAACAACAGGAGGAAGAGGAAATTGAAGAAGAACCGATTCGTAATGAAAAAGAAGATCACGCTGAAAATACAGTGCAAGCCGTTTTATTGCCTTTAGTTATATTGTCGACAGGTTTTGTCTTTCTGCTATTCAGTCTAGCGCTTCTGCTTTTTTCTCAGAATGATACGCTCACACTACGCTGGAACGCCAATTATTGGTTTGTCTATCTCGCTATCGGTATAGCCCTTCTCTTCGTTAGCTGGAAAATCCTCGACTCAAAAGAGTAAACAAAGTTTTTTTCCACTTTTTCATAATTCATAATTCATAATTTTTTTCTACTCTTCATCTTGCTGGGTGCCGCAGCATTTTTTGTACTTTTTGCCGCTACCGCATGGACACGGATCGTTTCTCCCTGTACGGGGCACTGTTGTCACGATCGGAGCTTGCTTAACCTGAGCTGTCTTGGTTTCCGTCGCAAACTCTTCTGCTGACTCGCGCCTTTCCGATGCCGGTTGTGCAGGCAATGGTTTCCCTTCCAATTCAGGCATAAAGGAGCGTGTGGTCTCCAGATTAATTTGAGATAACAGTTCCTGAATAGTTGGACGCTGTTGATACACAATTTCAAAGCGGAAAATATCTTGAGCAATCTCGTTACGCAATGTCTGACTAAAGTCGTGGAACAGTGAAAATCCTTCGTGCTTAAATTCTGTCAAAGGATCCCTCTGGCCTACGCTACGAAGGTTCACATCAGCTCTCAGATGGTCCATACGCAATAAATGTTCCTGCCAAAGATGATCAATCTTTCGAATCATCATATTGCGGATCGCTTCGCTGGTTGGCGCTGAAGTCTCTCTGATGCGGCTGTCGAGGGGGATTTTATTATTTTCTCTTTCCAATTTTTCTTTAAAGGCTTTAACGATTTTATCAACAGCCAATTTTTCCAAATCCGTCGATTCCATCAAATCTTTATCGAAAAATCCTTCTTCAAATGTCACAGGGAAATGATGCATGAGCCATTGACGGTATCCTTCTGGATCCCATCCACCTTCGGTATTGCGATTTTGAAAAAACTGTTCTGAAGCTTGTGAGCACACGCTTTCAATCACTTCAATCGCTAAATCTTCAATGTTTTCTGTATGAAGAATTTCATTGCGGAAAGCATAGATTTCCTGTCTCTGCTTGTTCATCACATCGTCGTATTCGAGCGTATGTTTACGAACAGTGTAGTTTCTTTGCTCGACACGTTTTTGTGCAGTTTCAATCGATCGATTTAATATCTGCGCAGAGATGGGCTCACCTTCAGGCGGTCTAACGCGTTGTAGCATTGCTGTAAGCCGTGGTGAAGTGAACATCCTTAACAACGAATCTTCGAATGAAATATAGAATTTCGATGTTCCAGGGTCTCCTTGACGGCCACATCGTCCTTTTAGCTGTCTGTCGACACGTCGTGATTGGTGTCGTGTTGTGCCAATCACTTCCAAGCCCCCAAGTTCGGCGATGCCTGATCCCAATTTAATATCGGTACCGCGACCAGCCATGTTGGTTGAAATTGTAATCGCACTTCTTTGACCAGCATTGGCCACAATTTCTGCTTCCTTGTCGTTTTGTTTTGCGTTCAAAACGGTATGTTCTAATTTATTCTGTTTCAAAATGCGTGAAAGCTTTTCAGACACCTCTACAGACTCTGTTCCGATAAGAATGGGGCGTCCCATTGAGTGCACATCGCGGATCTGTTTCAAAATCGCGTTGTACTTCTCACGTTCTGTCATATAGATTTCATCATTGGCATCTTTACGTTGGCTCTTTTTATGAGTAGGAATTGCCAACACATCCAATTTATAGATCTGCTTGAACTCGTTTGCTTCTGTCAAAGCTGTTCCGGTCATTCCTGAAAGCTTTTCATACATGCGGAAGAAGTTTTGCAGTGTGATCGTCGCATATGTCTGCGTCTCTTTTTGAATTGAAACGCTTTCTTTCGCTTCAATCGCTTGATGCAGACCATCGGAAAAACGTCTTCCAGGCTGTGGACGACCTGTATTTTCATCAATGATGACGATCTTATCATCTTGCACAATGTAGTCGACATCACGTTCCATCAGCAAATGAGCACGCAACAGCTGACGTAAGTTGTGAGCGCGTTCTTTGCGCTTCATGTCCTCTTCCTGAACTGCAAGTTTACGTTGGACTTTGGCTTCGGCATTAAGAGAATTGTCCTGATCGATTAACGCATACTCATGCGAAATATCCATCATGACGAAATCGTCAGAATGCTCTTCACCTGCATTGTGAGCCCATGCGCTGATGCCTTTATCGGTTAATTCGTACTCGTTAGCTTTCTCGTCGACCACAATATATAGCTCTGCTAGTGTTTGAGCACGCTCTTCTTTATTCTGATCAGCGTAATAGTACAGATCCATTTTATCGAGCTTTGCACGAATATCTGGATCTTCTTTTAAACGGCGAAGGATCTTGTTATGAGGTGTTCCTTTACCCACCAACCAGAGTTTCTTAATGGCTTCATCTTCCAGCTCTTCCTGCTTCTTATCACGTTTTGGCTGTTGTGTGACGATCTCTTCTTCACCTTCAGGCTTTTCTAAGATTTTTCGCGCTTCCGTCGCAAAACGGTTGCACAAATCTCTTTGTAATCGAACAAGAGCTGCTGCTCCGGCTTTCATCTCGTCATACATCTGACGACTTACAGGAACAGGTCCAGAGATAATCAACGGAGTTCGTGCTTCGTCAATTAAAATGGAGTCCACTTCATCGATAATCGCAAAATAAAATCCTCTTTGAACTTGCTCATGACGGGAATTTGCCATTGAGTTGTCGCGTAAATAATCGAAACCAAACTCGGAAGCGGTCCCATACACAACGTCAGCAGCATAAATAGGCTGACGCAGATCTGTAGGAGTGTTTCCTGTGAGAGCTCCTGTTGACAACCCCAACCAGCGCAAGATAGACCCTACCCATTGACAGTCACGTTGCGCCAAGTAATCGTTGACAGTGACAAGATGGACAGGTTTTCCTGTTAAAGCATTAAGGTAAAGGGGAAGAACGGCTGTTAACGTTTTTCCTTCTCCGGTTTGCATTTCTGCAATGCTTCCGTAGTGCATGGCAATGGCACCAATAAGCTGCACATCATAAGGGGTCATATCCCACTTCTGGTTATATCCAGAAACATGCACTTCAGTTCCAGCCAAGCGTCGGCACACATTTTTTACAACGGCATATGCTTCAGGAAGCAGATTATCGATATGTTCGCCTGCTTTCAAACGCTCTTTAAATTCATTTGTTTTCCTGCGGATCTCATCATCACTAAGAGATTTAAATTTCTCATCCCAGCGATTAATATCTTCAACGATTTTTGAATAGCGACGGATGGTGCGATCTTGTGCAGTGCCGAAAATTCTCTTTAAAAAACCAAACATGAGTTCTCTTTTTATTAGGTTGTGAATGCCAAATTTTACTTGGGAGAACCCATTTACATCAAGGAGTAAAGGAATACACCACAAAGACACAAAGATCACAAAGAAGAAAGAAAAAACTTAGATTTTGTTTTTTCTGTTTTAATCTCTATTTTTGCTTTCATTTCTTTTTTCTTTGTGATCTTTGTGTCTTTGTGGTGATTTTTTATCTTTTCTGGTAAGCTTTTCCCTTTTAATTTGGGATTCTAAGTGACTTCATTATCAGCATGGCAACAGCTGTTGCGAAAAAATTTTACAAACTGGGAAAAGCTTTCCGATTTTCTGGAATGGAATGAGGAACACCGTAACCACGTTCTAAAAAAACCAAATTTTCCTCTAAATTTACCGTTTCGTCTTGCAGAGAAAATTCAAAAGGGAACATTGAATGATCCCATTTTGTTGCAGTTTCTGCCGACACAAAATGAAATGCAAAAGGCCCCAGGATTTATTTCAGACCCTGTTGCAGATGAGGGTTTTCGAAAAGAATCAAAACTCCTGCATAAGTATCAAGGAAGAGCGTTACTAGTTTGTACTGGAGCCTGTGCGATGCACTGTCGTTATTGCTTTAGACAAAACTTTAGCTACGACAATGAGGACCGTACATATGTACGTGAGCTGGAAATTCTTGCTCAAGATAGTTCTATAAATGAAATCATTTTAAGTGGTGGTGATCCCTTATCATTGACAAATGCTGTCCTGAAATCACTTATTGAAAAGTTGTCTGCGATTCCACATATTAAGAAAATACGCTTTCACACACGCTTCCCAGTGGGTATTCCAGAAAGAATTGATTCCGAGTTTTTAGAAATTCTTGCATCAACAAATACGCAGTTTTGGTTCATTCTCCATTCGAATCATCCGAATGAATTAGATGATGACGTATTGAGAAGTTTAAAAAATGTGCAAAAAACCGGTGCCGTTGTCTTGAATCAATCTGTATTATTGAAAGGTGTTAATGATGGTGTGCAAACCTTAAAAAGGCTTTGTGAAGTACTTGTCGATAATGGTATTGTCCCTTATTACCTACATCAGTTAGACCGTGTGACAGGTTCTTCTCACTTTGAGGTGTCAGAAAAAACCGGAGCCTTATTAATTGCAGAATTAACTAAGATGTTGCCGGGTTATGCTGTACCAAAATATGTGCGTGAAGTCGCTGGCGAACCCAGCAAAATCACTCTTGCGTAAAAGAATTACAGACAAAAGCCCTGCAGAATAGCCCGTAGGGTAGGGTGTTGATTTTTGATATTCTAGTGCGACAAATTAGTTTTCAAATAATGTCCTTTCCTAAGCCCGTAGGGCATCTGTTTTAGCCCACAGTGACCGTAGGGAACTGTGGGTAGATGAAAAAAAGAAAAGAGCCCGTAGGGCGACTGAAAGCGACAAAAGAGGTTTTATATACCTAATAGTATGTTGACTGGAAAAACTGATTAATCGATTTTCAGTCGCCCTACGGGCTCCAATGTTTTATTATTCGTTCCCACAGTTCCCTACGGTCACTGTGGGCTAAAACAGACGCCCTAACGGGCTTAGGGCCATAATTTGAAAACAAGTTTGGCGTACAAAACAATCAAAAATCAACACCCTACCCTACGGGCTAAAAAATCGGATTTGTTACTTGATGGATATAAGAGGCGAAGATCTCCAAACGCTTCGCGATACTTTTAATCAATTAGTTGTATTATGTATAAAAACTCCTGGTCACTACTCCAAAAATTGGTAGACTCTAACTATTTTGATTTTATTGACATTTCACTTGCTGAACACTTGTCAAAGCGTTTTTCTTGTCCAAATGAAGAGTTCGCTGCGTTAATTTGCTACCTCTCTTTAGCTCTCCGTCAAGGTCATCTTTGCATAAAAGTGAATGATGCAGAAATTCTTCCCGATCCTTTTTTGCATCAATCTATCGTGCCGCCTCAAAATCTATCTCAGCTGGCAGCAATGCTAAGAGGTGCGATAAAAACACTTCCAGGCCACATTGTAAACTGCCCTGGTGCGCCTATTTATTGCTCTCAAGACTTTTTTTATTTTCAACGCTACTGGCAATATGAACAAAATATTCTAAATTTCCTCAATATTATTGAACATGCCTCACCTTCCTTAAACCTTGATCTCGACACTGTTTCTCATCATCTCAATGCTCTTGTCGAAAAAAAACTGTTACTATCACATCAAGCTGCAGCTATTCTAAAAGGATGCAAAAACAACATCACGATCATAACAGGAGGCCCCGGCACAGGAAAAACATACACTGCTGGAGAGCTCCTGAATGCCATTTGGATTTCCCTTAATGAAGATCAACAAAAAGCGTGTCGTATCATTCTAGCTGCACCCACAGGAAAAGCAGCGTCAAATTTAGAACGAAGTTTGTTGCGTGCAACAAAAGAGCAAAAGAATTTTCCTCCATTAAAAGCCAGAACTTTGCATTCACTTTTAGCAATGCATAAATCTTTCTCTTCTGAATCTGAGAACAAGATTAATGCCAAAATTATTGTCGTTGATGAATGTTCGATGATGGATGCCAATATGATGTCGAAATTGTTGGCTGCAGTTTACCCTGGAACGAAATTGATTTTATTAGGCGATAAGCATCAATTACCTCCCGTATCAACAGGAATGTTGTTTGCAGATGTGATTGAAATTTTATCTGCAAGAGATAGATGTGTGGAATTGCAACAATGCCTAAGGACTGATTCAAAGGGCATTTTAGATTTAGCTACAGCTGTTAAAACAGGAAAAAGTGATAAAGTTGTTAATCATTTATCGCAAAAAAATTCTCCTGTCAAAATTGTGGAATTTGATTCTAAATCTAACATCAAGAAAAATCAAAGTCTGATCGTAGAAAGCGCATTTTCAAGTTTTCTCAATAACTTTTCATCAATAAATTCTTCTCCAGAGACACTTGTAAAAGCACTTAGCAAATTTTGTATCCTTTCTCCGTTTCGTCAAGGACCATTTGGAACGGAACAGCTAAATCGTCTATTTCTAACTAAAATGCTTTCTCTGCAAACTCAAAATGTCGAATGGATGGGCATTCCCATTGTCATCTCTAACAACAATCAACGATTGGAATTGTCAAATGGTGAAATGGGTTTGTTGGTTTATCATCTAGATAGAAAACAGCCTCTAAATAGTGTTTTAGAGCCAAAAATTGGTGACTACGCATTGTTTCCTAATGCCCAGGAACAGGGATCGTTTCGTCGTGTACAGGCTTTGATGTTACCAAAATATGAACCTGCTTTCTGTCTGTCTGTTCATAAAAGCCAAGGAAGTGAATACCATCACGTCATATTGTTATTGCCACAGGGATCAGAATCTTTTGGGCGTGAAATGTTCTATACCGCTGTCACACGTGCTAGAACACACTTAGAAGTTTGGTCTAATCCAGAAACAATCATCAATACAATCAATAACCACTCACTACGTCTTTCCGGCTTATCTCGAAAAGGGTAAACTAGCGCGAAGCAAACTCCCGAAGGGAGTTTTTCAATTGTAGCCCAGGGTTCAATAATGCCCGAAGGGCATGTTAACCCTGGGACAAGTTTAGAATAAAATCGCACCCCCGAAGCGGGGTGCTTCAAAATCTGTACTTGAAGCACCCCACTTCGGGGGTGCATATATCTTTTTTTAACATACCCAGGGTTAACTAATGCCCTTTCAGGGCATTGTGAACCCTGGGCTACAATTGAAAAACCCCTTTCAGGGGTTTGCTTTGCGCTCACAAAACTTATTTACCTTTGGCCAGAGGAGTGATGCCAAACGTTATTGAATGGAGATAAAGAGGTAAAGACTTTTGGAGGCTCCAAACGCTTCGCGATTTTTTTATTTTTCTTTGTTTTTGATGTTAGGCTTTGACTTTGAAAAAAAATCTGATAACATCGTTGCTACGTAGAATTCAAAAAGGAGAAAATATGCGTTTATTATCTTATGTCATTTTATTAGCTTTAGTCATGTTTACTGACGCTCTGTCTGCAGCACGTCCACAAGGCCGTAATGAAGAACGTAATCGTGAAGATCGTGATCGCAATGAACAAAATTTTCAAGATGATCGCCATCGCCAAGAATTCAATGATCGCGACCTATACAATAGAAATGAATACGACAGAGGTCGTCCTATGGATGTTAATGTAAACGGAGCAGGATCAAATACTGGCGGCCCAAATAATCCATACATCGAACAGGTTCCTGTATATCCAACCCCAACAGATGGTTCAACACAACAATAATTGTATGAAAGTTATCTCAACGGATATTCCAGATCTCTTCATCATGGAACCGAAAGTTTTTGCTGATGAAAGGGGATTTTTCTTTGAAAGCTATAATGAAAAAATCTTTACCGAGTCCGTTGGTGTTTCTGTAAAATTTGTTCAAGATAACCACTCACACTCTATCCAGGGTGTCCTTCGAGGATTGCATTACCAATTATGCAATCCTCAAGGTAAATTAGTGCGCGTTGTGGCTGGAGAGGTATTTGATGTTGCTGTTGATTTAAGAAAAAGCTCTAAAACATTTGGCAAATGGACAAGTTTTAATCTATCTGAACACAACAAAAGAATGGTCTGGATACCTCCTGGATTTGCTCATGGATTTTTAACGTTATCCGAAACAGCAGATTTTTTGTACAAAACAACAAACTTTTATGACCCCACTTCAGAACACACCTTAAAATGGGATGATCCTGATGTTGGTATCTCATGGCCAATTTCGCAAATGCCTAACTTGTCTGCAAAAGATTTGAAGGGCAAATCATTTAAAGAGTGTCCTGTATTCACATGAAAAAAATTCTCTTATTTGGTCCCAATGGGCAGGTTGGCTTCGAACTTAAAAAGACTCTAGCACCACTTGGTCACATCATTACTGCAGAAAAACAGAAAGTCGATTTTTCTATTCCACAAACTATTGTGAAGTGTATTCGTGAAGTCAAGCCGGACATCATCGTGAATGCTGCTGCTTATACTGCTGTTGATCAAGCTGAATCGGAAAAAGAACTGGCAAATGCCATTAACGCCATTGCGCCAGGCGTCATTGCAGAAGAAGCGAAAAAAATTGATGCTCTTCTTGTTCACTATTCAACCGATTATGTTTTCAACGGGTCGTCAAATACACCTTATATCGAGAGCGATCTTCCAGATCCAATAAATGTTTATGGGAAAAGTAAACTTTCAGGTGAAAAAGCCATTGAAGATGTATCTGGAAGGCACTTAATCCTTAGAACGAGTTGGGTCTATGGTTTGCGTGGAAAGAACTTTTTGTTAACGATGCTAAAGTTGGCAAAAGAAAGAAAACAGTTAAAAATTGTTGGTGATCAGATTGGTGCACCGACTTGGAGCAGGTCGATTGCATCCGCAACGACGCAAATATTGCAAGCACCAACGCTAAATGACAATTTGGGATTGTACCATTTGACATGTTCAGGAAAAACCTCTTGGCATGGATTTGCAGAAGCGATATTTAAATGTGCTGCCCTCACAATGCCTCCGGAAGTCATAAAAATCACCACTCAAGAATATCCGTTACCAGCTAAACGACCTGCCTATTCTGTCTTGGATAACACCAAACTAAAAAAAACATTCTGTATCGAAATGCCGTCATGGTCGCAAGCCCTACAGCAATGCATGAATGAATTTATGTGAAATGTCGCGAAGCGTTTGGAGTGCGAAATGAAGTTTCGCTTTTTTTGCATTAGATTGGTTCTAGCAAAACCGTTACCAATATTGTGTTAGTTTCTTG
>Ga0206902_10172_pt1 | contig 17088 bp, 9 predicted proteins | sample Alteio_BWOrgHeat_44_FD_153242 | JGI IMG/M metagenome (GOLD analysis project Ga0206902, IMG submission 153242) | Enriched cells from forest soil in Barre Woods Harvard Forest LTER site, Petersham, Massachusetts, United States -... | ecosystem: Environmental > Terrestrial > Soil > Temperate forest >... | reverse complement strand
AACCGGGTAGGGATAATGATAGACATATCTCATGTTGATGATAGTACTTTTTATCAGGTCATGCGATTATCCAAAGCACCATGCATCGCTTCACACTCTTCCTGCCGGTTTTATACGCCTGGGTTTTTTCGCAACATGACAGATGACATGATTGAATTGCCGGGCAAAAACGACGGGGTAATTCAAATTAATTTCGGCTCGACTTTTCTTGACTCTGCAGTGCGTGCTCAAAATGAAAAGAACAGAAAAAAACTTCAGGCGGTGCTCAAAACTAAAAATTTAAAAAGTACAGACTCACTGGCCAAACCAATTGCTGAGCAATTCAAAAAAGAAAACCCTTCGCACTATGCTGATGTTGAAACTGTAGCCAACCATATTGACCACGTGGTGAGTCTGGCAGGCATTGATCATGTTGGCATAGGTTCTGACTTTGATGGCGTAGGAGACAGCTTGCCCACAGGACTCAAAGATGTGTCAGGATATCCGAATTTGATTTATGCGTTGCTCAAGCGTGGCTATTCCGAAGGTGATATTGAAAAGCTGTGCTATAAAAATGTGTGGCGTGTGTGGAACAAAGTAGAAGAAGTGGCCAAGGCGAGTACTATGAAATAATCAACTTGTAATAACACTAATCCATGCAAGAGGCCGCCTTTATTAAACGCAACAAGAGCCGGTGGGAAGAATTTGAAAAAACAATTGGCAACAGACATGTTGAGCCGGATCGGCTCGCCGAATTGTTTATCCAACTCACAGACGACCTTTCTTTCGCACGGACGCAATACCCCAAAAGTCGCGCTACGCACTACCTGAATTCGCTCGCGAGCAAAGTTCATCGTGCCATTTATAAAAACAAGACAGAAGAGAAAAACAGGTTTATTACCTTTTGGAAAATTGAAGTGCCTGCCGCGATGTACGGTTCGCGAAGACAACTACTTTATGCTTTTATTATTTTTTTTGTTGCAGGCGCCATCGGGAGCGTTTCGGTAGCTAACGACAAAACTTTTGTGAGGCTGATTTTGGGTGATGGTTACGTCAACATGACCGTTGAAAACATCAAGAGCGGAAACCCAACCGGAGTATATTCGTCGCAGAATGAAATGACTATGTTTTTGATGATCACTCTCAACAATATTTTGGTGTCATTTAAAGTCTTTGTGTATGGAATTTTTGCCTCGCTGGGGACTGGGCTTTTTTTATTTTATAACGGGCTGATGGTAGGTACGTTTGTTATGTTTTTCTATCAGGAAAATCATTTGAGCCAGGCACTGCCGGTAATTATGCTGCACGGAACGATCGAACTTTCATCAATCGTGATTGCGGCTGCGGCCGGGTTTACCATGGGCAACAGCATTCTATTTCCCGAAACCTATTCCCGACTTGTTTCATTTAAAAGAGGAGCTGTGAAAGGGCTGAAAATTGTGATGGGACTTGTCCCGTTTTTTATTATTGCGGGCTTTATCGAGTCGTTCATTACAAGACACGCTTTTATGCACTGGAGTATCAAAGTGACAATTATAGGGCTATCGGCAGTACTGATGTTGTACTATTTTATAATCTATCCAATTCAACTAAAAAAGTATGGAAGAATTTAGATTGATCGAATTTCATCACGCCCGCGACTTTGGAAAGAAAATAAACGCCACGGTTGAGTTCGTCAAACAAAACTTTCTTCCATTGTTCAAAAGTATTTTGATGATTGCCGGCCCGGCTGTATTTCTGGGAAGTCTTTTTATGGGCTCTTTTCTTACCGATTATTTCTCCGTGATTTTCAAATCGAATGGAAACAGCTCAGAAATGATAAAATATGTTTCATCGTCTTCGTTCTGGGTTCAAATCAGTCTGATGTACCTGTTTCTGGCGCTTAGTTTTGTGATCACCATAGCCACCATCAACTCTTACGTGCTCATTTATTACCAAAAGAAAACGAATAAAATTGAACTGAGTGAAGTATGGAGCAAGGCGCGTGAAATTCTTTGGAAATACCTCGGGTCATTGCTGTTATTGATACTATGCATGATACTCGCTGTATTTGCAGTGGTAGTAGTCTCCATCGTTCTTCAAAAAATTTCTGCGGTAGCAGTAGTGTTCTTTGTTATCGCATCCATCATTGGATTTATCTACGTAATGGTTGGAATTTCACTGGCGTTCTTTATTCAAATTTTTGAGGAGCGGAGTTTTTTTGAAGCAGCCTCTCGCTCTTTGCAATTAATTGGAGGAAAGTGGTGGAGCACGCTTGGTATTTCATTGATCTTATCTCTCATTGGCGGAGCAATCTCATATATTTTCATTATCCCCTATTATATCTACATCGCCGTCTCAGCCGCCCACAATGTAAACTCGGGCCTGATGGAAGTGTCGGCTACATTTAAGACCACGAGCTACATCTTCCTTACTGTATATTACATGGCGCAGATGCTTTTGTATGTACTCCCGCATGTAGGTCTGGCGTTTCAATATTTTAATTTGGTGGAGTTGAAAGAGGCCCGGGGGCTGATGAGCGATATAGAAAATTTTGGCAAGCCTGCGCCTAATTCCCGACCAGAAGAATTGCATTGATCGGACATTACCCATTCCCCGATGTTTATTAATTGCATAGTTGCAGTAGTAATTTCATTTCAACCCGTTTTGGTTGCTCATTCTGTCAGCGCAAAAGAGGATACGACAAAAATGGCGAGCCGCTCGTATGTTGTAGCTGATACTTTGGCTATAGATCACAAGAAATTTTCTTCTGAAGAAATTAATAAACTAAAATCGGATCCTGATCTGAAATATTCTGAGCCGCCAACGGTAGCCGAAAGTCTGTGGGACAGATTTATTAATTGGGTTATCCATATTATTTCCAGGCTGCTTCGAGGGGCTACGTCCACAAACCTGGGCCAGATCACGATGTATTTGATTGGCGGAGGACTGCTGGTGTTTATCATCATGATGTTATTGAAAGTAGATGCTTTTCGTGTGATCTTTTCTGGAGCGGACCAGGGCAAGTTGCGTCATCAGGGCTTAACAGAAAATATTCATGAAATGGATTTTGAGAAACTCATTGAACAGGCCATGGCAACAGAAGATTTTCGGGCTGGCATTCGGTTGGTCTTTCTTTATGCATTAAAAATTTTATCGGATCAGCAATTGATCGATTGGAATCCAGGCAAAACGAATCACGACTATGTAGAAGAATTGGAACGATCGGATTTGAAGGTTGGCCTTAATGAACTTAGCTTCTATTTTGATTATGCCTGGTATGGCAATTTCCCGGTCTCAGCAGAAGTTTTTCGTCGGGTGCAAACTTCTTTTCAGCAATGGAAAGAAAAAATTAATTAGAAATGGATTGGAAATATATCGTTTACATTTCGGTACTGGCTCTGCTATTTGCTATTGTTTTTCTAGGCAAAGACAAGCAATATGACTGGACTGTTACGCTGGCGCATCAGGACAGAAATCCCTATGGTACGTATGCGCTGAACGAATTACTGCCATCTGTTTTCATTAATCAAAAAACAGAACATTGTTACAAAACATTTTATGAACTGAAGGATTCTCTGAAGCAAAATCAAAATGTCTTCCTGCCAGCTACGCATTTTAACCCTGATAAAAGTGATACACGGGCGATGTTTCAATTTGTGAACGGAGGCGGTGTAATTTTTATCTCTGCCAATTACATCAACGATCCGATAGCCGACACACTGAGTTTAACTACCAATGATTATTTCTTTGACGGGATTAGTGCAGCGCTTGACCGCAATGACACCACAACGTTGCAATTAGTAAATCCTGAACTCGATACCACTCAATTATTTTTTTACAAGCATGCCAATGTTCATACTTATTTCTTGCATGCCGACACTTCCCAAAAAAAGACGGCTTTAGCGGAAGCAACTGTGATCGCAAAGAATAAGGGAGGCCAGCCGGTAGCGCTTAAAATAAATCATGGCAAGGGATATTTCATTTTCAATTGCACACCGATAATCTTCACCAATATTTATTTGCTTAATCAGCAAAATCACGTCTTGGCGTCATCACTGCTTTCTTATTTGCCACAGAAAATGATTTACTGGTCAGAATTTTATCAATTGGGGCGAATGGAGGCAGCAACTCCTTTACGTTTTATACTTTCCACGGAGCCACTGCGATGGGCATACTATATCAGTGTCGTTTCAATTTTGATTTTTATCATTTTCGAAACTAAACGCCGGCAGCGAATTATCCCCATTGTCATGCCACTTCGCAATACTACACTCGGGTTTGTGAGCACTATTGGCAATTTGTACTACGAACGCAGCGATCATAAAGGCATTGCTTTGAAGAAAATCCTGTTTTTCTTTGAGTCTTTGAGAAGCCGTCATAATTTTTCAGAACCATTACATTCTCCGCATTATGTGCAGAGCCTTTCATTGAAGACCGGAGTAAACCAGAGGATTGCTCAAAATCTGGTTGACATTATCATCAGAATCTCTGGGAAGGAAAGTATTGACAAAAGGGAATTAGAAGAACTGAATAAATCAATTCAGGAATTTTGGAGTAAATAAAAACCGAATGCAAGAAGAATCATTTCAATCGCGCGTAGACCTTAGTGCTCTTAGCGAACAAGTAAAAAAAATCAAACAGGAAATTGGCAAAATAATCATCGGGCAGGAACGGATGATTGATTTGCTGATCACGGCAATACTGGCCGATGGTCATGTACTTATTGAAGGTGTGCCTGGTGTGGCCAAAACCCTAACTGCAAAACTTTTGGCAAAAATTATAGCAATAGATTTTTCGCGGATTCAGTTTACGCCAGACCTGATGCCTTCGGATGTGCTGGGTACGTCTGTCTATAATTTAAAAACTTCGGAATTTGAATTTAAAGCCGGCCCTATATTTTCGAATTTGGTATTGATCGATGAAATCAACCGTGCTCCGGCTAAAACTCAGGCCGCTCTCTTCGAAGTGATGGAAGAACGGCAAGTGACGGTGGATGGCCATACCCATAAAATGAAAAACCCGTATTTGGTAATGGCTACACAAAACCCTATTGAGCAAGAGGGTACCTATCGTTTGCCGGAAGCACAGCTCGACCGATTCCTTTTTAAAATTGTTGTTAACTATCCAGGCTTTGATGAGGAAGTAGAAATCTTGACGAAACATCATGGCAGGCTAGGCGCTTTGCCGGTGCTAGAAGTAAATGCGATTTTATCGGCCGACCAGATTGAACTCATGCGAAGATTTTCGAATCAGGTTCATGTAGAGCTGAATCTTGTCAAATACATTGCACAGATTGTTCAGGAAACACGCAACAACCCGATGCTTTTTTTGGGAGCGTCGCCAAGGGCTTCAATCGCAATATTATCAAGCGCTAAAGCGTATGCAGTTATCAACGGCCGCGATTTTGTAAGTCCGGAAGACATAAAATTGGTTGCACTACCCGTGTTGCGTCATCGGATTGTGCTAAGCCCCGAGAAAGAGATGGAAGGTGTTTCTGCCGATGAAGCGGTTAACATGATCATTAATAAGGTAGAGGTGCCACGATAACATTCCCGCTGCAAATCATGTTCAGATTGTTGCGAAGTTTATTTCTTACCACACGACTTTTTACTGTCATCGCGGTCGTAGTGATTCTATTTGTCGGCTCTTTCGTTATTGGAAGTTTTTATTTACTACCAAAGTTGATTTTTTATTTGCTGCTGTCGGCATTGACCACTGACCTGTTATTACTTTATCGTGCAAGAAAAGGTTTGGACGGAAGACGAACACTTGCTGATAAGCTTTCTAATGGCGATGAAAATGAAATTGCCATTCATCTTGAAAGCTACTACGCATTTAAAACTTCTTTACGAATCTTTGACGAAACTCCACATCAGTTTCAACGAAGAGATATAGAATTTAATCTCGAACTGACGGCTGGGGAACGCAAATCAATTCACTATTTTTTGAGACCAGTAAAACGTGGTGAATATTCTTTTGGAAGTGTGAATGTGTTGGTTCATTCACCGCTTAGACTCATCGCTCGCCGGTTTAAATTTTCGGCAAATAAAAATGTGCCGGTATATCCGTCTTACATACAAATGCGCAAGTATGAATTGTTGGCAATTCATCACAGGCTTACTGAGGGCGGGATAAAAAAAATCAGGAAGATTGGCCAGAATCAGGAATTTGAATTGATTAAAGATTACCTAGCCGGAGATGATATCCGAACTATAAATTGGAAGGCTACAGCCCGCAGGTCCAAGTTGATGGTCAATCAGTTTCAAGATGAGCGTTCACAACAAGTCTATTCACTTATTGACAAAGGGCGGGTAATGCAGATGCCATTTAACGGGATGAGTTTGCTGGACTATGCGATCAATGCGAGTTTGGCAATCTCAAATGTCGCTATCAGAAAATCAGACAAAGCAGGCCTTCTCACATTTCAAGATCGGGTAGGAAGTTTTTTGCGTGCCGGCAGGATGAATAATCAGATGGCATCGATACAAAGGACGCTTTACAACGAAAAAACAGCGTTTTTGGAAACAGACTATTCGGCTCTCTATGCGTCAGTGCGAAAATCCATTTCACATCGAAGTTTACTGTTGTTGTTCACAAACTTTGAGAGCATTCATGGGCTACATCGCCAACTGCCCTATTTGCAAAGCATCAACCAATCTCACTTGCTGGTTGTTATCTTTTTTGAGAACACAGAGTTAAAAGGTCTCATTGATGCAAAAGCTAATGGATTAAAAGAAATTTATTATCAGGCAGTGGCCGAACGATTCGATTATGAGAAGCGCCTCATTGTAAATGAATTGCGAAAGCACGGTATCCAATCCATTCTTACACCACCTCAAAAATTGACTGTGAACACGATCAACAAATACATTGAACTGAAAGCAAGGAATTTAATTTGATCCATTTTAATCCTATTTGGGTTACCATGCGGATTAAAAAAACATCCATTTCAGCGGATAGTTGTAAACACTATATGAAATGAATATTTTCGCTTTTGGGCAACTCAATTGAAATCTATGAGAAAGTTGATGATGGTATTCTCGTTAGCACTGGTTGTAGCAGGAGCATTAGCACAAAGTAAAGTTAAGACCACTTTCAAAATGCCAAAGAATGCTTCATATGCACGGGGCAGAGTGTTGGTAAAAGCCAACAGTGCATACAAAGATGAAATTGCTCAACTCTCGTCAGGCGGTTCATCAGCCACAGTTAAAAATGTTCCACTCAGATCCATAATCCCTGCGGTAAAGCCCCAACTTGATCGGTTTGGTGCCGCAGGTGTGGGTGCCCGTGCGCAAAAACAAACGATAGATATCTCGAGGTATTATGCTATTACATTTGATCAGAGTCTGGATGTAGAAGGCTATATCAATCAACTCTATGCCACGGGTTATTTTGAAATTGTTGAACCTGATTATAAATATAAAACTGACTTTACTCCCAATGACCCAGGTGTCGCTCTGCAATATTATTTAAACCTGATCAAGGCTTACGATGCCTGGGATATTACACAAGGAGACACTTCGGTTGTTATTGCAATAGTAGATACCGGTGGCAATTTGACTCATGAAGATATTGCTCCAAAATTATACAGGAATTGGAAGGAATACCCACCCAATGGAATTGACGATGACGGCAACGGCTTTATCGATGATTACCAGGGTTGGGATTTTATTGGAGCAGATACGTTGAATCTATACAAGGCAAATTATGATCCGGCCATTGACGGAGATAATAATCCAAGTATTGTTGAAGGTGGTGAAATAAGCCATGGCACAATGGTAGCAGGTTGTGCCGGCGCAGCAACTAACAATGGAAAGGGTATGGCTGGTGTTGGATACAAGACACAATTGATGTTTACAAAACAGTCGGCCGATAATCAGCTAACTACGGATGGATCTGAATATAATGTCTATGCCGGAATGTTATATGCTGCGAACCTGCTCCACGGTCAAGGTAGAAGAGGTATAATAAACTGTTCATTTGGAGGCTCTGGTCAAAGCCAGATTATTCAGGATTATATTAATCATATAGTACTGGATCTTAACTGCCTTATTGTAGCCGCCGCTGGCAACTCACACAGTACCAGCCCAAGCTACCCGGCGGCATACGATAACGTCCTGTCAGCTGCTGCGACTGATCAAAATGATAAAAAGGCTTCCTTCACGAATTATGGGACAACAGTGGATATATCTGCGCCCGGCGTAGGTATTTATACAGCGCAGTTTGATGATGATTATACCACGGTCGATGGAACCTCATTTTCATCACCTATTACTTCCGGAGCAGCGGCTCTTGTGTGGGCTAAGAATCCAACGTTTACAGCGGTGCAAGTAGGAGAGCAATTAAGAGTTAGTGCAGATGGTACGGCATTATATACTGCAAATCCAAGCTTTGTCAATAAATTGGGGAAAGGAAGGTTGGATATTAAACGAGCTTTAACTTTGGAATTGCCTTCTATTCGGGCATCCAATCCGAAGTTGATAAACCAAAATGGTTTTGCGCCTGTGCCTGGTGATAAAGCTTTCCTTTCTTTTAATTTTACGAACTACTTGCAAAGTACTTCTGCGGGAATTCAGATTTCAATTACTTCTTCCTCAACTGCTGTAACAATTTCAACAGGAACTATTGCACCAGGCATTATTGCTGGAGGTTCTACGGTATCTAACCAATTGACGCCTTTTCAACTGGCTATTGCGTCGACTGCACCTCAGAACACTGAGGTCGATTTGCTAATAACTTATTCTGATGGAGGGTATACCGATTATCAGTACGTAAGCTTTTTTGTCAATCCTTCATTCATTGATGTAAATTCAAATCAGATAAACACAACTGTTACTGGTATTGGCAGAATTGGATTTCAAGACACGCAAGATGCAACTCGCACGCAAGGTTCGGGATTTATTTTTAATCAAAACCCTTTGTTGTATGAGATGGGTTTAATTATGGGTACATCACCCACCAATCTGTACAACAACGTGAGGGGGATCAATGGTAATTTTGACGAAGATTTTTCGTCGACCATTCAAATCAAACAGATTGTTCCCGGAGTAAGATCGTATTCAGAAATCTTTGGAGAATTTTCAAACTCTACTACCGCAGCTCAACAAGCTGTGGTTGTTGACTATCGAAGTTTGGTGTGGAAGGATTCCCCCTACGACAAATTTGTGATCATGGAGTATCAGGTAAAAAACACAACGGCTAATACTTTAAACAACTTCTATTTTGGAATATTTTCGGATTGGGATATCACCACAGATGGGGCAAATGATGCTGCTGCATGGGACAATAGCAATAAACTTGGCTATGTATACGCGGCACAAACGTCAGCTAAGCCGTATGCAGGCATTCAGCTTTTAACTGGTGCTCCTGCTTACTATGCAATCGATAACGATAGCACCTCCACCAGTATCCCGTTTGGCCTATACAGTAAATTTACGGACACGGAAAAATATACGACCATATCCGCAGCCATAGGAAGTGGCAGAGAACGCTTGCAAGCCGGCGTGCTTTCACCTACGGGAAATGATGTTAGCCACGTTGTCTCAGCAGGACCGCTGACTATTGCAGCGGGCCAGACAATTACCCTTGCGTTTGCGCTTCATGCTGCTGCCAACCTAAGCGATTTGCAAACTTCAGCCAAATACGCAGACTCTGTTTACAACTATACTCTGAAGGCTGTTAAACCAATTGGTGATTCGGTGGCTGTTTGTTATAACTCACCGGCTACATTAAATACAAGTGGAGCTTCGACACTCAAATGGTATACTACTTTCACGGGAGGGCAATCGTTTTTTACAGGTACACAATATGTCACCGGGAACCTGAAAAATGACACCACCTTTTATGTGTCTAATGCAGACAATTCCTACGAAAGCGTACGCGCTAAGCTTATAGCCACTACTAAAGCGAATCCTAAAATTTCTCTCTCAGGATCACCCAAGCTGTGTCAGGGTGATTCAATTACACTTTCAGTTGCCCCTGCAGATTCAACTATTTGGAGCAATGGACAGAAAACCAATACAATTGAAGTAAAAACAGCAGGGAGTTATTCTGTAAAAGTAAAAGACAAAACATTGAATTGTACTTCGCAGTCGAACACAATAGATGTAGTTGTGAACGTAAATCCAACTGCAGCTTTTTCGATCTCTGGTAATCTGGATGTAACTCAGCCGATCACATTTACCGATCAAAGTACCAATGCGGCGACCTGGTTTTGGGACTTTGGCGACGGACAAACAGACACCAGTGAGAACCCGACGCATACCTACACTGCCATGAAGAATTACACAGTCAAGCTTTCTGTGACTACTTCTGCCGGTTGTTCAGCCTCCAAATCAAACTCAGTCTCGATTACCACTGGAATTCAAGACCCTGAAACTGATGGAATAACATTATATCCTAATCCGGTAAGTACACAAGGGTTCCAGGTTGTGGTTGACCAGAACAATTTGAACCAGGCAAGTATTAGTTTGCTCAATTCTTTAGGTCAGGTTATTTTCATCCAGGACATTTCTACTTCGGCACAGCATGTGGAAATCACAATTCCATCCTCTGGCTTGACAGATGGACTTTACATAGTCAAAATGAATGTAGGGAATAAAGTGGTGGCCAGAAAGGTGATAAAAGTTCAATAAAGTCGCTAGGAGTTTTTACTTCTCAGGATTTCAGATTTTTTCCTTCAAAAATTAAAAAAGGCGAATCCAAAAAATCTTGCCAATCCTGATTTATTTTTGCGGAATTTATCCAGCCACTTATCTATGCCCCGCGACAGAAGTATTCGTTCCGTACTAATTATTGGCAGCGGCCCGATCATTATCGGCCAAGCCTGTGAATTTGATTACGCAGGTTCACAAGCCTCTCGTTCGCTTCGCGAAGAAGGTATTGAGGTGATCCTTATCAATTCCAACCCGGCCACAATCATGACCGATAAGGTGACCGCCGACCACGTTTACCTCAAACCGTTGGAAAAAAAATACATTCGGGAAATTTTAGAGAAACATCATGTCGATGCAGTGCTGCCAACCATGGGCGGTCAAACTGCTCTTAACCTTTGTATAGATTGTGAAAAGGCAGGTATTTGGGAGCACTATGGTGTGAAGATTATTGGGGTGGATATCAAAGCGATTGAAACCACCGAAGACCGTGAAAAATTTAGGCTCAAGATGAAAGAGCTGGGGGTAGGGGTTTGTAAAGGAGCCACAGCCACCTCTTTTTTGGAAGGCAAAGAAATAGCCCAGGAAATAGGGTTCCCATTAGTAATCAGGCCCTCATATACACTAGGCGGCACGGGTGGGGGTTTTGTAGAAAAGCCGGAAGATTTTGATGCAGCACTTAACCGCGGCTTACACGCCTCACCAATCCATGAAGTATTGGTAGAGCAAAGCATCATGGGGTGGAAGGAATACGAACTCGAATTGCTTCGCGATAGCGTGGGCAATGTGATCATTATTTGTTCCATAGAGAATTTTGACCCGATGGGTGTACATACAGGAGACTCGATCACGGTTGCCCCTGCCATGACTTTGCCCGACACTGTTTATCAACGCATGCGAGACCTCGCGATTAGGATGATGAATGGCATTGGGAAATTTGCAGGAGGTTGCAACGTACAATTCTCAGTGAGTCCAGAAAACGATGATATTATTGGTATAGAAATCAACCCGCGGGTGTCGCGTTCATCAGCACTTGCATCAAAAGCTACTGGCTATCCAATAGCAAAGATTGCTGCAAAACTTTCAATCGGATATCAACTTGATGAATTAAAGAATGCTATCACCGGAACCACAACGGCTTATTTTGAGCCCGCACTCGATTATGTTATTGTAAAAATTCCTCGTTGGAATTTTGACAAGTTTGCAGGCGCCGACAGAAGGCTTGGCCTGCAAATGAAATCTGTGGGAGAAGTAATGGGCATCGGCCGGAATTTTCAGGAAGCGTTGCAAAAAGCCTGTCAGAGTTTAGAGATTCGCAGAAACGGATTGGGTGCAGATGGAAAAGAATTAACCAAGCAGGCAGAATTACTGCAAAGTCTTGAGCACCCCAGCTGGAACCGGCTCTTTCATATTTATGACGCTATGAAGTTGGGCATTTCTATGAAGACCATTCAAAACCTGACGAAGATCGACAAGTGGTTTTTGGAACAGATATGGGAGTTGATTGAACTTGAAAAAGAAATCTCAAAATATAAGCTCGACACTATTTCGGTAGAACTTATGCGTCAGGCTAAAGAAAAAGGCTATGCTGATCGGCAGCTGGGGCACCTCATGGATTGCCTTGAAAGCGAAGTTCACAAGAAACGCAGAGCGATGGGTATCAACCGGGTGTTCAAATTGGTAGACACTTGTGCTGCTGAGTTCGAAGCGAAGACCCCCTATTATTATTCAACATTTGACACTGAAAACGAATCGACTTCATCCAATAAGAAGAAAGTAATTGTGCTGGGATCTGGTCCTAACCGAATCGGGCAGGGTATTGAGTTTGATTATTCGTGTGTACACGGTGTGCTTGCCGCGAAAGAATGTGGCTATGAAACGATCATGATCAATTGTAATCCAGAGACTGTTTCAACCGATTTTGATATTGCCGACAAACTCTATTTTGAGCCCGTGTTCTGGGAACATATTTGGGATATTATTCAGCATGAAAAGCCTGAAGGTGTAATCGTTCAGTTGGGTGGACAAACAGCGTTGAAACTGGCCGAGAAACTTCACAAATATGGAGTGAAAATTTTGGGGACTTCCTTTGAAGCACTTGATCTTGCTGAAGACCGCGGAAGTTTTTCAACACTGTTGAAGGATTTGGGAATTCCGTACCCTGAATTCGGAGTTGCAACCAGCGCAGATGAAGCACTCGAAGTCTCGAAAACTATTGGATTCCCATTGCTGGTACGTCCATCGTATGTGTTGGGTGGACAGAGCATGAAAATCGTAATCAACGAGAGAGAACTGGAAGATCACATCCTTGACATATGGAAACATCTGCCTGAGAATAAAGTACTGCTGGATCATTTTCTCGATGGAGCAATTGAAGCTGAGGCAGATGCCATTTGTGATGGCGAAGATGTCTATATCATTGGCATCATGCAGCACATCGAGCCGGCTGGTATCCATTCCGGAGATTCCTATGCTGTTCTTCCCCCTTACAATCTGGGCGACCTCGTAATGAAGCAAATTGAGAGCTTCACAAAACGAATTGCAATTGCATTGAAAACAGTGGGCTTGATCAACATTCAGTTTGCCATCAAGAACGATAAGGTTTATATCATCGAAGCCAATCCTCGCGCCAGCCGCACGGTGCCATTCATTTGTAAAGCTTATGATGAGCCGTATGTGAACTATGCTACTAAGGTGATGCTCGGCGAGAAAAAGGTGAAAGACTTTAGCTTCAATCCTACCAAGAAAGGCTATGCAATTAAAGTACCAGTGTTCTCATTCAGTAAATTCCCGGAAGTGAATAAAGAACTTGGCCCCGAAATGAAATCAACCGGTGAAGCTATTTACTTCATCGATGATCTCATGGACGATTACTTCATGAATATATATGCCGAAAGGAATTTGTATCTGAGCAGATAGTACAAGATTCTGGATCCTCGAAGAATCCAGAATCGTTTTTTACGAAACCATCTCTACACTGCGTTTGATAAAATTGGTAAGTTCTGCACCGGTGAGCATGCTTTGCGAAAGCAGCGCAAGATCATACGACTGTTTAGCCAATTTCAATTTCTGATCTTCAGTTTCTGCTGTCAGAATTTTTTGCATGATATGATGATTGCCATTGATCGCTACATTGTAGTTGTCTGGCATGCCACCCATAAAGCCAAAGCCACCGTTGCCGCCAGTCTTCGCCATGTCTTTCATTCGGCGCATCCACTCGCTCATTGTTATGGTTACAGGCAAGTCATCTGGAGATAAAGATTCAATGGCCAGAGTCATGTTTTTATTATTAATCGCCTTTTCAAAAACAGATTTTACCTTCTCTTCATCATCGTTGCTAAGTACGCTCGCAATTTTTTCATCTTTAGCAATCAGCTTGTCAATGATTTCACTATCCACCCGCTTTAGTTGTGTCTTCTCAAGCTTTTGCTCAAGGTTGCTTACAAAGTGACTGTCAAGTACTCCATCCAAAAGCAACACATCATACGCTTTGGCTTTAGCTGACTCTATAAATGCATGTTGCTTGCTTGCATCGCTGGTGTAGAGATAGATTACATTTTTGTCCTTGTCTGTTTGATTGGGTTTTACCTTGTCTTCATATTCTTTCAATGTGAAATATTGAGCATCCACATTTTTCAGTAAAGCAAACTCCTTTGACTTGTCGTAAAATTTCTCATCGCTGATCATGCCGTAGCGCACAAAAACACTAATGTCGTCCCACTTCCTTTCAAATTCCTTCCGGTCCTTGATAAACATATCTACCAGCTTGTCGGCTACTTTTTTGGTAATGTGCTGACTGATCTTTTTAACGTTGGCATCGCTTTGCAAATAGCTGCGAGATACGTTCAATGGAATATCAGGAGAATCGAGAACGCCATGAAGCAACATCAAGAAATCGGGCACTACATCTTTTACCTCATCGGTAATAAATACCTGGCGTGAATAAAGCTGGATTTTGTTGCGCTGAATTTCAAAATCATTTTTGATTTTAGGAAAATACAAAACCCCAGTAAGGCTGAAAGGATAATCGACATTCAAATGAATCCAGAACAATGGGTCCTCTGTGAATGGATATAGTTCTTTATAAAATTTTAGATAATCTTCATCTTTCAGTTCACTCGGAGCTTTCGTCCAAATTGGATTAGTGTTATTGATAATCCGGTCAACGGTTATTGACTTGTATTTTGGTTTGTTGTCCTTGTCAACACCATCCTCAACGCTTTCTTCTTTAGTTCCAAATTTTATTTCAACTGGTAGGAACTTGCAATACTTTTCAAGAATCCCCTTGATGCGGAACTCATCTAAAAACTCTTCAGAGTCTTTGTTAATATGAAGGATTACATCTGTGCCACGGTCATCTTTTTTGGCTTCAGTTAACTCAAATTCAGTTGAGCCATCACACTCCCAGCGGGCAGCTTCGGCTCCTTCTTTAAAGGATTTTGAAATCAATTCCACCTTATCAGAAACCATGAAGGCAGAATAGAAGCCCAATCCGAATTTTCCGATTATGTCCTTGGCGTCTGCCTTGTCTTTAAATTTTTCAACGAACTCAGCCGCACCAGAAAAAGCAATTTGATTGATGTATTTTTTGATCTCCTCGCCAGTCATTCCTAATCCCTTATCGCTGACGGTAATCGTATTCTTCTTTTTATCGAAACTGACTTCAATCTTTAAGTCGCCAAGGTCACCGGTGAATTCGCCCAGCGAAGCGAGTTTCTTTAACTTCTGAGTAGCATCTACTGCATTACTCACCAGTTCACGTAAAAAGATTTCGTGATCGGAGTAAAGGAATTTTTTGATGATGGGGAAAATATTCTCGGTATGGATCGAAATAGTGCCTTTTTCTTGCATGGTTGATAGAATTTAATGCTGTTCGGGGTTTTCAAATATCGTTCCAGTCACCGAAAAATGACAGGATGACAGAATTATAAAAGAGAAAGACAGCCAGCGAATTTGCCAACTGTCTTTTATTTGGTCACTAATTCAAATTTAAGCCTCAATAAGCTGAGGTTCATTCTTCTGCCCTAAGTCAATCTCCTCGCCATCCTTATTCAGAAAATGGAATTCGGTTATACCCAGTGAACTGTCTTTTACCATATCTACCCTGCGCCTGTATTTGAAATACATTTTTACCCGTTTGGAAATAATTCCTTTATTGTAGTAGGCGTATAAAAAGGGATGCAATGCAAGAACCAAATGCTTTTCGTTTTGCTTTTCAAACAGATGCTGAATGTGATTCTCAATCTGATCTGTTACCAAAATTGATGCTGTGATTTTGCCCGTGCCATTGCAGGTCGGACAAACTTCTTTGGTAGCAATGTTCATCTGCGGGCGCACACGCTCGCGGGTGATTTGCATCAGCCCAAACTTGGAGAGTGGTAATACAGTATGTTTAGCACGGTCGCTTTCCATCTCTTCCTTCATTTTATTGAAGATGAGTTTTTTGCTGTCCATGCTACGCATATCGATAAAGTCGATCACTACAATTCCGCCCATATCGCGCAGTCGCAATTGGCGGGCGACTTCCCTTACAGCCTCAAGGTTGACTGAAAGAGCTGTTGTTTCCTGGTTTTCTTCGCGATTGCTTTTGTTGCCACTGTTTACATCAATGACGTGCAATGCTTCAGTGTGTTCTATGATCAGATAGCCACCGCCTCGCAGACTTACGGTTTGGCCAAAGGCCGATTTGATCTGCCGCTCAACGCCAGAGTGCTCAAACAACTTGACTTTGCCTGTATAAAGCTTGACGATCTTCTCTTTGTCGGGAGCAATGTTGTGGATATAGCTCTTAACCTCTTCAAAGATCTTTTTGTCATCGACAAGAACATTGTCAAATGACTCATTGAGAACATCTCGCAAAATCGATGAAGCTTTGTTGAGCTCTCCAATGACTTTGTCTCGCGGGTTAGCATCTACCATGCGTGCCATGCCATCTTCCCACATTTTTACAAGGTTGCGCAGATCTTTGTCAAGCTCGGCAACTTCCTTGCCTTCGGCCACAGTGCGAATAATAACTCCGAAATTTTCGGGTTTGATTGACTGGATGAGGCGCTGCAACCGCTTACGCTCATCACCACTTGAAATCCTTTTTGAAAGACTTACCCCGGATGAAAAGGGTACCAATACCAGGTATCGCCCGGCTATGGACAACTCGCACGAAAGTCGCGGGCCCTTGGTAGAGATGGGTTCCTTCACTACCTGCACGGGTACGAGCTGGTTCCGGGAAAGCTGCTGGGTGATTTTCCCATGCTTGTCTATGTCTTTCTCCGTTTGGAATTTATCCAGCTTGCCTCCAGTGATCTTCTTTGCACGAACAAGTTTGGTGAACTTTTGAAGTGAACTGAATTTTGGCCCAAGATCCAGATAATGCAGAAAGGCGTCTTTCTCGTACCCGATATCAATGAAGGCTGCATTCAATCCAGGCACCACTTTTTTTACAGTGCCTAAGTAAATATCACCAACTACAAATTTGCTC
>Ga0206902_10169_pt1 | contig 17320 bp, 13 predicted proteins | sample Alteio_BWOrgHeat_44_FD_153242 | JGI IMG/M metagenome (GOLD analysis project Ga0206902, IMG submission 153242) | Enriched cells from forest soil in Barre Woods Harvard Forest LTER site, Petersham, Massachusetts, United States -... | ecosystem: Environmental > Terrestrial > Soil > Temperate forest >... | reverse complement strand
CTGGAGATCACCAATCCGACGAGTAGTGCGAGCTTTGAATGGTAAAGTATGGTTGAATCACGCCATACCACAGGCCGGCAGGTCAATATGAACTCGTCTTCATGAGGCCAAAACCATCCTTTGAGCGGGTTTTCAGGCATCACCGTCTTCATCCTTCTCCTCTGGCTTTATTAAATTCACCAGCACTTTGTCAATCCGCTGGGCGTCCATGTCAACGATTTCAAAACTGAAATTTTTCCATTCCAGCCGTTCACCGGTCTGCGGAATTCTCTCCAACTGGTGCAGAATAAAGCCAGCCAGGGTATCAAATTCCTGTTCTCCTTGTATCCAGTCGGTTTTGTCAAAATGGGTCAGGAAATCGTAAAATGGAATTTGGCCATCCACGAGATAAGAACCATCATCGCGTTTTTTTATTTCATAATCTGAAACGTCAGGTTGCGGTATGTCACCGATAATAGCTTCCAGGATATCTGTCAGCGTGATCATTCCCAGCATGCTTCCGTATTCGTCAACGATAAAACAGCAATGAATTTTAGTTTCTTTAAATTTCTCCAGCACTTTGTAAGCACTGTTGTTTTCGGGTACGAACATGGGAGCCGCAGCAATGTCTTTAAAGGGTGTATCATTATCACTCACATATAAATCTTTAATCGAAACAAAGCCCTTTATGTTGTCCAGGTCACCGTCGCAAATGGGATAGAATGAATGTGGTTCTTTTAGAATTTTCTCCTTTATTACTTTTTCGTTTTCGTTGATGTCAAACCAGGTGATATCGCTGCGGTGCGTCATCAGCGAAGTGATATTTCGATCGCCCAGGTGAAAAACCCTTTCTATGATTTCCTGTTCTGCCTCTTCAATTGTCCCTTGCTCAGTGCCTTCATTGATAATGGCTTTAATCTCTTCTTCAGTGACATTACTCTCCTTGGTGGGCTTAATGTTTACAATTTTAAAAAAGAAATTGCTCGTTGAATTCAATAGCCAGATAATTGGGTGGGCGGCTTTGGTCAAGAAATTCATTGGTCTCGCTATAAATCGGGCAATCACTTCTGCGCGCGCCAGTCCCGTTCGCTTGGGTAATAGTTCGCCGAAAATGATAGACAAAAAGGTAACAACAATGACGATAAGAATCGTAGAGACATTGGCCGCATAGTGCCTGAGGAAATCAATCTTTTCTATATAAGGTTGTATGTAGGGGCCGAATTTTTCGCCGGAATAAAAACCGGTCAGTATGGCCACCAGGGTAATGCCCAATTGCGCAGTAGACAAAAACAATTGGGGGTTTTCTGCGAGGTGCAACGCTGCTTTTGCCTTTTCATCTCCTTGGGAAGCCCTGTTTTCAAGCCAGGACTTTCTTGCCGATACCAACGAAATTTCGGCCATAACAAAAAGGCCGTTTAAAAAAATTAAACAAAATAAAATGATAAATGAAATCATGAATATTTGGTTTCAATTTTTAACATACCGACTCTTCCCGAGAATAATTTAGCCATATAGTATCCAATAAAGGCCCCGACCACTGCGCCGCAAGCTACATCGGAAGGATAATGAACGCCAACATATATCTGGGCATAGGATATTAATGCGGCCCACAAAAATACCAGGCGCCACCACTTGCTGAGGTTTTTAAAAGTAAAAAAAATGAATACGGCCATTGCAAAATGATTGCATGCGTGAGAGGATGTGAAACTTGAGCTCATCGGACAGTATCTTGCTATAAATCGCACGTATGGGCCGACGGAAGCATCCGCACATGGCCGCGGACGGAAAATAATTTCTTTGATCACATGGCTGCTGATAATATCGCTTACAGAAACGGTTAATATGAATCCGAGCATCCACCACCAGCCTTTTCTCGAAAAATTTACGGCGGCAAACACCAGCAAAAAAAGGTAAAATGGCGCCCAGAATTCGCCCTCACGGATGGAAAGAAAAAAGGAATCGAGGAAGGAATTGGTCCATTGTCCGTTTATTTTAAAAAAAAGCCAATAATCGAATTTCAGCATGGTGATGATTTACACTTGATGAGACGGATGACGGTTGACCATACAATCATCTATCTTTGTGCCAATTTAAAAAGGCTATGTTCCCAATGTTAAAGATACCTAAATTGGTTCGATGGATTTTTTGTACCGGAATTATTTTTTTGCTGGTAATGAGTCTGTTCAGGTTTGTACTTTTTCTTTTTTCCTCAGGACAAGATAATCATTTCTCCGATGTCATTCCCAGTTTTGTATTGGGAATGCGCTATGACATCCGCGATGTGTGTCTGCTGATGCTTGTTTTGCTAATAGTTGGCAGTTTTGCTCGTTTAAATCCTTTTCAGTCACCGGTCGGTAAGAGAATAGCGTTGCTCATCACGGGCTTTGCTGTGTTAATCATGTTGCTTTTTTATATTGTTGATTTTGCCCACTATAGTTATTTGTCGCAGCGCCTTAATGCAAGTGTGCTTAATTTTTTTCAGGACGCCGCCATATCCGCTAAAATGGTTTGGCAAACCTACCCGGTTATTCAAATAATTTTTGAATTGATTATTGGGACTTGGCTTATCAACTGGGTAATAAAGAAAATATATAAATTAATCAGGAACAAAAAACCGGAATCGACGAGAAACAGCAGGATAACCTGGTTTATTATATGTTTCCTGCTCTTTGCGTGGGGAATGTTTGGAAGAATCAGCCAGTATCCGCTTCGCTGGAGTGATGCTTTTGTTCTGGGCAGTGAATACAAGGGTCAGCTTGCTCTTAACCCGTTTGAATCTTTTTTTAACAGCATTAATTTTATAAATGATCATTATGATATCGGAAAAGTGAAAGACGCATACCAGATTCTTGCGCCATATTATGGCCTCGATTCCAATAGTATTCAGCGCCTTAGTTTTGAAAGAAATATTAAGCCTCGTCCCGGTGCACTTCCCACAAGACCAAACGTTGTCATTGTAATTTGCGAATCTTTCGCGGCTTACCGAAGTTCGATGTTTAATAATCCCTTAAACACCACGCCTTTTTTCAGTAAAATGTGTAACCAGGGAATCTTTTTCGAAAGATGCTTTACCCCTGGATTCAGCACCGCAAAGGGGGTATGGTCCGTAGTAACAGGCATACCCGATGTGTCCAGTTCATCATTCAGCCGAGATCCCGCTGCGGTCAACCAGCACACCATAATGAACGATTTTTCGGGTTATGAAAAATTTTATTTTATCGGTGGTAGTACCAGCTGGGCAAATATTCGGGGACTTTTGAAAAATAACATAGATGATTTACATTTATATGAACAGGAAAACTATAATAACTCTTCCGTTGACGTTTGGGGAGTGAGTGATAAGAACCTTTTTCTGAACGCAAATAAGGTTTTTGCGAAACAATCAAAGCCTTTTATTTCCATTATTCAGACGGCGGATAATCATCGTCCCTATACAATTCCCAAAGAAGACGAAAATGAGTTTAATCGAATACACGTTTCTGACGATTCACTCGCAGTAAGCGGTTTTAAGTCCAATGACGAGCTGAACGCGTTTCGGTATACTGATTTTTGCTTTGAGCAATTTATAGATGCTGCATCAAAAGAAGCATATTTTGACAACACCATTTTTCTTTTTGTCGGTGATCATGGAATTCCTGGCGATGCCGGCAGCATACTTCCCAAAGCATGGACGAATCAGACTTTGACCATGAATCACGTCCCTTTCTTAATATATGCTCCAAAATTGCTCGCGCCAAAAAAAATCATGGAGGCATGCTCCCAATTGGATGTTTTGCCGACGGCAGCCGGGTTGTGCAATATCTCCTACGCTAACGGTGCCCTCGGAAGAGATTTATTAGATTCTGTGCATATTACAGGTAAGAATTTTGCGTTTATTTATACAGATTACCTGGGAGTCGTTCAGGGAAGTTATTTTTATCGCAGGCAGCTTAAGACTGCTCGCGAAGAAATGGTTTCTGTTGTAAACAACAATCCTGTCCCTGTAAATCAGCAAACAAACGAAGCAAAAAAAGCCATGAGCGCGACTGCGCAATCTTTCTATGAAGCAGCTAAATACATTGCCTTTAAAAACAAAAAGAAATAAGGTTATTACCATGGCAAAATATACGTCTTATGTCCTTACAGTATTTGCGATGCTTATCTCATGCCGGAATTCCGGTCAGAAAATCGTTATACCGCCAAAAAATTACAGTGATGGATTTCAGAAAATAACAGGAATTTACAGGGAAAATGTGTACGATTTGAGCGGATATGCGGATGAGGGAAAGGGAGATCCATTCTGTTTGTTTGATGAAAATGCTTTTGTTGATCCGAAATCGAATGAATCCAGACCGGAAAACTATGTTCCCGAAACCGATCCGCGACCGCATTCTCATCCGGATTTATATTTCTCCGCCAGGCAGGGCAACCGGATTGTGACTGATTTACAGATTCCGTATTCTTTGTCCGATGTCTATGTTTACGACAGAGCGTCCGGCGCTGACAGTGTTTGGATTTACACAGGCAATATGAAGCGTTGGAAATTGAAGGTTGCTTTTGAAACAAAAGGAACTTTTTCCGCTTCCGGCTGGCGAAAATTTACATTGAATGAAAGTTCTCAATATGTGATGATTCGATTCAACAGCCCAAGTTCTGTAATTACTGAGATGGTTTTTTACGGAAAACCTCATGGTGAAATTCCTCCGCCTCCGGCCGAATCATATTCCGGCGTCCTCCTCTCAAAAAAACCGATCAAAGAATTTCTGGGAGCGAATTATTTCAATGAGACGGACCCGAAATGGCTTAAACCATTTTATTATAGCCGCATTTATTCTTACACAGCAGATTTTGACAACGACACGATAAATAGCTATCCGAACGTAAAATATAATATGCTTCGCCTGGGATATTGGAATAATCAAATTGATGATTATTATTTTTTTGTAGAGAAACTAAAAAAAGAGAATCACAGCGAAGCCTGGCATACCATAATGGGGTTGCCATTATGGATGGCACGAAACGGATATGAAGACAAAGGCAGGCCGGTTACCCTTCGAAATATGGATACTGAAAACCCCGCGAGCTATGCAAGGCATGCAAATATGATGTGGAATATTGCGGCTTTTTTTGGGAAAACGAAAGTGGATACAAATTCATTATCGTTGTCAAACCCTCATCTTTCCTCGGGACGGGGTTCATTGACCTTGTATGAAAACGGAAATGAGGATGATGCGAACTGGGTTGGCAAAAAGTATTGCAATCCCCTCGAATATTTCGCGCAAAGCAGTGCAGATTATGACGGACATGAAGGGGTGCTGGGGAAAAAATGCGGCATCAAAAATGCCGATTTTTATAGCAAATTAATTACAAACGGGCTAATTGAATTAGATACCAATAGGATTAGGGTATATAAGTTTTTATGTAATACCTTAAGAAGTGATAAAGCATTTTTATGGAAAGGAGGAATACAGTATCATCACTATTCACAAGAGAATCTCAAGGAAGCAATTACCCCTGAAGAGGATTCATTGAGGTGGAGGCTCTCAAAAGTTCGCGATGCCACCTATCGAATCCAGCCGGATGTGCCATGCATGTTGGGGGAAAACGGCTATGATAAAAATCAGTCTTCCCGACAGGCAACTCCGCTTCTGCCTGGGCTGACGAGTGCCCAAAGCCAGGGGATTTTTATTTTACGGTCCATCAATGCTACCGTTTTTAGCGGTTTTGACGCCTATATTTTGTATTGGCTGAAGGATTATGAATCGGACACGAGTACCAGCGTCTACCTGACCAGCGGTGTCATCCGAGAAATGCCGGATAAAACCATCAAACCTTATGCTGGATGGTTTTATATCAGTGCCTTTGAAAGCAGGCTGGCCAATTATGCTGCTGATAAAATCGTCAGTGAGGAAGGAAATGTGTGGGTGTACAAATACAGAAATCTGTCTTCTCCGGATTCCGTTGCTTATTTTATTTATTGCCCGACCCGAGCAGGAACGAGAATTGAAAATTATAAATTACCAGTGGGTAAAACCGCAAACAGTAGTGCGCAGGAAATTTATTTTGCCGATGACTCTGAGGAAGGAATTCAAAAAAACAGGACCATCATTGACAATACGGTTACTACGGCTGTGGAGGAAAAACCGAAATTGATCATGGTCCGAGAAGGTAAATAAGCTGCCCTTTTTCTGCACTGGTTTTAGACGAATGTAAATTTCCAGGGTAACTTTTATGCCTAAACCGCTATTCCCGGGATGGAGTCCAATCAGTTTCCCGTCACAATGGAAATATCGGAAACTTTAGCCTTTTCGAGAATGAGGGGATCGTGGGCGCAAATAAAAATCCCGGCGAATACATTTCCGGATAAGTTTTCCTGTTCGTGTTCACCGACAACAACAAAGGGAGCGCCTTCTTTTTCCGCAACCCTCATGGTAAATTTTTTCCCTTTTCTTTCCAGCTGAATTACTGAATAATTTGTCCCCGGCGCCCGAATCTCATCTTCCGGATCCCGCATGTTCATTCCGGGTTTTACACGCCACTGCAGAACGGTTAAACCATCTCCATGCAGTACAGCGCTAATATGCACCGCCGAATCCACCAGAGATTCCCGAATCATCCACCCAATTTTTCTATGTCCTTCATTCGCAGTCCCTACAAATTCAAAATGTGCAGTAAGGACAAAATCACGGTGTATTTTTTTATAGGCGAATTGAAATTCGTCCCGGTTGAACCAGATATTATATCCACCTCCGGTTACCAGATAGGTATTTGATTTGGAATGGTAAATGGTGTTGCCCTTAATTTTTGGATTCCCCACATCGGTATGGTTACTAAACATTCCGACGGGTTTCTGTGCGATCGATTCCAAACTCAATATGGCAAAGCAGATGATACAGAGTCGTTTCATACCTCCAATGTACAAAATTTTGAAAGGTACTTATCCGCATTTTTAGCCTTGGAATTACAAGCAATGAATGTGGGCCAAGAATCAGAAGGTTTTTTTGGCAACCATTATCAATCTTGCTGATGTTGTTTCAGCAAAAGGCCGGAGGTCATAGTCGCCAAATACCTCCAGTATCTGCAGGTGGTAGGCGGAAAACATTTTTGTAAAACTGTTTAACGAAATCCTGGCAATTCTTTCTGTGAATTCACAATGATGGTTTATGTTTTTATCTTCAATAATTATTTGTTTATAAAGATGCCTATCGTCAGCAAGCCTTTTCATCTTAAAGAGCACTCCGTCAATTTCTATTGTTGATTCTGGAACCAAATGCTCTGCGGCAAAATCCGTATTCATGAAATCAAGCACAAAGACACCTTCTTTTTTTATAGCATTGGCTATGGTTCGGATAGCATCATAATGCTCCCGTTCTGTTCTGAAATATCCAAAGCTGGTGAAAAAATTAAAAGCGAAGTCATAATAATTTATCCAAAATGGCAACCTCATATCATGCTCATAAAAATGGAGGTGCTCGTTTTCGAATTGTTTTGCGTAATTTATGCTTTCGGGTGCAATATCGATACCAGTAACATCAAATCCTCTTTCGGCAAGGATTTTCGCGTGTCTTCCCCTGCCGCAGGCGACGTCAAGCATCGTCGCGCCGGGAGAAGGCAGCAGGTGAACAATCAGTTTATCTACAAAATCCGCAGCTTCTTCATCATCCCTGTAGGCATATAACAAATGATAATAAGGGGAATTAAACCAGTCGAGAAACCAGTTTGCGTGAACTTGCATGTAACATGTTTGAACAAAAATAGGAGAGTTTTTCTTTGCATCTGATCATTTTTGTGATGTGAATATTTTACGAGTAATAATTTCTTAATTGGTATTTTAATTGCTATAATTGCATACAGACCGTTTCTTCCTTTCCTTTTTATTATTCAATTCCCGAAAACCATTGAGTCGTTGATAAGTTATCATGGTTAGAAGCATTATTTTTGTAATCATAAACCTTAGAAAATTGTGGCACTGATTAAGAGTATTTCGGGTATCAGGGGAACCATTGGAGGCAATCCAGGTGAAAATTTGACGCCCCTTGACATCATAAAATTTACTGCAGCCTATGCAGCATGGGTCAACGATAAAAAAGCAGGAAAAAAAATTATAATCGGAAGAGACGCCCGCCTCAGCGGCGAAATGGTTTCCACCCTGGTAGCCAATACGCTCATCGCATCTGGATTAGATGTGATTGATCTTGGACTTTCCACGACGCCCACGGTTGAACTGGGAGTTATCGGGGAAAGGGCTGCAGGCGGAATTATTATAACAGCGAGTCATAACCCTAAGGAGTGGAACGCACTGAAACTGCTTAATAATGCGGGTGAATTTATAAGCGCTGAAGACGGCACAACCATTCTGGAAAAAGCCGAAAAAGGCAACTTTTCCTTTGCGCATGTTGACAAACTAGGCACCTATGGTGTTGACAAAACCTATTTCCAAAAACACCTGGATGTCATCACCAACTATCCACTCGTTGATGTGTCTTCCATAAAGCAAAAAAAATATAAAGTTGTTGTTGATGCGATTAATTCGACCGGTTCTTTGTTTGTACCACCACTTTTAAAGGCACTCGGTGTTGAAGAGGTTATTGTAATAAACGACGAGATGAGCTGGAAATTTGCCCACAACCCGGAACCGCTGCCCGAAAACCTTGCCGGCCTTAGCGCCACAGTAATCAAAACAAAAGCAAGTTTTGGGATTGCTGTTGATCCTGATGTTGATCGTTTATGTTTCGTATGTGAAGATGGAAGTGTTTTTGGAGAAGAATATACGCTGGTGGCGGTGGCTGATTATGTCCTGGGCAAGCGTCAGGGAAATTCCGTTAGCAACATGAGCAGCACCAAAGCACTTAAGGAAATTACTATAAAGCATGGAGGACAATATTTTCCGTCCGCAGTGGGTGAAGTCAACGTGGTTAACAAAATGAAAGCGGTCCAGGCTGTAATTGGCGGTGAAGGCAACGGGGGAATAATTGTTCCCGATTTGCATTATGGTCGCGACGCCTTGATCGGGATTGGTCTTTTTTTAACTGCACTTTCATACCATAAAAACGGAATGAAGTCTTTCCGCACCAAATACCCTGATTATTTTATTTCAAAGAATAAAATTGAACTCGAAAAGAGTGTCGACGTGCATTCTGTATTTGAAAAAATAAGGAAGAAGTACAAAAACCAACCCGCCAATACGGAAGATGGTCTTAAAATAGAGTTTGATAATGACTGGGTACATCTTCGCACATCCAACACAGAACCGATTATACGGATTTATGCCGAAAGCAATTTTGAGACGACTGCAAGGAATATTGCCTTCCGGCTGATGCAGGATATAAAAGAGTTTATTTAATTGGACGGGATTTTTCCTGACGAGTTGCAATTTTTTTATGGAAACGAATCATCCTGTTGGTTATATATGCAAAGTTCCTGGCGATGGCCTAAACAAGACATTTTCTGCAGACGCTTATATTGGTAAGGTAAAGCTTCCCTGGTTTACTGCTGAATGTTCATTCTCAACCGCCTTTTCTTATCTTTGTCGCCCTTTTTGTGAATAAAACTTCTTTAAACAGACATGCAGCGGATTTATTTTGACAATGCGGCTACGACTTCTTTGGACCCCAGGGTGCTTGAATCGATGATGCCTTTTCTGACCGAAAAATTTGGTAATCCATCTTCCATTTATTCTTATGGACGTGAAACAAGACTTGCGGTAGAAAGTGCCCGGAAAACGGTTGCCAAACTCCTGAATGCCCATCCCTCAGAGATTTTTTTTACTTCCGGAGGGACAGAGAGTTCAAATACCGCGATACACGCGGCAGTATATGATTTGGGTTGCACGCACATCATTAGTTCTCCCCTGGAACACCATGCTGTATTGCACACCATAGAGCATTTGGTAAAAAAAGGCCAAGTATCGGTGAGTCATGTAAAGCTTTTTTCAAATGGTCACGTTGATATGGAAGATTTAAAAAATCAGTTGGCTTCCGGTACTAAGAAAACATTGGTCAGTCTGATGCACGCGAATAACGAAATTGGCAATATGATTGATTTGCATGCCGTGGGAGAGTTGTGCAAGCAATATCATGCCATCTTTCATTCGGATACGGTTCAGACTGTTGGTCATTTCCCATTTGATTTAAAAAGCCTGTATGTCCATTTTGTTACTGGCGCAGGACATAAATTTCATGGACCGAAAGGGATAGGAATTTTGTATATCAAGGAGAGCATTAAAATAGAACCTTATATACATGGGGGTTCCCAGGAACGGAATATGCGTGCCGGGACAGAAAATGTGTATGGCGTTGCTGGGTTCGCTAAAGCGTTGGAGATCGCAAGCGCTAATTATGAGTTGGACTCAGCTTACATAAATGACATCAAGATGTATATGATGGATCAGTTGAAAAAAAATATACATGATGTTTCATTTAATGGTGATCCTTGTGGTAAGAGTTTATACACGGTATTGAACGTATCCTTTCCAAAAAATGAAAAATCAGAGATGTTGCTGCTAAACCTAGATATCAATCACATTTGTGCATCAGGCGGAAGTGCCTGTACTAGCGGCGCTCAACAGGGATCTCACGTTATTGCAGCAATCCAAACCAACAATGACCATGTTGCTGTTCGATTTTCTTTCTGTCGAAACAATACCAAAGAAGAGGTTGATGCGGTTGTTGCAATACTGAAGGATTTGATTTAGGATTCATAGACTCCTTTTTTAAAAAAGCAGTAACTTCCCCGCAAAATTCTGGTATGTTTAAACGATTGCCTTTTGTATTATGCCTCATCTATATTTTATTTTCTTCATGGGCTTGCACCAATTCTCCGCAGACCAATATAAATTCTTCTGGAAAAACCGATTCTGAAACGGTTGGCGCCCATCCTTCATGGAGTTATCAGTCGAACATTTATGAAGTCAATCTGCGTCAGTACTCAGGAGCAGGAACGTTCAACGCTTTTGCAAAATCATTACCGCGCTTAAAGGAGATGGGAGTGGAAATATTATGGTTTATGCCTATTAATCCAATTGGGGTGGTCGGAAGAAAATTTACTTCCCATGATTTAGGAAGCTATTATGCGGTTAAAGATTATTTTGGTGTTAACAGCGAATTTGGAACGATGGATGACTGGAAAGAACTGGTAAAAAAAGCCCATGACCTTGGATTCAAAGTTATCATGGATTGGGTGGCCAATCATTCTTCCCCTGATAATGTCTGGATGACAACGAATCCTGGTTTTTATAAAAGAGACAGCGGAGGAAAGGCTGTTATTCCAAATGGCTGGGATGATACCAGGAAATTAAATTATGACAATCAGGTTTTGCGTGACTCTATGATCCATGCCATGCAATTTTGGATTAAGGAAAGTGACATCGACGGATTTCGCTGCGACGACGCCAGCGATGTCCCGGATGATTTTTGGAAACATGCCATCGTTGAACTGCGCAAAATGAAAACCGTTTTTATGCTTGCCGAAGGAGATAAACCCAGCCTGCATGATGATGGTTTTGACGAATCGTATCCGTGGAGCGTAATGAATATTGCCTATGGAATTTATTCTGGGAAAACAACACTGCGTCAGTTGGATTCAGTGATTAATTATGATGACAGTACGTTTCCAAAGACCGCTTTTCGTTTGTACTTTACGACCAATCACGACGAGAATAGCTGGAATGGGACAGAATTTGAACGGTTCGGTGAGGATGCTAAAGCTTTTGCTGTTTGGGCATTTACCATGCACAACAGTGTGCCATTGATATACAGCGGACAGGAAATACCTAATAAAAAAAGGTTGAAATTTTTCGTAAAAGATACGATTGCCTGGAACCAATTTACTTTTGCTTCCTTTTACGCCACCCTAAATCATATTCGCCGGTCGACGGAAGCGCTGTCAGCAGATGCTTCCTTTGTTAAATTACACACCAGCAAGGATGAGTCAATCTATGCTTTTGTGCGACAGAAAAATACCCATAAAATGGTGGTGGTGCTGAACTTTTCCAAACAGCGTCAGCAATTCATGATCGGAAACAGCATCATTAACGGCGAGGCTAAAAACATTTTCGGGGGAATCAATGAAAAACTTGAGGTGGACAAAAAATTTAATATGGAGCCAGGCTCGTTCTTGGTTTATGATTATGATGTACAATGACCGCAGCCTTACGGAAACTATTGGCAGCAAGCTAGAAAAATAACAGATAAAAGTACTGTGCACTAATTAGATAATTTATGGCAGCTAGAAAAGGATCTCCCGTCGCTTTATTTTTTCCAAATAAAGAAAAATTACAGGATAAGACTGTTACCGTTTTAGCTGGAGATGTGGGTGGCACCAAAACGAATCTTGCCATTTTTAAAGTGACGGCAAAATCGGTAACGCCTTTAGTCGAAAGAAAATACCATTCCGCTAAATACAAATCCTGCATTGATATCATTGAGCAATTTATCAAAGACGAAAAGCTTTTAGTCCCTGAAAGAATTTGTCTTGGTGTAGCGGGACCGGTGGTACAGGGGAAGGTGGAAATAACCAATCTTTCCTGGAATCTTGATATTGAAGACATAAAAAAACGAATTGGCGTCTCTGAAGTGTCTTTAATAAATGATCTGGAAGCAACAGCATACGGATTGGCGGCATTACCTGCGAAGGATTTCATAACGGTTCACCAAGGAAATACAAAAAACAAAGGCAATATCGCGATAATTGCACCCGGTACAGGTTTGGGCGAAGCTGGTTTGTTTTGGGACGGGTTATCATACCATCCATTTCCAACCGAAGGCGGTCATACTGATTTTTGTCCGAGATCAGTACTGGATTTCGAATTACACAGCTTTTTACAAAAAAAATACGGAATTGTTAGTTGGGAAAAAGTCGTTGCTGGTCCAGGCATCCACGATATTTATCTTTTTTTGATGACAAAAAAGAAAGTGAAGCAGGCGGCATGGATTTCAAATGCTTTCAGGAGAAAGGACCCATCTTCGGTTATCAGTCACGCGGCTTTGCATAACCGCGATAAAATATGCGTAGAAACCATGCAGATGTTTTCACGGTATCTGGCCCGGGAATCTTCGAATCTCGTTTTAAAAATGAAAGCTACCGGCGGATTGTTTTTAGGAGGAGGTATTCCGCCAAAGATTTCCAAATTGTTGAAGAAAAGGTCATTTTTTAAGAATTACCTGGATTGCGACCGTATGCAAAATCTGGTGAAGGACGTCCCCATAAAAATAATTACAAATGACAAGACGGCTTTACTGGGAGCCGCCTACTTTGGCGCGTACGGAATGCTATGATTTTTATCCGGCGCAATCTTAATCGTCCCGAAAGTCGTATTTTTCCAGTTCCAAAAGTAAATGCATGAATTTCCTTGCGGCGGCACCAAAAAAAAGGATTAACTCGATCGATTTGTTGAGAGGAATCATTATGGTGATCATGGCAATCGATCATGTACGCGATTTCTTTCACATCACTGCTTCAACTGATTCTCCAACAAATCTGCTGACCACTACCCCTCAATTATTTTTTACGCGCTGGATAACTCATTTTTGTGCGCCTGTTTTTGTTTTGCTTGCCGGAACTTCGGCTTATTTGTCCGGAATAAAAAAAACAAGCGATCAATTAAGCTCATTTTTGATCAAACGAGGCTTCTGGTTGATCCTGATTGAAGTTTTTGTCATGAGTTTTATTTTCACTTTCAACCCTTTTTATAATGTCATCATTTTCCAGGTAATTTGGGCTACAGCTATAAGCATGATCCTGCTGGGATTTGCCATCCGACTCGGTGTATCAGCACATTGGATTCTGATGATTGGTTTGATTATCGTTTGCTGTCATGACCTGTTGGACTATCCCGAGGCTCTAAGAAATGGAAAAGTTGGTTTTTTCTGGACTTTGGCCCACCAGGCCCGATTCGCGGTATATACCATTTACCCCAAACACATTTTGGTAATTCTTTATCCTTTTCTTCCCTGGGTTGGGGTCATGTTTTGCGGGTACGCGCTCGGCCAATTGTTCAACCCGGCATTTGATGCAGTCCGGCGAAAAAAGCTTCTGATGGGAATCGGCTTTTTAATGATTGTGATTTTTCTTGTCTTGCGCCTATTCAATCAATATGGAGATCCAAGTCAATGGAGTAAACAGCGGGACGGATTGTTCACTTTTCTTTCCTTTCTGAATGTGAACAAATACCCGCCCTCCTTAATGTACCTCACCATGACGCTTGGTCCTTCCTTTATTTTGCTTGCTTATTTTGAAAACATACAAAATAAGGTTTCAGATTTTTTTATTGTTTACGGGCGCGTTCCATTTTTTTACTACATCCTTCATTTTTTTCTCGTTCATTTAATGTGTTTATTTTTCTTTTTTATTGAAGGATACGGGAAAAGCGATATCGTTCCGAAAACTACGCCATTTCTGTTCCGTCCGGATAATTTTGGCTTTTCACTCTGGGGTGTATACGCCGTGTGGCTCTTCATCATCGTTGTTTTGTATCCCCTTTGTAAAAAATATGGAGAATACAAAAAAACGCATCGTCAATGGTGGCTCAGCTATCTGTGAACCAGTAAAATATCAGTAATCCAGGATATAGTTTACGTATCAGGACAGTCTACAGGTGTATTGGGTGAAAACGAGCAATTCCGGAGTGTATCCTGCTATGAAACTAAGGGATCAAGGTAATATGAATAGCGTTTATTTTGTCGATTGAACAATGTCAGATTGGCCAATTATTAGTACCTTTGCGACCTCAAAAAAGGAGATGTATGTTACGGGTAAACAATGTGACGCTGTCTTTCGGAAAAAGGGTATTGTTCGATGAAGTCAACCTTACTTTCACCAAAGGAAATTGTTACTGCGTCATTGGCGCAAATGGCGCAGGAAAGTCCACATTTTTAAAAATATTAGCGGGTGACATTGAGCCTAATAAAGGCTCTATCGAAATAACCCCTGGACTGCGCATGGCAGTCCTGAAACAGAATCGATTCGAATTTGATGAATTTTCTGTCTTGGACACGGTCATGATGGGTCATGAAATCATGTGGAAAATCATGCATGAAAAAAATACTCTCTACACCAAGGCAGATTTCACAGAGGAAGATGGAATCCGCGCCGGCCATCTTGAAGCTGAATTTGGGGAAATGGGTGGGTATACGGCAGAAAGTGACGCCGCTTCTTTATTGAGTGATTTGGGCGTTGAAGAGAAATACCATTCCCTTCTTTTGAAAGATTTAACGGGCGTCCTGAAGGTGCGCGTATTGCTTGCGCAGGCTTTATTCGGAAACCCTGACATTCTCATACTCGATGAGCCTACTAATGATTTGGATGTGCTGACCATCCGGTGGCTGGAAAATTTCTTGGCGGATTATGAAAACATTGTAATCGTTGTTTCACATGACCGGCATTTTCTCGACGCTATTTGTACCCATGTTGCAGATGTTGACAGGCAAAAAATCAAAATTTACACCGGGAATTATACATTCTGGTATGAATCATCGCAACTGATGGCCAGACAAATGAATGACAAGAACAAAAAAACGGAGGATAAGCGTCAGGCGCTCCTGGAATTTATAGCTCGGTTCTCGGCAAACGCTTCCAAATCCAAACAAGCTACATCCAGGAAAAAAGCCCTGGAGAAACTGGTCATTGAGGAAATCGAGCCATCGAACCGCCGCTATCCGGGGATATTTTTTAAACAGCAGCGAGAAGTGGGGAACCAGGTACTAAATGTCGAAAAGTTGTCAAAAAATGCGGAGGACGGCAGTGTATTATTTTCAAATGTCAGCTTCAGTTTGAATAAGAACGATAAGGTTGCTTTTGTGAGCAGAAATCACCTTGCACTTACTACTTTTTTTGAAATTATTGCGAACAGGGCACCCGCCAGTTCCGGCTCGTATAACTGGGGAACAACGGTAACCACGGCTTACTTGCCCAACGACAATACAGAATATTTTCTCGATAAAAATATCAGCCTGATGGATTGGTTAAGACAATTTGTCCCCCAGCACGTTACCGATGCGGATGAACCATTCTTAAGAGGGTTTTTAGGCCGAATGCTATTTAGCGGAGATGAGATTCTTAAAAAAACTTCCGTGTTAAGTGGTGGAGAAAAAGTGCGCTGCATGTTAAGCAGGATGATGTTACAGGACCCGAATGTTATCATATTGGATGAGCCCACAAACCATCTTGATCTCGAATCCATACAGGCGTTCAATGAAGGGGTTGCAAATTTTAAAGGAGTGGTGCTGATCACTTCCCATGACCATACCTTTTTGCAAACCGTTGCCAACCGTGTCATTGAAATAACGCCGACTGGATTAATAGACAGGCTGATGAGTTTTGATGAATACCTTGACAACGATCGGGTAAAGGAACTACAACAAGAACTCTATGGCAATTCAAATTATGTAGGAGCTTAAATATGCCATACACAATACCTGCAGAAACCAAAATCGGTCATGTCCACCTCAAAGTCGCTGACTTGGAAAGGGCACTTTCCTTTTACCGTGATTTGCTTGGGTTTGAAGAAATCCAGCGATACGGAAAAGATGCTGCGTTTATTTCTGCCGGAGGGTATCATCATCATATCGGCTTGAATACATGGTACAGTAAAGATGCGCCACGGGCTCCGAAACACAGTCCCGGATTATATCATACGGCGATTCTTTATCCCTCCAGAAAGGATTTGGCCACTGTGTTACAACGCCTGATTGATGCAAAATACCCGCTCACCGGCTTTTCGGATCATGGCGTGTCAGAAGCGATTTATCTTGATGATCCGGATGGAAATGGTGTTGAGTTGTATTGGGACAAGCCGAAGGATAAATGGCCTTTTGATGCAGAAGGGAAATTACAAATGGTTAGTGACCCATTGAATCTGGATGATTTACTCCTTGAGATTAATAAAGATTAACCTGCGTTATCTTTTTTTTGATGTTCAGCCGATAATCTAGACCCAATTGCAAGGAGTAAGCTAATGGCGAGATGCTTTCCATGATATAACTCGTGTATTTACCCGTAGTGAATTGCAGGAGGAAGGAGCCGTTGCTGTACGATTTCGAAGACTGAAAAACGGCTTGATACATCTCACCGTACCCTCCATTCAGGGCTTTGCCGCTGCTCCATTTGAATCCCCATGATCCATATCTGGTTTTGAATGCAAATTCGCTCCACCACGATAGGGTTGAGAAAGACGGATTTCTAATTATTAATGTTGCTGCCGAATCTGGAAGATTTTTTCTGAAGTTCAGGTAACTGCCGAATTCATTTTGAAATGATGCCTCTGCTCCAATCCTCCATTCGCTTCTTCCCAGGGGTATGGCAAAGGCAAATCCTCCGTTATATCCGATTCCCCCGAAAAATTTACCGCCTGCATTTTTATTAATGA
>Ga0206902_10166_pt1 | contig 17531 bp, 14 predicted proteins | sample Alteio_BWOrgHeat_44_FD_153242 | JGI IMG/M metagenome (GOLD analysis project Ga0206902, IMG submission 153242) | Enriched cells from forest soil in Barre Woods Harvard Forest LTER site, Petersham, Massachusetts, United States -... | ecosystem: Environmental > Terrestrial > Soil > Temperate forest >... | reverse complement strand
TCCGCTGGGTCGAGAAAAGCACCAGCAACGAGGTACAGCACGGGGCGATGCTGAAATTGTACCCTGATGCGAAGCTGGTGCAAGTAGTCCGCGATCCTCGCGCGGTATTTGCCAGCCGGAAAAAATTTGTGATGGGCAATCTGACGCGCAACCATACGAAAGCGCACCGTTTGGTGCGCGAATGGAACCGCAGCGCGCGGGAGATCCCACGCCTGCGCGAGCAGCCGGAACAATTTCTGGTGATCCGGTACGAAGACCTCGTAAAAAATCCGGTGGAAATCATGCAGGCAGTTTGCCGGCATTCAGGCATTGATTTCACCGAGACGCTGTTGCAGCCGACCCTGGCCGGCGCAGACTGGCAGGGGAATTCAGCCCATCGCGCCGCATTTTCCGGCGTAGACGCCGGCACGGCGGATCTATGGCGCAAACAGCTTTCCTCGCATGAAGTCTGGTGGATCGAGTTGCATTGTCGCAAGGGCATGAAAATCGCCGGTTATCCACTCGAGACCGGCGCAACCTTTTCGCTCTGGCGATGGCTGAAGCGGCTGCCGAATGAATCCTGGACAGGCTATTGCCGCGCGCGTCGTGCTTCCTTCTGCCAATGGCTGGGGTTGATCAAAGAGTGTTGCTACGATAAATAGATCCCGCCGCATCCTCGCCGTCGGATCAGAACGTTGAGGGTTCAAGTCCTGCCGGAGGCGCCAGTTTTCAAAATATGTGAGGTGTGATAGTCTTTGTCCAGCGAAGCTATGAATGAGATCCAGAAGTTGTTTGCCAAGATCGAAGTGTTGCCGCCAGCGCCGACATTGATACCGAAGCTGATGCCAGCGTTGACGGACCTGAACGCGAATTTTGACGAGGTGGTGAAGATGATCGAGGTGGACCCGGCATTGACGGCGAAGTTGCTGCAGATCTGCAACAGCGCGTTTTTCGGGCCGGCGCATCCGGTAACGGAAGTGCGGCAGGCAGTGAACCAGGCGGGGTATCAATCGGTTTATCTGCTGGCGTCCATCCTTTCAGGCAGCGAGTGTTTTCAGATGCCGGAGGTGCCGGGGGTGAACAGCAAACATATCTGGAAGCACAGCCTGACTTCGGCGTATGGGTCGCGGTCGGTGGCAGAGGCGATCGGACTGGAGCCGGGGACGTTATTCACGGCGGGGTTGTTGCATGATATCGGCAAGGTGGTCCTGGCACGGGCGCGCGGCCAGGAGTATGGGCTGCTGTTGATCCGCGCAGTGCAATCGAACACGCCGGTATATCTCTCGGAAGAAACGGCGTACGGTTACAATCACGCGGAGGTGGGCGCGCGTCTGCTGGAGCGCTGGGACATTCCGCCGCAGGTGGTGGCGGGAGTGCGGTATCATCACAAGCCGTCGGACGCACCGGCGGAGACAAAGAAGATCGCGGCGTGTGTGAACTTGGGGAATTTTCTGGCGCATGCGCAGGACAAACCGATGGTGCTGGAGGATCCCGATTTCAATTTTGTGGTGGGGATGTTGAATTTGAGCGCGGACAAGGTGAGGGAATGCCGGGAACGGTTGGGTGAAAGCAAAAATGTGATCGAGATGATGAGTAAAAAGTGAGGCGAGATACGTGATGCGTGATGCGTGAATGTTCGCGGGGGCCACAACTTAAAGACAAAACGTAGAGACGCAGAGGAGCGCAGAGAGACGCGGAGAATGATTTGGTTTGAAAAAATAGGTAGATCACCACCTCTCCCCGACCCTCTCCCTCCCGCAGCCGCGGGACGGAGAGGGAGACCAGAGCCGCGGGTTTGAGAAATGTTTTCCAGGTTGTGAGCGCTTTATGATTTCACGGTGGCTTGCGTTTTGGGCGGGGGGAGGCAGATTGAGGCCAGAAATTTATAAATGAGTTTGAAGTCTTCTATGCCGGCGGCGGCGCCGGCGCCCACATCGCCATCACAGTCCATCAAACGTTTGCTGCCCTGGCTGGTGGCGGTGGCGTTCTTCATGGAGTCGGTGGATACGACGATCTTGAACACGGCGGTGCCGACAATCGCGAAGGCACTGGGGGTGGTGCCGTTGAGCATGAAGGCGGTGTTATCGAGCTACACATTAAGCCTGGCGGTGTTCATTCCCATCAGCGGGTGGATGGCGGACCGGTTCGGGACGCGGCGGGTGTTTGCATCGGCGATCGGACTGTTCACGGTGGGGTCGTTGTTATGCGGTTTGTCCACGAACATCCACGAACTGGTGGTGTGCCGGGTTTTGCAGGGTTGCGGCGGGGCGATGATGGTGCCGGTGGGCCGGTTGACGCTGGTGCGAACGTTTCCGAAAGCGGAGTTGATTCGGGCAATGAGCTTTGTGGCGATACCAGCGCTGATCGGTCCGATGCTGGGGCCGATCTCCGGCGGGTTGATCGTGGGTTATCTGCACTGGCGCGCGATTTTTTTCATCAATCTGCCGATCGGTTTGCTGGGGTTGTACATGGTGCGGAAGTATCTGCCGGATTATCACGGAGAAAGGCGGCCGCTGGATCTGCCCGGATTAATCCTGTTCGGTATCGGCATCGGGCTGCTGGCCTATGTGCTGGAGGTGTTCGGCGAACATAGTATCGGCGGAGAGTATGTACTGGGGTTGCTGGTGATTTCGTTGCTGGCACTGGCGGGCTATGGGTTTCGGGCGGCGCGGATCGAGTACCCATTGTTGCGGCTGGGGTTGTTTCGTATCCGGACGTTCCGGGCTTCGGCGGCAGGCGGATTTTTCACGCGGCTGGGCATTGGATCGATACCGTTTTTGTTTCCGTTGCTGTATCAGGTGGGGCTTGGGTTCACGCCGATCCAGTCAGGTTTGATGATGATGCCGCAGGCGATCGCAGCGATGAGCATGAAAGTGGTGATGCCGAAGATTTTGCGTCGGTTCGGTTATCGGACGGTTTTGACATCGAACACGGTGATCTTGGGAGTAATGATCCTGCTGTTCGCGACGATCGGGGCGGCCACGCCGATCTGGCTGGTGGTGATACAGGTTTTTATCTTTGGTTTTTTTCACGTCGCTCCAATATTCGAGCATGAACACGCTGGTGTATGCGGATGTGGCACCGGCGCAATCGAGCGGGGCGAGCGCCATCGCAAGCACGCTGCAGCAGATGTCCATCAGTTTTGCGGTGGCGACGGCGTCGCTGGTGACGGCGTGGTTCATTCCAGACGGGACGCATGCGAGCGGGCCGGACATGATCAGCGGGATCCATAAAACATTTTTGTGCATGGGCGGGTTCACGATCTTATCGTCGTTGATCTTTTCGGAGTTGAAGAGAGATGACGGGAATGCGGTGAGTTTGCATCGGGCGATACAGCATGTAGGGGGATGATGGGAAAGGCTGAAGGCTAAATGCTAAAGGCTAAAACAGGCTGATGCGTGATGCGTGATACGTGAAATAAATTGCCGGGTTTGGTTGCAAGAGTTGATGGCGGGTTGAAATTAGAGACTCCTCACGTCGTCTCCTACCCAGTGAATCAACTGGCGAGGAAGGCGCTGAGGGTGGAGAGGCGGGGCATGCGGTCGCAGATGACTTTGAGGGTGACGAGGATGGGGACGGCGAGGAAGGCGCCAAGGACGCCCCAGAGCCAGATGCAGAAGATGAGGAAGACAAAGATGATGACCGGGTTCAGGGTGAAACGGCGGCCGAGAACACAGGGGGTGATGAGGTTGGCTTCGAGCAGGTGGATGACGAGATAGACGCCAGCGGGGGCGAGCGCGAGGCCAACGGTGTCCATGGAAAGCAGACCGGCAAGAGCGACGACGCAGATGCCGACGACGGGGCCGAAATAGGGAATGAAATTGGCGAGGGCAACGACGGCGGCCCACATAAGGGCATTGGGGAGGCCGAGCGTGTAAAAAGCGGCACCGACAATCACGCCGAGGCAGAGATTGATGATGGCGACGGAGAAAAGGTAGCGGGAGATGCTGGATTGGATCTCGCGGCTGAGTTCGACGGCGCGTTTTTTATCCTGCAGCGTGGGCATGACGTGGACAAGTTTTTGCATGAAGAGATCGCCAGAGGCGAGCAGCAGAAACAGGAGCGCAATGGTTTCCGCAGTGCCCGCGAGGGCGGTACCGGTCCAGTTGAACACCGTGGTGACGATGTGTTCGTTCTCGGAAGTGGGCGCGGGCAGGGAAATTTTAGCGTCTTGATTGGTGCTAACATTGGTGCTGGCGGGAGCCGGTGCGGGAGGCAGCACGCTGGCGACCGGATGGATGAGGTGGCCAAGGCGTTGTTTCAATTCCGGGACGGCTTGCGGATAGGATTTGATCCAGTCGGCGGCGGGGCGGCCAAAATAACTGACGGTGCAGAGAATGGCGGCACAGGTGAGGCCGACGACGATCGCGGCAGCGAGCGGCGCGGGCAAAAACCGGGCACGGAGCCAGGTCACGGGTGGTTTCAGCGCCATGGAAGCGACCCAGGCGAGCAACACGGGCAGCACGATAGGTCGCGCAAAATAGGCGAAGACAGTGATGCTGGCAATGATGACGATGATCCGGGTGGCTTGCGGAAGGGTTACGGTGTGAAGGTGAGAGGCACGCCCATTGCCGGCAGGTGTTTCATGGGAAATGGTTTCATGCGGGACGACGACTTGGCGTGGGCGCGATTTTTTTGCGTCCGGAATCTTCATGATCGGCTTCGGTGAAGACGGCTATTTTAGTGAGGGCTTTCACGAGTGAACGGTGTTAAAAGACCGGGCCAACCGATGTGGCTGGCCCGGGTGAAAACTACATATATCTTTTTTTCCCATTCAAGCTGGTTCATTTGCCGGCAGGACCGCGAACGGTCGGCGACGGTTGTGAGTTCAACGAATGGAGTGTGTTCGGCGTGGTAGGCGCCACGTTCATATTAGTGCCACCGCCGGCCGACGGATTAAATCCTTGCACCGGTTGATTGGGATTGACCGGGTTGTTCGGATTATTTGGGTTATTCGGATTTACTGGATTGTTCGGATTGTTCGGGTTTGGATTCACCGGTGAAATGGTACCATTGGGATTAACCCGGAAATTTGGATTTGAATTAGGATTCGGCACTACAGTGCCGTTGGGATTGACGGCACCATTAGGTCCATTGATAGGAGCCGGATTCACAGGAGTAGAGCCGACGGGATTTCCGTTGGCGTCAAAAGTGGTACCAGCGTCAGGTGAAACGGTGCCGGCATTGGGACTGATGGTGCCGGTGTTGGGATTAAAGGTGCCATTGCCCATCGTACCGTTCAGGCTGCCGCCAGGAGCGGTGGCACCATTGAAAGAACCGCCGCGAGCCGCGCCATTGATTTGGCCTCCGGGGTTATTATTGACGTTTCCTTGGGGTGCGTTTTGGTTAAGCGGTCCGCCGGGAGCGTTAGCGCCATTAAAATTGCCGTTGGCGCTTCCATTTATGGTGCCGTTCGGTTGATTTTGATTCTGGTTCTGGACGTTGCCGTTGACGTTGGCACCGTTGTTGTTGACGGCACCGTTGGCCGCGCCGCCCGATTTAGCACCGGAACTGCCACTAGCCCCGCCGCTACCAGCACTGCCGCCACCTGCCCCGGGTCCGGCAAAGGCGGTAAGGCCTGCCAGACTACAGAGGGCAACTGTAATAATTGTAGTTTTCATAATGTATCCTGGTTCTATTGTTTCTAAGACTTATTGAGCATCGGAGGTGCCAGTAGAATTTGATATGAATTTGCGGGGATTTAAGCGGAAATAGGGAGATTTTGAGGATTGCAGGTTGCAATCTGCACAATGAATCCGTGCAGGGTGCTTAGACAGGATTAACAGAATTAACAGGATGGTTCAGGGGATTCGAAACCGATGAGTAGCAGCCAGGCGGAGGGAATTTCCGAGAAGGCAGATGTCCTTGACAGCTTACGGTGTTCGGAAAGACTGACGCATCAGAATGACTCCGGAACTTTTGCCCCCGCCACCCCGACGCGTACGCGGAAAACTCGGGGGCGGCCTCTGGTTCGTCCGTTTGTTCACCCTGCCGCATATGCTGGTCGGCTTCTTCGTAGCGGCTTATCTGGTGTTCCTGCTGCTTTGGTGGATTTTCGGGACGGATGTGCCCGGAACAGTGACGAGAGTGGAGGTGCATCATTCATCCAAGCACGGCGACAGTTACACACTCGGTTACCGGTTTGAGATCAACGGCCAGACCAAAACCAGTTCGGATGGTGTCAGTTATGACGTGTACGAGCGCTATCAACCGCAAAAGGGAACCAACCTGCCGGTGACAGTGCATTATTTTTCGATCGGGTTCAAGGAACACAGCGGGTTGCGCGAAGGCGGGTCGTTATGGAACAAGATCGGGATGTTGTGCCTGTGGGCGGGGTTTTGGAACGCGATCATGTCGTTCGTCTTCTATCAGATCTGGTTCAAGCCGTTGCAAGCGCGGTGGCTCTATAAATATGGCGAGGCCACGACCGGAAAGGTGGTGCGTAAACGGGCCAGCACCGGAAAATCCACCACGTATTATGTGTCATTTTCGTTCCATGATCCGTATTCAGGCCAGCCGTATGAGTCGGAGATCACGGTGTGGAACGCGGGATACTGGCAACTGATTTCGGAAGGGCAGGCGGTGACGATTTTGTATTCAAGGAACAAGCCGAAGCGGAGCACGGTTTATGAATGTGGCGGGTATGAGGTGAAAGGCGATCGTGATGCGTGATGCGTGAATGTTTGCGAGAGGCACAACAAAAAGACCAAACGCAGAGATGCAGAGGGACGCAGAGAAGCGCTGAGACAATTTTAATTTTAACCACGAAGCCGATGCAGATTCACAGCAATTTTGGTCCAAATCTTCGCTGGCAAGGTGATCCCTCCAATCCGTGGCAGCCAGATCATGGGGTGCTGGTGTTTGTTCATGGGGAAGGAACGGAGTCAATTGCAGAATATTTGCGGAGCTCTGTGCCGGGCCTATCGTTTCTCTGGAGACGATGTGGAGAAGTGTGATGCGTGATTTTTGAGGGAGAACGCAAAGGCGCAGAGATGCAGAGGGGGAAATTTAGACAGGATTAACAGAATTAACACGATGGGCCAAGGGGACACTGAGGTAAAAGCGGGTGATGATCGGCACGAAGCAGAACGACATGGTTGTGTAAGGCGTGAGCCAATGGCTGGCGTTTATGATTTCGCCTCGATTTATCGGCCGCGGAAACCTCCGCGCATGCCGCCGCCACGGGCAGGTTGGGGACGTGAAGCCGGGCGCATGTTTTGCGCGCGCGCCTGGCCGACTTGACGGGCATAGTACTGGCGGTCAAGATTGGCGGCCACTTGCGCGCGTGTTTGCTGATTGAAATTTGCCCCCTGGTTCACGCGTGCCTGAGACATCGCCGAGGCATTTTGGGCGCCAGCAATACGATAGGGTCCAGCGCCCGCTGCCGCCTGACCGCGCGCGATCTGGCCGCGTTCAATCTGGCCTTGCGTGGGCGAGAAAAAATCCCATTTGCCTTCCGCCGCCTGCCGGTACCAGCCATCGGTCCGGCGTTGATAAACATTTCCGTCCGGCGCGGCATAGAGATCGCGTCCGGCACCCGGGCTTTGCCTGACACTGGCAAGCAGTTGCGCTCCGTGCGGGACGTTGCCGGCATGCAGGGAGGATTGCGAACGGGCGTAGGGATTCAGGGCGAGCGTGTCGGCAGGTGGCAACCACGGCGTGCGACCGGTGGCGCCTTTGAACCGGCCATAGAGCGCAGGATATCCATTTTGAAGCGAGGACAGCCGGGCGCGTTCACCGGTCACTCGATCATGGGGCCGGACGCTGGGGCTTTGCCAGCGGTCATAGAGATTGTCGATGATGGCGGCGCGCAGACCATTGCCGGTACCCCACCACGGACGCCAGACCCACCAGCCGTACCAGGGGACATACCAGTAGCCGTAACCGTAAGTGTAACCCCAGCCGTAATAGTCGTCATCGTAATAGGGTTCGTAGTCGTAGCCCGTGCCATAAACGGTGGTGTCCTCTTCTTCATAAGAACCGGTGTAACCCGGGGTATAGCCCACTTCCACGGTGTTCGTGTCCGAGTCGTAGATGCGCACAAACGTGGCGTAATAAACGGGCGAGGAAGGCGGGATGGTGTAAATCTCCTCGGGCACTTCGGTGGCGACTTCCCATGGGCCGGTGGGCGAAGATGCGACGAACCAGACGGCGTTATCCACCGCATAATAATTTTTGCCCGAGCAGATGACCGGCAGTTGCGCATTGATGGCGTAGCTCATGGCGGTGCCTTCAATGGGCTTGAATTTCGGTTCGCCGTCGTAGGTCAATTCAATTTTAGTATCGTGACGATCCACGGTGGCGGTGGTGGGCAGGGAATTGGCGACGGCGGCGAGTTCGGCCTCAGGTGTGCCGGGGACGGAGGCCAGAACGATGGCCTGCGGACTGCCGGAGGGAATTTTGGCGAAGTCAGGGGGCAGATCATGCGGCGCGACATAGGTCCAGGGGCCTTGTAGGGATGAAGATTTGAACCACCGGCCCGAAAGCCAGAGATAGGCGGCGCCGGCTTTGGTATCGAAAAAAAGCTGACAGTCGGCGTGCGCTGCGTATTTCAGCGATGTGCCCTTGATGGATTTGTAATCCGCCGTTCCGGCAGTGACGAGCAACTCGGCGGGGCGGGTGCTGACGATAATCTTCGGCGCGGGTCCTTCCGTGGACGGCGGCGGGTTTTTCGCCGGTTCAGATGACAAGGCAGCCACTTCGGCGGGCGGAATCTGGACAAGCGACCAGGGGCCCTGGATCGAATCGGCGGCGAACCACTGGCTGCCGCCCAGGAGATAGAATTTGCCAGCTTGATCGCGAACCATCAATCCGGGCGTGTTGATGACGCGTTGCAAAGAGGAATCGGGGATGGGACGAAGGACGGGATCGCCATCAATGATGACGAGCACGGCGCGGTTGGTGGACCAGAGGATGTCCGGCGGCGTGTGGTTGAGTGGCTGCGCGTTTTGCTGGGCGGCGGCCTGGGTGAATCCAAGGGCGGTGATGAGATAATCGAACGACATGGTGCGCGCGCCGCCGGGAAAGAGTTCACGTACGAGGGCCAGAAGTTTGTCGCCGCTGTTCAACGCACCGGTCGCATCCGGCGCATCGGGAAAATTGCCCCGGGTAATTTCCAGGCGGTCGAGCGTGACGAGCCGGGTGGAGCGGTCCACGGTGCCATGGGCATCAAACCAGACGACGCCGAGGTAGGTTTTTTTTGTGTTGGCCGGTTTGACTTCAACGACGGCACGGGCCGAGAAGGAGTTGCTGGTCCAGCTTTCCACTTCCGGGAGATAGAGGGTGACTTTGTTGCCGTTGGTGGAACAGACGCGCGGCCAGGGCGCATCTTCGTTAATGGCGGGTTGGGCGACGAGCCGGGCCGACGCAAGCAGCAACAGCAGGCCGGCGAGTTGAAAGCCGCGCGTCAACAGGCCTCGGTTCCGGTGGGCCGGCAAAGGGATGGCATTGTCTGAACAGCCGCAGCGTATTCCAATAATCGCGCTCATAGCGTGCTTGGGGAAATCCGACGAACGCCTTCTGAACAGCCAAGTTGGTTTGCAAGGAGCATAACGCAGAATCGAAATTATGCAAACAGGCAGAGAGCGGTTAAGGGAGGAGATTTGCAAGCTATTGGGGTTAAGCCGGAAAACAAAACCACGACGGGTGCGAACAAACGCAGAGGGAATTTAGCCAAATAAACACGGATTCTCCTTCGCTAAAGCTATGACGTGATTGGTTGGCGCGACTGAGGAAAAGAGATTGTGATTCGTGAATGTTTAGAGAGAACGCAAGGACGCGAAGGCGCAGAGACGCAAAGAGTTTAGACAGGATTAACAGAATTTACAGGAAGGGTTCAGGGTTCAGAATTTGCATCAATATCATTTGGAGGCAGATGACTATTTTGCGCAACTTGCTCCGGACAGAGGGATTTGACAAGCTCGACGGATGGTTTCGCAGCGCTGGCTCCGCATCATTCCGGTGGCATTGGTCATGTACACGATTTCGTATGTGGACCGGACGAATGTATCGCTGGCGCTGGATCCCAAAATATCGTCCATGATGCACGACCTGCTGATGGATGACCGGATGAAGGGCGAGGCGGCGGGGATCTTCTTTCTGGGTTATGTGTTGTTGCAGATGGCGGGTGGGCATCTGGCCGGGCGTTGGAGCGCGAAAAAGCTGGTCAGCATTTGTTTGATCTTTTGGGGTGCCTGCGCCGTCGGTTGTGGTCTGGCGAAAACTTTTTATCAATTTGAGATCGCGCGGTTTCTGCTGGGTGCTTCGGAGAGTTGTGTATTCCCCGCGACGGTGGTACTGCTGGCGCACTGGTTTCCGAGCGCGGAACGCGCGCGCGCAAATGCTTTTTGGAACTTGTGCCAGCCGCTGGCGGTGATGGCTTCCGCGCCGGTGACGGGCTGGCTGCTGGGTGCGTATGGCTGGCGGGTGATGCTGATGCTAGAAGGCGCGCTGCCGTTCATCTGGCTCCCCATCTGGTGGTTCTGCATCAGCGATCATCCGCGCGAGGCGAAATGGATCTCGGCGGAAGAACGAACATTTTTGGAGACGAAACTTGCAGAGGAAGCGGCGCAACTGGAGCCGGTGAAGTCGATCCCCCTCTGGCGGCGGCTGGCGCGCTTTGAAATCCTGGTGATGATCGTCATGAATTTTTTGCACAACAGCGCGGCTTACGGTTGCATGACTTTTTTTACGGACGGGCTGAAGGCGAAAAATTTCAGCCCGGTGCAATATGGTTTTCTGTTCGCGGCGCCGTATGCAGTGACGGCGGTGATCATGGTGCTGAATTCGTGGCACTCGGATAAAACGCGCGAGCGACGCGGTCACGTGGCGCTGGTCTATACGCTGAGCGGGGTGAGCCTGATCTTGAGTGTGCTGACGCGGGAGCATTTCTGGCTTTCGTACGCGTTCATTTGTCTGGCGATACCGGGTCCGTTCGCGGCGCTGGCACCGTTCTGGGCGATCCCGACGGAGACACTGCCGCTGGCGGTGTTCGGTCCGGTCATCGGGCTGGTGAATGCGCTGGGGAATACGGGCGGTTTTGCGGGGCCATACATCGTCGGCTGGTTGAAGGGGATTTATCAGAGCACGGCAGTTCCGTTCAATGCGTTGGGGATCGGAATGTTGGTGGCGGCGGGGCTGGCTTTTTTGTTGCCGAGGAGTGCGGAGCAAATTTCATCAGCGCGCGCAGGGCAAAAATAAATTTGCGCATGGGGCACGCGTGTGCGGGGACTGTCGCCTGACGCTACGCTCGGCGACAGGGTCGGCGCAGCGCGCCGGACCCTACCATTATCAGTCCTGCATGCCCAAGGCGTGAATGAGGGTAGTGACGATTTCTTCGGGGGATTTTTCGATGCTGAACGTGAGGGCGTCTGACGGTGGTTCGAGGGTGGCAAGCTGGCTTTCCAATAAGGCAGGCGGCATGAAATGGTCGCGGCGGTTTTTTAGGCGTTGCTCGAGCAAAGCTTTCGGGCCGGTGAGATGAACGAACTTCACGCGTGCATCGCCGGCGGCGAGTTCATCGCGGTATTTGGCTTTTAGAGCGGAACAGGTGAGGGCGGTGAATTCGTTTTTGGCGAGGGCCTCGACGATAATTTGACGTAATTTTTGCAGCCAGGTTTTACGATCGGCATCGGTCAGGGGAATTCCCGCGTGCATCTTGGCGATGTTTTCAGGCGGGTGAAAGTCATCGCCTTCAAAAAATTTCGCGCCGGTCTTTTGGGCGAAGAGTTTGGCGATGGTGGTCTTGCCGCTGCCGGAGACGCCCATGAAGATCAGGATGATGGCGGGTGTTGGCACGGTGGAGACAGGATGAGGGGAAAAGCGGAAAGCGGAAAGCGGAAAGCGGAGTCGGGCTGATGCGTGATGCGTGAATATTTAAGAAAGGTCCGGTTTAAACGCAGAGGCGCGGAGGGACGCAGAGAGGCGCAGAGATGAATTTGAACAGGAGGGAACGAAGAAACGGAGACGGATTTTTAGACAGGATCAACAGGATGAGCGGATGATTGGCACCCATCGGAAAATGATATCGACATAGAGTGATTCTGGTTGGTGTGAGTCGAACCAGTGCTCTCACTTCTTTTCCGTTCGTCCGGCTCGCGGGGACGCTCGCCCCACCATGATTGGCGAACATATTCGAAAGTTTGCGAATCAAACGACTTCACTTTTCAGGATGCTTCGATTAATTCACGCCTGCGACTTGCGGGATTTAGTGGATTGATTTAATTAGTGGTTCATGTGCTGCGTACATCTACAGTCATTGGAAAAGGCGATTGTTGCTTCGGGGGCGAAGGAGGTTTTTCGCGGGAGGGCATGGTCGATGAATTGCCGGGAGTGGGTTTATTTTGATTGTTACATCGACACGGAGTCGGTGAGCCGGACGATTGTACTGCCGGATTGTGTGCAGGTGCATGTGCATCGGGGCACGCATGATGGGTCAGAGCGGGGTTTTGTTTGTATGGAGTGTCATGATGCGATCATGGGAAATTATGAGCCGCGGGAGGGAGGGATGATTTTTCGGGGATGAGAAGGCTAAACGCAGAGGTGCAGAGGGACGCGGAGAAACGCAGAGATAATTTTAAACAGGAGGGAACTGAGGAAACGGAGACCGGGGACAATCACGAACCACACAAAAGGCGCGAACGGAGAATTAGTGTTTTTGACCTCCCTCATCCCATCCTTCTCCCCAAGGAGAAGGGGTAAACCTTGATGCATTTTAGATTCGCATAAGCCAAACCACCTCTCCAGTTCAATTTTTGCATCTAGCAAAAAATATAAACTTACCGACCGGTAGGTAAGTTCAGATGATGACAGAAGCGACAAGGAGGATGAGGGTGATCAGCAGGAATACGACGCGGATGGCATGGAGGGTGTCCCAGCGGTGACGCAGGGCGCGCCAGTTGGCGGGCGGCGCATCGGGCTGGCAGCGGGCGATCTGATTGTTGATGGGTACCGGCAGGAGGACGCTGTAGAGAATGATGAGCAGGTAAAGAGCGGTGGCGGCGAGGGCGAGTCAACGGGAAATGTTCCACGTGGAACCAACGAAGAGGGTGACGGCCAAACTTAAAAGGAAGGTCAGTGCATACCAAAAGGGCATGACCGCGCCGAGGGCGACGGCGAGGGTTTTCGCGGTGCGAAGATGTGTGGTGTCGTCAAGCCGGCTAATGCGAGGGTGGACGACGGCGGCGATGGCGAGTTCGTTACCGGTCATGGTGCCAGCGACGACAATGGCGGCGACTTCGAGAATTTCATTCAGGGTGGTGCTCATATCTCCTCCATGAATTTCTGTCACACTACAGGTGGAATGTCAAAACGGGTTGAGCGTGGGTAAGACGCGCATGAAACGCGTCCGGGCGGGCGTTGGACGTACTGAGCGCGGCTTATCGCGCGCAGCATGTACCGATACTTGAGGAACTCAGTCTTCGGTGTCGGTCAGACAACTGCCGCAGTCGGCGGGGGCGGGTTGGTTCTGGGTGGCGCCCCAGCGTTTGAGGCTGACGAGGAGGATGCTGATGTCGGCCGGGGAAACGCCGGAGATGCGAGCGGCCTGGCCGATGGTGGCGGGGCGGATCTTGGTGAGTTTTTGACGGGCTTCGTGCCGGAGGCTGGGGACGGTGGAAAAATCGAAAGTAGCAGGGATGCCTTTATCCTCGAGGTTTTTGAATTTCTGGACTTCGAGTTCCTGACGCTCAATGTAGCCGGCGTATTTCACGGCAATCTCCACTTGGAGAACAACTTCCGGAGACAGAGATTCGTCGCGATTGGGAAGATTTGCGTAGGAATTCTCGGGGCGTGACAGGATTTTAGCGAGGGAAAAAGAATCACAATAGATTGATGACAAGCGTTTTAGTTCATTTTCAATCGCTTGTTCTTTGGCGGTAAATTTTTGATAGTTTCGGTCCGGCAGGAGGCCGATTTCGTGACCGATTTGAGAGAGGCGCAGGTCGGCGTTGTCCTGGCGCAGGAGGAGGCGATACTCAGCTCGCGAGGTGAACATGCGATAGGGTTCGATAGTGCCCTTGGTGATGAGGTCATCAATGAGGACGCCAATGTAGGCCTGGTCACGACGAAGGACGAGAGGGTCGCGGCTTTGGACGCGGCGGGCGGCATTGATGCCGGCCATGAGACCTTGAGCGCCAGCTTCCTCATAGCCGGAGGTGCCATTGATCTGGCCAGCGAGGTAGAGGTTGCGGCAGCACTTGGTTTCGAGGGACGGGTGAAGTTGGGTCGGAAACGCGAAGTCGTATTCGACAGCATAGGCGGGTCGCATGATCTCGGCGTGCTCGCAGCCGATGATGGAATGGACCATCTCAATCTGGACGTCGAACGGGAGACAGGTGGAGAAGCCGTTGACATAGAATTCATCAGTCTCGATGCCTTCGGGTTCCAGGAAAATCTGGTGGCGTTCTTTATCGGCGAATTTGACGATTTTGTCTTCGATAGAGGGACAATAGCGGGGTCCAACCCCTTCAATCACACCGGAGTACATGGGTGATTTATGGAGGTTTTTACGGATGATTTCGGCGGTTTTATCCGTAGTGAAGGTGATATGGCACGGGAGCTGGCCGTTAAGGCGGTCGAGCATGGATCCAGGCGGATATTTGCCGCCAGAGTGGGAGAGGCCCACGGGTTTGGTGCGGGATTGTTCCACGTGGAACAAATCGTCCTGCCAGAAAGTGAAGTAAGGGACGGGTTCGTCGCCAGATTGGGATTCGGTCTTGTAGAAGTCGATGGACTTACGCAAAAGGCGGGGCGGCGTGCCGGTCTTGAGGCGGCCGAGTTCGAGGCCGGCTTCCTTGAGGGAGGCGGAGAGATTCATGGCGGCGGCGTCCCCTGCCCGTCCGCCGGATTGCTGGTTGGAGCCGATGTGCATCAAGCCGCGGAGGAAGGTGCCGGTGGTAATGACGACGGTTTTGGCGTGGTATTGGACTTCGAGGGTGGTTTCGACGCCGATGACGGCACCGTCTTTGAAGACGAGCTTGGAGGTTTGGCCTTGCTTGACGTCGAGATTGGGCTCGGATTCGCAGACCCATTTAAGGCGGAACTGGTAGGCTTTTTTATCGCATTGGGCGCGGGGAGCCCAGACGGCGGGACCGCGCTTAGTGTTGAGCATGCGGAACTGGATGCCGGCGAGATCAGTGGCTTTGCCCATTTCACCGCCAAGGGCGTCAATCTCACGGGCAAGGTGGCCTTTGGCAAGACCGCCGATGGCGGGGTTGCAGGACATCTGGCCGATGGAGTCGGCGTTGATGGTCAGGAGGAGCGTCTGACAGCCCATGCGTGCGGCGGCGAGGGCGGCTTCGACGCCGGCATGGCCGGCGCCGACGACGATGACATCATATGGCTTGGGATAGACGAACATTGATCTGGCTCAAAAAAGCGGTGAAATCATCGGCAAAAATTATTTCGCAAAATTAGTTAATAACGGACGACGTATATCAACTAATTCGGGTGTTTTATCAAGAATTAGTCGCTAAAAAGTTTGGAAGCGGAGAAAAGCTATTTTGCGGGGAGGGTAATCCGCATGGTAGTGCTACGACCGAGACGGGAGAGGATCCGAATCTGACCGTGATGGGTCTCGATGATACGGCCGACGATGGCCAGGCCAAGGCCGGTGCCCTTGGCCTTGGTGGTGTTGAGAACGGACTTGAAGGCGCGTTGTTGCTGCTCCTTGGTCATGCCGGAGCCGGTATCTTTGAAAGACACGGCGACCTGGCCGTTTTCCAACGCCGCGGTCTTGATGGTGAGCGTGCCGCCTTCAGGCATGACTTCAACGGCATTGAGGATGAGGTTAAGAAAGGCCTGCTCCAATTGCGGCGCATCGGCCATCACCAGAGGCAAATCTTTGAGCAGATCGTGATGTAATTTGACGCCTTGATTGGCGAGTTTGTGGCGCACCAAGAGGCTTAGCTCGTCAATCAAATCATTAATGTTTACGGGCGCGAAATTAGGTTCAGTAGTACGCGCGAAATCCAGGATTTGTTCGACGATTTTATTGAGGTGCTCGATTTTGGATTCGATAATGCGGGCGTCCTTGGCGCGAGGATCCTTGGGCTCGAATTTTAGGTTGAGCGAGTGATATAGCAACTTCATAACTGTCAACGGATTACGAATCTCATGAGCAACCTCGGCGGCGAGCAGACCGAGGGCGGAAAGTTTTTCGTTTTGGCGGAGTTGCTCTTCGACATCCACGATGCGTTCGTAGAGACGGGCTTTTTCGATGGCGATGGCGGACAAATCCGCAAGCGCACTGAGAATCCTAATCTCTTCGTTGGAGAAATTATAGGCGCGGGCAGTATAGACATTCAGCGCGCCAATGCTTTGATCCGCAAAAATCAGTGGAACGCTCAATAGAGAAACAAGACCTTCGCGGCGAGCGAGCTCGACATTTTGATAACGTGTATCAGTTTGAACATCAGTAACTTGCAACGCTTTTTTACGGCGGGCAACGACCCCGATCAGACTTTCTTCCGCGCTGAGGCGGGGCTTGTTGACGTAGGCGTCGCCGGCACCGTAACTAGCCCGCAAGTCCAGCCAGTCGCGGGATTCGTCAAGCAGGACCAGTGAGCACATCCGAGCATGCATCAATTTGCAGCCTTCGCGGGTAATGACGCGGAGAGCTTCGTCGAGGTTCAGAGTAGAATTGATGGTCTGACTGACACTCGAAAGCGACTCGAAGAGAAGGACTTTTAAACGAAGCTGCTCGTAGAGCCAGGTATTGTGGATGACTTTGGCGGCCTGAATCGCGAGTTCCTGAAGCAATTCCTGGTCATCGACGGAAAAGGCGTTGATGCGGTCAGAATCCACGTTGATAACGCCGCGAAGTTCACCTTTAACTTCGAGCGGCACGGCGAGTTCCGAACGGACGTCGCGGCGCACGCTGACATAGCGGTTGTCCTGAGTGACATCGCCGACGCGAGCGGGTTTTCCGGTGCGAGCAACCCACCCGGTGATGCCTTCGCCCACCCGCAGTTTCAACCGGCGTGCGGAGGAAGAGAGATTATGAGCGGCGTGGATCTCGAGGATGTGAGTGGAAGGATTGATCAATACGAGCGAACCGCTGGAAGCGCGCATGACGCGAACAGCTTCTCCGACAATGAGCTGCAGAGCTTCCTGCGAATCGAGCGTGGAATGGATGACGTTGCTGACCTGATAGAGCAGGCTCAGGCGTTCGGGCGCCAAGTTCGATTTATGGAGTTCTTCGCTCACTGGTTGCCAAAAAATTATCTTATACGAATGGTCAAAAACAATCCGAGGACGGCAAAAACAATATTGGGCAGCCAGGCAGCCACCCAGCCGGGCAAATGTCCGCCAATGCCCAAGGCAAGGCTGATCAGTTGCAGCACAATGAAAGCGAAGCAGATGAAAATACTGCCGGCAACACCATAAAAGAGATTTCGCCGGCCGGAAGGCGCGCCAAAAGGAATAGCCAAGAGCACCACGATAAAGCAGGTCCAGGGCGAAGCCAGGCGGGCGTGGAATTTAGTCCAGAGTTGGGCCGATTCCTGATGGGACAGGCTAGGGTTTTGCTTCAAATACGGCCATAAGTCAGCGAG
>Ga0206902_10164_pt1 | contig 17625 bp, 8 predicted proteins | sample Alteio_BWOrgHeat_44_FD_153242 | JGI IMG/M metagenome (GOLD analysis project Ga0206902, IMG submission 153242) | Enriched cells from forest soil in Barre Woods Harvard Forest LTER site, Petersham, Massachusetts, United States -... | ecosystem: Environmental > Terrestrial > Soil > Temperate forest >... | reverse complement strand
GAGACTGTCAGACCGCTACACATTTCCTTTTCAAGTTCAAAACTTGACTTTATACAAAAGTGTCTTTCCTATGTATTTGTCTACCCACGACACTAGACTCTTTTTAGTTAACATTTAACGAAAACTATGAACACAAATATTACAGATTCAAATAAGTTCGATTCCTCGAAGAGCAACAATAACTCTTCCATTTCTCCATCGCTATTAAACACAACATTTGGAAACCGAGATGTAACGGCAGGCAGCGGCGGGGTTAATCTTTCTCAAAAAGGGCTTTTTGTGCCATCCACTATATACCAGGATACCCAACAAAACATTTATCAAAAAAATGTTGAACAATTAAAGGAGCCAATCACAAAGAGTTCAGATCAGAATGAAAATTTAGTAAATAGTAATTTGCAGGGTGGTAGCCGACATGATTATGAGGATGACGGCCCGCAGCCACTTAAGCCAATGGTAGTAACTACAAAACCTACAGGTAATACACATATTAAAGAGCGCAATTATGACGATGATGGTCTGCAGCCACTTAAGCCAATGGGAGCAACTACAAAACCTACAGGCAATGAGCATATTAAAGAGCGTGATTATGACGATGATGGTCTGCAGCCACTTAAGCCAATGGGAGCAACTACAAAACCTACAGGTAATACGCATATTAAAGAGCGTGATTATGACGATGACGGACCGCAGCCACTTAAGCCAATGGGAGCAACTACAAAACCTACAGGTAATACGCATATTAAAGAGCGCGATTATGAGGATGACGGTCCGCAGCCGCTTAAGCCAATGGGAGTAACCACAAAACCTACAGGCTATGCGCATATTAAAGAACGCGATTATGAGGATGACGGCCCACAACCTCTCAAACCAATGGTAGTAACTACACAGCTTACAGGTAAAGCGCCTCCCATAAATCAATCAGAACAGCTGCAAAAGTCGGAACGTAGGAGTTCCATACAGGATCTAAATTCTGGAAGTGGAAATAAAAAAGCAAAATCGAACGAAAAGGCAAGGCTTCTCGAAGAGCCATTAAAGCCCCTCGGACCGCAAGAAAAATGCTGTAGCTCTTGCGTTATATTATAACTGAAATTCAGAAAGAGAAAATAAAGAAAAATACTTATCGTGAATCCAACAACAACCAACCCGACGACGACAACAACTACAACGACCGCAGCTGCTACAACAAACATAACTGCCATGTTCAACAACCTAGATGTGGAAATAGGCAGCGGCAGTGTAACGAGAGTGCCTACACATATAGAACAACCGAGTGAGGCAAAGACAATAGTGGCTAGGAATCTGCAGGGTGAAAATCAACCTGTAGACCTTGCCAACACTTCGTTTGACCCCTTTCTCGGTGTGAGCCGAATATCCTCCGTTACTATCGGAAGCTTTCTTGGAGACGGAGCGTTTGGTCAGGTATATAAGGGCAATTGGGGGGATAAGCAAGTAGCCTTAAAAAAAATCGATGTTAACTATGCAGCAGGGAACTTGAAAATAACCGAGGAAGAAATATTCGAGTCTTTGCAGTGGGAGGTGTCGCGGTTATCAACGGTAAGTCATCCTAATTTAGTTCAATTTTATGGAATTTACCAGGATCCAAAGGATAAATGCATCTATTTAGTTATGGAATTTTGCGAAGGGGGAACCTTGCAAAGTAAACTAGAAAAGGATAATGTACCCTATTCCGTACGTTGGCAATGGGCGTTAGAGTTAGCGGAGGGGCTTGCCTATTTGCATGATCAAGGCATATTGCACCGGGATTTAAAAGCAGAAAATGTATTGCTGGATAAAAATGGTAGAGCAAAGCTAGCGGACTTAGGCGTGGCCCAAGTAGACGCATTGGTGCAAGATACGGAAGCCTATGTAGTCGCTAAAGGAATGCATGATCTACATTTTATCGCACCTGAAAATTTTACTGTAGAGGGACAACCGGACAATCGTAGGATAAGCACGAAAGCAACGGATATTTATGCGTTAGGGTTAGTGTTTTGGCAAATAGCAAGCAAGGGTCAAATCCCTAGGAAAGAGAGGGAGTTATCATTTGAGGAGCGAACTTATTTATATGAAGGGCAGCAAATTGAAAAGGAACAGATACCGGATGATTGCCCGAAAGCATTTAAGAGACTTATTCTTGCATGCTGGAAAAGAGAACCAAGCGAGCGACCCAGTGCACAGGATCTTATAGGTAGGTTGGAAAGACTAGGGGCAGAATTTAATCCTCAGCATCATGTTTTAATTAAAGCCTGTAATCAATTAGAAAAAATAATCCACCCTAAACGTAAAGAAGGATTGTCGTATATCACGCCTTTTATTACGACACGTGAAGTGGAAGAATCTATCGAAAATTACTGGGATAAGTGGGAAGTCGCTAAGGAAAATAAAGATGGACCAAATCCACCCTTACAATTGGAGGATACTTTCAGGAACTTCATTAAAGCGCCTGGCTGCTCGACTTTATTACTACTAGGGGAAGCAGGACTTGGTAAAACATTAACAACTTACCTATGGGCTGATAAGTTAATGCAGCAATGGTGGGCATATATCAAAGATCTATCTATTGAAAGACCGCCTTATTTACCGGTATTTATTCGTCCTACCTTGTCTGATTGGACGCGTACAGCCCTAGAAGGATCTTTTTTAAAGATACTTAAGCAATATGGCTTAAAAGATATTCCTGTGCTAGTCTTTATAGATGGCTATGATGAAATCCAAATGGATGGAAGCCCAGCTAACTTGATAAAACATTTAGGGCTTTCAGGATACCCCAATGCCAAACTAATTGTTACGTGCCGCCCAAATACAGTTAAGCCTGAAAATTTATACGGATGCTTCAACTTCAACGATGAATTGCAAGTATGTCATTTCTTGCCCTTTAGTCTTGAACAGCTACTTGGATATTTGAAAGAGCAATTATCTTGGGAAGCAGAAACTTTAGTCGAATATAAAAGAACATTGCAAAGCTCCAAATCAGTAAGGGAAGTACTGCGCAATCCTTTTGTACTTTACTTATTGAAACAAAGTTGGAAGACGTTATCACAAGAACCTCTTGATACCCTCACTCGTTGGAAAATTTATGAAGGATTCGTAAAGCATTCAATTACTACCCAATGCCTTTTACTTACATCTCAATTACAAGATACTTTAACAACTGGCTACTTGAATTTTGTAGACAGCTTTCAAACCTTTGCAAGAGATGTTGCCTTTAAAGCATGTCAAAATGTTAACATTACATTGAATTTACAAGAAGCGGCTGCCAAATTAAATTATCCATGGGTTAAGCTAAAAGAATTAGTTGAAGAAGATGCTCGCAAGCAGTTTGCCAAGCGCGAAGAGACTTTAAGTAAAGCGAATGAAGAAGAAAAATCACAAAAACGGCGCCGCGTTCTTATAAACGAAGCAAATTTTATAGCGATGATGCAAAGACGTAGGCAACAATTTGAGAGTGATCTGCCTCTTAAAATAAGAAATGATAGCTACGAATTTAGTCATAAATCATTATTTGAGTATTTTGTCGCTAAAAAGTTACTCCAATTTTGTAATAAAGAAGCTTCCCTTATCTTAGAAGAAGACCTGTACTCATTAACGAGGCGGTTAGCAGATTCAGTTTCTGACTTTGGAACACTCTTATTTTTATATGAAGGTTGGAAAGAAGAATTAGAAAAGCACTTAAAAATACCTTCCATGCTAAAAGCCTATAACGAGGATGAAAATTTGGAGAGAGCTTTAATAAATATAACAATATTGCTTGATGCTATCGGAGACGTACTGAAGGATAAATCAAATAACTATGCTCAAGCGCTGGATTATTATTTTAAAACTTTAGCTATCAGAGAGAAAGTCCTGGGCAAAGACCATCCAAAGGTCGCTGATTCCTATAACAATATTGGTAACGTACTCAATAGCCAAAGTAAGTACGAAGAAGCGCTAGAGTATTATTTTAAGACTTTAGCTATCAGAGAAAAAGTTCTGGGCAAAGACCATCCCAATGTCGCTGTTGCCTATAACAATATTGGTAACGTACTTTTTAACCAAGGTAAGTACGAAGAAGCGCTAGAGTATCATTTTAAGGCTTTAGCTATTCTCGAGAAAGTTCTGGGCAAAGACCATCCCAATGTCGCTGATTCCTATAACAATATTGGTAACGTACTCAATAGCCAAAGTAAGTACGAAGAAGCGCTAGAGTATTATTTTAAGACTTTAGCTATCAGAGAGAAAGTTCTGGGCAAAGACCATCCAAAGGTCGGTGTTGCCTATAACAATATTGGTACCATACTCGATAACCAAGGTAAGTACGAAAAAGTGCTAGAGTATCATTTTAAGGCTTTAGCTATTCTCGAGAAAGTGCTTGGCAAAGAGCATCCCGATGTCGCATCTTCCTATAATAATATTGGTAGCGTACTCAATAGCCAAAGTAAGTACGAAGAAGCGCTAGAATATCATTTTAAGGCTTTAGCTATCAGAGAGAAAGTTCTGGGCAAAGACCATCCCGATGTTGCTGTTGCCTATAACAATATTGGTAACGTACTTAATAGCCAAAGTAAGTACGAAGAAGCGCTAGAGTATTATTTTAAGACTTTAGCTATCAGAGAGAAAGTTCTGGGCAAAGACCATCCCGATGTCGCTGTTGCCTATAACAATATTGGTACCATACTCGATAACCAAGGTAAGTACGAAAAAGCGCTAGAGTATCATTTTAAGGCTTTAGCTATCAGAGAGAAAGTTCTGAGCAAAGACCATCCCAATGTCGCTGATTCCTATAACAATATTGGTGGCGTACTCCATAAACAAAGTAAGTACGAAGAAGCGCTAGAGTATCATTTTAAGGCTTTAGCTATCAAAGAGAAAGTTCTGAGCAAAGACCATCCCGATGTCGCTGTTGTCTATAACAATATTGGTAGCGTACTTAATAGCCAAAGTAAGTACGAAGAAGCGCTAGAGTATTATTTTAAGACTTTAGCTATCAAAGAGAAAGTTCTGGACAAAGACCATCCCAATGTCGCCGATACCTATAACGATATTGGTACCGTACTCAATAGCCAAAGTAAGTACGAAGAAGCGCTAGAGTATCATTTTAAGGCTTTAACTATCAAAGAGAAAGTTCTGAGCAAAGACCATCCAAAGGTCGCTGATGCCTATAACAATATTGGTAGCGTACTCAATAACCAAAGTAAGTACGAAAAAGCGCTAGAGTATTATTTTAAGACTTTAGCTATTAGAGAGAAAGTTCTGAGCAAAGACCATCCCAATGTCGCTGATGCCTATAACAATATTGGTAACGTACTTTTTAACCAAGGTAAGTACGAAGAAGCGCTAGAGTATCATTTTAAGGCTTTAGCTATCAAAGAGAAAGTTCTGAGCAAAGACCATCCAAAGGTCGCTGTTGTCTATAACAATATTGGTAACGTACTTTTTAACCAAGGTAAGTACGAAGAAGCGCTAGAGTATTATTTTAAGACTTTAGCTATCAGAGAGAAAGTTCTGAGCAAAGACCATCCCAATATCGCTGATTCCTATAACAATATTGGTGTACTCTTCCAATCCCAAGGTAAGTACGGAGAAAGTCTCGAATATTCCCTCAAGGCTTTAGCTATCAGAGAGAAAGTGCTTGGCAAAGACCATCCGAATGTCGCTGATTCCTATAACAGTATTGGGGTAGCACTCCAAACCCAAGGTAAGTACGGAGAAAGTCTCGAGTATTTTCTCAAGGCTTTAGCTATCAGAGAGAAAGTGCTTGGCAAAGGCCATCCGAATGTCGCTGATTCCTATAATAATATTGGGTTAGCACTCCAATTCCAAGGCAAGTACGAAGAAAGTCTCGAGTATTCCCTCAAGGCTTTAGCTATTCTCGAGCAAGTGCATGGCAAAAACCATCCGAATCTGGCTGCCCCCTATACCAGTATCGGTGTGCTCTTCCAAACCCAAGGTAAGTACGAAGAAGGGTTCGAGTATTTTCTCAAGACTTTAGCTATTCTCGAGCAAGTGCTTGGCAAAGACCATCCGGACGTAGCGACCTTCTATAACAATATTGGTTTAGTACTCCAAATCCAAGGTAAGTACGAAGAAGGGCTCGAGTATTTTCTCAAGGCTTTAGCTATTTTCGAACAAGTGCATGGTAAAGACCATCCAAATCTGGCTGATTCCTATAACAATATTGGGACAGTACTCCAATCCCAAGGCAAGTACGAAGAAGGGCTTGAATATTATTTTAAGGCTTTAGCTATTAAAGAAAAAACTTATGGAAAAGATCATCAAAACACTGTAAGTTACATGCAGAATACGGCTTCTATATTTTTCGAAAAAACTAATAAAGCCTACCAGGCTGGGGACTTATCCACTGCCATTAGTTGTTACGAAATATTAGATAAAATCTATTCTCAAAATGTAGCAAATATAAAGCATAATTTGGCTTGTATGTATTACATTAAGGCATTGCAAGAAAAAGATCAAGGGCAAGAGAAAGAATACTTTGAATATTTAGATAAGGTACGGACAACATTTGAAGCAATCTTTAATTTTTTAAGAAAAGAAGTAATCGAGGCAAATACATATACAGGATATGCCCTGTTTCTGTTAAATTATCATAATAAAGCCAGTAAAAAAGAATATGAAAAAATACAAAATCTTTTAATTCAAGCAATAGAACGGAATGACAATTCGGTTTTAGTCTATAATAAACTTGCGAGAAGCATCACAGTAAAGCCTCTACAGGATTTAATAGATAAACAAGGTGAAGTGCAAATCAAACCCAAACCTCTCGCATATTATCTCTTAATAAATCTATACTCCATACACTATGAGGAAGGTGACATGGGTAAGACTTTTGAGCAGTTTGAATCTTATGGTTGTTCTTTAAAGGATCAAGAAGAATTAGTTATTGTACAGTATTTGCTAGATAATGCTAGGGAGTTTGTGAAAAAAGTACATAGCCCAGAGCACCAAGATACTGTAAATTGTATGCAGGATGTAAAACCCTTAGAACAGCAAGATATTAAGTATAGACATGATCAATTATTCCCTTCAAATCTTCGGCAGGCAACTGTGATGGTGGAAAATCCTAATACATCTTGGATAGTTGGTGAAGAATCTAGAACAGATACAAAAGAGAAATCCTTTCGTAGTGATGGAGCAAAAAAGCTTCATATAGAAGAACATAATGAGATTTATAAATCGACGAAGCCTAAAAGCCTTATACAATACCACTTACTATCTCAAGGTTACTTACTATCTGAAGATAGGGAACAAAAAATAGAATTAAATGAGAAGAGATGGCTCTTACACTCCGACAAGGACCGTAAGGAAAAAGAATGTTGTGATAATTGTTGTGTTATAATTTAACGAGAAAAAGAATAGGCAACATCTAAATGTATGTTGGACATTCGAGCTCCTTGAGGAGTTTCTGATTAAGGGTGTCAAGAAGAATCGAGGTTGTTGAAAAATAGAAAATTTTCCAATCATTTTCCGAACGGCAGAGCTAGAAGCTATCGTTTTTATGCAGTATCTACAATTCTAATATTTCTAGACACAATGTTATTTATAATCCTTTTGAAGTTTTTTATTTTGGAAGGATAACTCTACATTGAAAAAACAGTTATACAAAGCTTAAAAAATTTAGAGACAAGTTTGTGTCTTTTGGATTTGAATGTTTTAAAAGACGTGATATAAGCAATTGTTGCTAAGTTTAAAAAAAGTTTAATGAAAATGGCGAGAAGAGGAAATATCAAAGGTTTGAAGAATGTACTTAGAAGGCATTTAAAAAATGCGATTAAAGTTAAAGACGTCTTATATAGGGTGGTTAATAGTGCAATCATCAAAAATTATGGTAAAGAAGAAGTCATTTCAGGAAACGGTACCAAAAAATTTTCATCTGGCCGTTGGATGAAAAAAGGTGTTTGTTATGCCGTATATTTAAGTTTTGATGTAGAAACAGCTTTGAAGGAAGTAATCCCAAAGAATACAAGTAAAATTCCAATATATGCGCTTTGTGAAATTAATGTCTCATTGAATAAAGTATTAGATTTTACAAAAATAGAGCTTCACAAAGAAATGAGCTTAAATATTAAAGATGTCCTTGAAGGGAGTTATGCTGAGGAGGATAGGGAAATTACATCGCAAAGTATAGGAAAAATGGCGTACGAGTTGGGATTTAACGGAATGAAAGTCCCATCAGCAGTTAATCCTTTAGGATATAACTTAATCATTTTTTCTAAAAAATTACATCCAAAGGGCCTGTCTATTCGAAAAACAACTTTTTTCGAAAGCAGAAAAATTCATTGACAATTTCGCAAATTTGCGAAATTATAAGAATATGAGATTTAAAAATGCAAGTGCTAGTAGCCGAAAACGAGCGAATATACCTCATTTATCGCCCAAAAAAATTAAGGCAATAAGTGGTCATTTTGACTTAGCTGGATATGCTACAAAAGACGAGCTTGAGGAACTGTTAAAAGACATTAATGTAAATATTCCATCCAATTCTAATGCCTTTTTCTTTTTTGCGCACAAGAAACAAAAAAATAATTTTCACAGCACCGAAAATGAATTAAATAGATTGGGATTCAATATTTATAAACATCCACTCTCTGAAAAACTTTCTGATGTCCCCGTACTCGTAACCCGGCACAACCAAATTTTAAAAAAGATACAGAATATATATGGTTTAAACCAGGAAGAATTAGCTCGTCTAATTAGTTGTTCGTCGAGAAAAGTTTGGGACGTGCTTTCCAATAAGGGGTTTTTTAAATCGAAAAGCCATCAAAATGTTCTCAACCAAATCGTTCGGTTAACGAATGATTTATTAAATTTATATCCGATAGATGATTTGAAGATTTGGATTAAAGCTAAAAACCAAAATTTTGGAGGGAAAAAACCATTTGATATGATTTTAAAAGGACATGTCGATATCCTTTTAGGATGGACATACACTCAATTGATGAGGGAATATTCTTAAACCGACAAATAAAACAGCGCTAAAACAATTTCTAAGATTCCCAAAAAGCAACCAAGTTGCATCGAAGATTTGGATAACCTCGACATAATGTTATTTGTAATCCTTTTGATGTCTAAACCCAATACGGTAATGTCGTGTTTTAGCAAAGTAAAAATGTCGTATTTTGGACAACATAGAAATGTCGCCTTGGAATTAGGGGAGAGAGAAGAATTTTCGGAATAGTTGTCCTGTGACCCCACTTAGATAGTGTAAAAGTGGCACTTAATAAAAACAAAATAGTTTGAAAACCATAGAATTGTGTATCAAGATGCCTGGCGACAGAGTTGAGAATGGTAAATTTTGCTTGATTTTTGGTGTTTTTAGCGGTTATATATAAGAAAAACCCCTAATTTAGGGGTTTTAGACGAATAAAACAGAATATGTCGTTTGCAGATTATATCGATAACTTAGTTAAGTATGGGAAGAGCTGTTTTAGCTTAGATCAATGTGAAAACGCCATGGGTAAAACACGGAAAGCGATACGTTCCTCTATAGAACATTTTATGGCCAAGGGTAAGGTAGCTGCTCCTGCCAAAGGATTTTACGTTATTATACCTCCAGAATACCATAAATTAGGGTGTATTCCTGCAGAACAGTTTATTCCGTATTTGATGGAATATTGGAAGTGTCCTTATTATGCAGGATTGCTTACAGCAGCGGCGTACCATGGTGCATCCCACCAAAGTGTACATGTTTTTCAAGTAATGGTTGCATCCCCTAAACCATCCATTGCTTGCGGATCTGTAAAAGTGCGATTTATTACAAAAAAGCATATCTGTGATACGGAAACACAAATAAGAACCACACCGCGAAGTATGTTAACTATTTCAACTCCTGAAAGTACTGCAATGGATTTAGTTAACTACATTCAACAAAGCGGAGGATTAAGTCATGTGGCTACTGTACTTGCGGAACTACAAGAGGTTATGCAACTAGAAAAGATAATCCAGCTTATTGCGGTACATCCCCAAATTGCTTGGAAGCAGCGATTAGGTTATTTACTAGAATTTGTGGGGGCTCAGGAATTGGCTAAAGCAGTCAAAGACTATTTATCGAAGCAAAAACGGATCGATTATATACCATTATTGCCAGGCGAGGCTTTCAATAAAGGAAATAAAAATAAGAACTGGAAAATTATAGAAAATACAACCATTGAAATTGATATATGATACCAAAAATTTTTATTACAGAATGGCGCCAACAAGTCCCTTGGATAGAGGATTTTCAAGTTGAGCAGGATTTAATTATTAGTCGTGCACTCGTTAATTTATATGAAAACCAAAAAATACAAAATGCGGTGGCGTTTAGAGGTGGAACAGCACTTCATAAGTTATATGTGAGCCCAGCGGCTCGCTATAGCGAAGATATAGACTTGGTACAAATTCATCGAGAGCCTATAGGAGAAACGATTGATGCGATTCGCTTAGGGTTACAGTGGCTTGGAGAACCTATTCGAAAAATCACTGCACGAGGAGTAAAATTAATTTATCGCTATTTAGCCGAAGATAGTGTTCAGAGAAAATTAAAAATCGAGATCAATACTACGGAGCACTTCCATATTCTTGATTTAGTGGAACATAATTTTTCTGTGAAAAGTTCGTGGTTTTCTGGAGAATCAATGCTAAGAACCTACAATATTAATGAACTACTAGGAACAAAATTAAGGGCGCTCTATCAGCGCAAAAAAGGAAGAGATCTATTTGATCTATGGACAGTACTTAAAAATGGGATGATTGATTGCGAATCTGTGACTAACATTTTTTCTGCATATTGCAAGCAAAGCGATCAAATTGTGACACGTGCTATATTTGAAAAAAATCTAATCGAAAAAATAAAACACCCAGATTTTCAGCATGATGCTCTCAGTCTAATTGTTAATGAGAATGAATGGCCATTCGAATTAGCTTGTAAAAGGGTTCACAAGGAGATTATTAGCTTATTGCCGGGGGAGCCTTGGAAAGGACCAGAAAAGAACTAATGCAAGATAATTTCAATTCATGAAATTATCTTATAAATATTTAAATACTAAATATAAGATTCTTTTCCACTGATTTGAGCAACCTCATCGAGTTCCATCCTTTTTCATTTAGACAAGAAAATATAGTTCAACATCTTACGAAAGTTTTCAAATGAAGAAAGTCCATTCTTTAAAAGCTTGCGTTTATGCCAAATTGCTTTTTCCCTTAGAAAAGGCTTTGCATTATGAATATAAATACATCGAGTTCAAGCAATCAAGACTCTCCTAGAAGTAAAAATAACGTTACCCCTTCTCTATGCCTGGTAGACAGCCCATTTGAAAGACGCGATGTAAGGGTAGGGGACAGGGGAGTTAATCTTGTTAATTTGTTTTCTTTTGGTTATGGAAATACTGGTTATTATGTAATGAAGTACTTATTTTCAAGTGACGTAAAAAATTTGAGAGAAGTTTGTACGGGTATGTGTTCAAGACTTTTTCAGAAAGGAATTTTTATAACACCCACTAAACTTGAAAGGATTAATCAACATGTGTGCCCGAGATTGCATGCGAGAGTTCAATATTCTAATCTCCCTGTCTTTCAACCTGTGCCCGCAGATGCAGTAGTGAAAAACGTAAACGATTTGCAAACAATACTAAAAGATGTACGATTTGTTGTTAAAGGAATTGTTTTTAGAGGAGAATGGAAAGAATTAAAAGAAGTATGTGAATCACTCCCTCAAGCTATTGAGGCTATTGAAATAGGAATAGAGATTCCGCCTAATGAAAGGCTTGATTTAAGGCAGTATCAGGAGCTGAAGGTAATAAGAGTTAAGAATATGTATAATAGTTCCATTTTACGGCGGGAAAATGTGAGTGTATCATGTGATGAAGATCTGTATTCTTTCCTACCGAAGCAAAGAGAGGAATCTGTAGAAGATCGCTATGGTTTCTCACGAGAGTTATCCTGTGCAGAAAAGGAGCAAATTATTGATTCCAATAATGCTTTATTTAATTCTTTTATCGGAGTAAACCGAATACCTTTAGGGGCCGTGCAGATGGAAGAGAGCATTGGAAGCGGCAAATTTGGTGAAGTTCGCAAAGGCGCTTGGGGAAATAGGCTAGTGGCCCTCAAAACTTTGAATCTTGTTTATTCTACGAATAAGGAACTTTTAGAATGGGAAATCGCACGTTTGTCCACAGCAGATCATCCAAATATAGTCCAATTTTATGGTATTTATCAGGATGCAAACGGAGGTCCTACTTGTTTGGCAATGGAGTTTTGTGAAAGAGGAAACTTAGAGGAAGCATTAAATAAATTACCACGAAAGGAGGAAAGTTGGTCAAAGCGTTGGCAATGGGCATTGGAAATTAGTCAAGGGGTAGCTTACCTACATAGTCAAGGAGTACTCCATCGTGACTTAAAAGCGGAAAATGTTCTACTTGACGGCAATGGAAGAGCGAAGCTAGCTGATTTAGGGTTAGCCCAAGTGGATGCTTTATTAGAGGAGAGCGAACTACAGGAAGTTAAACAAGGAAAACAAGACAAGCGATTTATCGCTCCAGAAAACGTAGATAATCCAAGCCTTAGTACCCAAGCTACAGATGTATACGCGCTAGGATTAGTATTTTGGCAAATAGCGACCAGAGGAGAAGAACCAAGAACCCTGTTTGATATTGATTTTATAGAATGGAACAAAGGTAATCTCATTGAACGAGAGCCTATTCCTAAAAATTGCCCTGAAAGCTTTAAGGAACTCATACTCTTCTGTTGGGAAAGAGACCCAAGTAAACGCCCGAGTGCAGAAAAGCTTGTGGGTATGCTAGAGGCATTAGGGGCTGGATTTGCTCCTAAGCATCATATTCTAATTAAGGCTTGCCAAAAGTTAGAGAAAATAATCTACCAAAAGCGCAAAGAAGGGTTATCGTATATTGCCCCTTTCGTTATAGAGCATCGTGTGGGAGAATCCATAGAATCCTATTGGAGTAGGATTGAAGCGTCTAAACAAAAATTAGAAGAAGAAAAAAATCCGCCGCCAGAATTAGAGAATAGGTTCAGGGAATTCACAGAAAAAACAGAACCTGCTACATTACTCCTTTTAGGGGAATCGGGATTAGGGAAAACGCTTACTACTTACCGATGGGCAGATGACTTACTTTCAGAGTGGTGGGCTCACATCGATAATAAAGAGAAAGCTGCCCCTAAATACTTTCCGTTATTTATTCGGCGTACAGCATCTAATTGGACCCATTCAGCTTTGAAAGAAGCTTATTTAAATACTCTTAAAGAATATGACTTGCAGGGGTGCCGTGTTACAATGCTAATATTCATAGACGGTTATGATGAACTCCAAATGGATGAAGAGCCTTTTAACTTAGTAGAGCGCCTAGGGCTTTCGAACGACGATAAGATAAAAATAATTGTTAGCTGTAGACCAGATGCAGTGGATTCTAATTTTTTGGGTAAACGTTTTAGCTTTAAAGGCAACCTACAAATATACTATTTCTTGCCCTTTCGCTTTGATCAGATAGTGAGCTATTTAAAAAATGAACTTTCTTGGAACGAGTGCGAAGCAGCGCAAGCAGAAAAAGCATTACAAAATTTTAAGTCAACACGGGAGGTCTTGCGCAATCCTTTTATGCTTTATTTATTAAAGCAAAGTTGGAAGACAGTGTTCAAACAACCATTGGATAAGTTAAACCGTTGGAAAATTTATGAAGGGTTTGTGAATCACTTAATTACTACCCAATGCACATTACTTTCTTCTAAAGTGCAAGGTGCTTTGAAAGGGAATTATACAAGTCTTGTGGAGAGTTTTCAAGCATTTACAAATGATATAGCTTTTGGAGCGTTCCAAAATAAAAATATGACGTGGAGTTTGCTGAACTTACAAAGAGCTGAAGGCAGATTAAGTTGTCCATGGGCTAGGTTAGAAGGACTGGTTGGACAAGATGCCCGTGAGCAATTTACGCATCGACAAGAGAAATTAAATAAAGTAAGTGAAAAAGAAAAAGCGCAAAAAGAACGTCGTGCTATCTTAAGTGAAGAGGATTTTATATCGATGATGCAAAGGCGTAGGCAGCAGTTTGAGATCAACTTACCTCTTAGGATAAGAGGAGAGATGTATGAATTTAGCCACAGATCACTCCTTGAATATTTTGTCGCCAACTGGATTCTCCGACTCTGTGAGGGGTTGCGTAACAATACTGCTGGCATGGTGACGGATGGGTTTAGGGCATTAATTGATAAATTGATGGCATTAGATGCTGAAATACTGCTATTTTTAAAGGAAGGTTGGGAAGAAGAAGAAATAAAGGGATTAACAGCATCTTCAATTATAGGGGCATCCATATCTAGTGAGGAAATGAATCCACGGCAATATTTAGCTAATATAGCAATATTATTTGATACTATTGGTGAAATACTCTATGAGCGAATCAATTATAAAGAAGCGCTTAAGTATTATCGAAAGGCTTTAGCTATTAATGAGCGAGTGTATGAGAATGAAGATCTAAATGTTGCTAGTTCTTATAATAGGATTGGCGTAGTATTATGTAAACAAGGCAAGAATGGAGAAGGATTGGAGTATCTCCTGAAAGCTTTATTTATTACTAAGAAAGAGTGTGGTGAAGAACATTCGAACGTTGCTCAATGCTATAATAATATTGGGGCGGCATTCCAAACTCAAGGTAGATATGAAGAGGCGATAGAATACCATCTCAAGGCCTTAGCCATAAGAGAGAAAAACAAAGACAATTCAGATATTGCTATGTCTTATAATAATATTGCTGAAGTATTAAAAGTTCAAGGCAAGAGTGATGAAGCGATAAAGTATTTCAATAACGCTTTGGCTATTTTTGAAAATTTAAAACAAATGCATGTTAAAGAAGAATCAAGTATTGCTCAATCCTCTAGCAACATTGACAATCTTTATGCTCAAGGGAAGTATGAAGAATCAGCAATTGCGTTTTACGCTCAAGAGGTTAATTATTTCTGGGGTAAAGAAAAAAGGAATCGCCAGGAGCTGCAAGAGACTGCTCAGCTCTGTAGTAATACTGGCAACGCACTTTGCACTCAAGGTAAATATGCGCAAGCTCTTGAATATTACCAAAAAGCTTTGGCTATAGAAGAGGAAGTATACGGAAAAGACCATCCAGCTGTGGCTGATTCCTGTATCAGAATTGGGGAAGTATTGGCCTATCAAGGCAAGGAAAAACAAGCCTTGGAATATTATCTTCAGGCTTTAAATATAAAAGAAAAACTGGATAGCAAAGGACATGAAGAGGTTGCGCAATTGTATAACGATATCGGTAGGATACTATTTCAACAAGGCAGGCATGAAGAAGCAATAAAGTATTATCTTAAGAATTTAGCTATTTGTAAGAAGGTCTTTGGTAAAGAACATGTTAAAGTCGCTGATTCTTCTACCGAGATTGGATTGGCACTACAACTTGAAGGAAAGAATGCAAAAGCGTTCCAGTATTTCCAGCGGGCTTTAGCTATTTATGAGAAATCGTACGGGAAAGAGCATCCAAATGTCGTTCAGTCCTATATGTTTAGTGGTGGAATATTAGCTGCTCAAGAAAAGTATGGAGAAGCAATGAAGTATTACCTCCAGGGGTTAGCTATTTGCGAGAAAGTACATGGTAAAGAACATTCAAAAGTTGCGGGATTCTATTACGATATTGGTTTAATACTAAGTAAACAAAGTAGGTATGAAAAAGCGATGGAATATTCTATGAAGGCTTTAGCCATAAGAGAAAAATGGTACGGCAAAACAGACTCAGCAGAGGTTGCTCAATCCTGTACCAATATTGGTGTGATGCTAGATATTCAAGGAAGGGCAGAAGAAGCAATGGAGTACCATCGCAAGGCGTTGGCTATTTTTAAGAAGGTAAGCCACCCGGATGTTGCTATATCTTATCAGAATATTGGTCTAGTACTAAGTAAACAAGGTAGGCACGCAGAAGCACTAGAGTATTACCGTCAGGCTTCAACTACTTATGAAAAAGTGTATGGTCCGGCGCACCCAAATAATATAGATTGCATGCAGAATATACAATATTTAGAACGGCAAATTTTTACCCGAGAAAAGGTGAGTTGGCAGGAAGTAGTCTGGACACACCCTGATATTAATATCTTTATAGGTATAGCCGCTACAAATACAGCCCAGGATTTACTAAAAGTAGCAGAAATTGCTAGCAACGAAGTTAAAGTAATATCTGTAGATACGAGCAAAATAGGAAAAATGCATCTATCGTTAAACTTTTCCAGCGGCACTGCTTTTAAAAGGTTTGTTAAATATTACCGTGAGAAGTACAATAATTTATTCCTACCGCATTCACAATGGGAATATAATCCAGGGCAAGCTGTAGAAATTTTCATAGACACTAAGGTTCTTCAAGATGTTATGCCGGAGTTAGAGCGTTATAGAAACAGTATACTTCAAGAGAAAAAATAAATTAATAAACCTGCCTCGAAAGACTCCTTAACCATTAGCAGGAAGGCAAACATAAAAGTATCCCTCTTTCCAATATCATTCTCCAACAAATCCCAGACATAACGAATATTGTTTTCAAACATTGTCTTTATGGTAATGCATCTTGTAATAAAAAATCGATTAAATTCAACCGTTTAATGCCTTTAAAGTCTTTGCCAAAAAGTGTATCCATGGTAACAACATACTTAGGATAATTGTCGTCAATGCGTTCGAGGGAAATAAATTCGCGATTGACAGTTTTTTCCGATGTAAGAAAGGTTGCAACTTGAATATAACATTTTTCATTTGCACGTGTTGCTACAAAATCAATTTCTTGATTATCTATTTTTCCAATGTGGACTTGGTAGTCTCTTCGTTTTAGTTCTAAAAAGACAATGTTTTCAAGATAGTTGCCAATATCGGCTTCTCGATAACCAATCAGAGCATGCCGGAGTCCGATATCACCAAGATAGTATTTTTCGTTGAATTCTAATAAACGTTTCCCTTTAATGTCAAAGCGTTCAACCTTGTAAAGGACAAATGTTGCAGTCAGGTATTCGAGGTAGTTTTGTATCGTTTTAATGCCAATGGCAATTTTTTCTTTTTTCAGAAAATCGGATACACTCTTAGCAGAAAAACTATTGCCTATGTTGTCTAAAACGAACCGCGTAATATTTTTTAAAAGATGTATGTTTCGTATACCGTGACGATCACAGATATCTTTGAGGATAATAGTGTCATACAAAGAGCTGATATATTGGTAAATAGTTTTATCATCATTGTTAAAATGAAGAAGGGCGGGTAGACCGCCGTATTTCAAATAGGTTGTAAAGGCTTCCGGAGCCTTTGTCTCTTGGATTTTATGAAATTTAAGAAATTCTTTAAAGCTAAGAGTATGCATGCTGAATTCAATATATCTTCCAGAAAGAAGGGTAGTTAATTCAGAAGAAAGCAAGTGTGCATTAGAACCGGTTATGAAGATATCTATATCGCCTTTTACAAAGAATGAAATGACAGCTTTTTCCCACTTGGCGATTTCTTGTACCTCGTCGATAAAAAGATACTTCCGACCTTTAAGCCCTTTAAACTGAGCTTCTACATATTGATTGAGGTTTTTGTAAGTCTCGATAAAATCGAATTCCATGGATTCTTTATTGATAGAAACAATATTTTTTTTCTTAACACCAGAAGTCTTGAGC